>Ga0310823_100275_pt1 | contig 49892 bp, 44 predicted proteins | sample P4_ome_3_FD_201316 | JGI IMG/M metagenome (GOLD analysis project Ga0310823, IMG submission 201316) | Sorghum-adapted microbial communities from Joint BioEnergy Institute, Emeryville, California, United States - P4_Day56_Rep3 | ecosystem: Engineered > Bioreactor > SSF (Solid state fermentation) >...
ACGAAAGGTAAGACCCATGATGATGGCGGATATCCCCCCAATCCGACCCACAACGGCTTGTGGACGAGAATTGCAAGTTTCAGTAGGGGATGGAGCCTTGTTTTTCCACAGTGAATAGACAGCTTCCTCAGTTCCGTTAGAATTTCCAAAAGGGGCAATTTCGGAAAAATAGCGTCTCCCGGTTCCGTTAGCGCATACTCCATCCATTGGCGCACACCCCGACACACCGGCATCCCAAACAGCGGTGCACGATCTCCCCAACTTCGGCGCACCGAGCTATCGCCCTGTACTTCACCCTCACCTCACCACAATGCCAAGAGGACGTGCACCAGCACGTCCCCCTCAGCACGTCCCTTTCATCGTTCGCGCTGCTTTTTAGTGGAACTTCGGCAGCCAATCGCCGTGCGCCTCGATCAGATCGTCGCACAGGGCGACGATGTCGTCGATCGACAGCTCGGCCGACGTGTGCGGGTCCAGCATCGCCGCGTGATAGATATGCTCCTTCTTCCGCGTAATCGCCGCTTCGATCGTCAGCAGCTGCGTATTGATGTTCGTCCGGTTCAGCGCGGCGAGCTGCGGCGGCAGATCGCCGACATACGTCGGCGTCACCCCGCTGGCGTCCACCAGACAGGGCACCTCGACGCAGGCTTCCTTCGGCAGATTCGTGATCAGCCCGGTGTTCATGACGTTGCCGCCGATCTTGAACGGCACATCCGTCTCGATCGCTTCAAAAATATAGGACGCATACTCGTTCGAACGCTGGTGCTGCAGATTGACGTTGTTCACGAGCGACTCCCGCATTCTTTTCCAGTCCTCGATCTGCTTCACGCAGCGGCGCGGATACTCGTCCAGCGGAATATTGTACTTCTCGATCAGCTCGGGATATTGCTTTTTGATGAAATACGGATGATACTCGGCGTTGTGCTCGGACGATTCCGTCACATAATAGCCGAAGCGGAACATCAGCTCGAAGCGGACCATGTCGTCGTGCTTCTCTTTCTGCTTCTCCCGCGCCCGCCGCTTGATCTCGGGGTACAGGTCCACCCCGTCCTTCGTCACTTCCAGCAGCCAGGCCATATGGTTGATGCCGGCGATCTTCCACTGCACGCCGGACGGGTCCATGCCCAGCGACTTGAACAGGTGCGGGACGCAAGCCTGCACGCTGTGGCACAGGCCGACGGTGCGGACGCCGCCGTATGTATTCATCACATTCGTCAGCACGGCCATCGGGTTCGTGTAATTCAGGAACAGCGCGTCCGGGCACACTTCCTGGATGTCCCGCGCGAAATCGAGCATGACCGGGATCGTCCGCAGGTTCCGGAAAATGCCCCCGATCCCCACCGTGTCGCCGATCGTCTGGCGCAGCCCGTATTTCTTCGGCACTTCGAAGTCGGTGATCGTACACGGGTCATAGCCGCCGACCTGGATCGCGTTGACGATGTATTTGGCTCCCCGCAGCGCTTCCTTCCGGTCGGTGTACGATTTGATGCGGCAGGTGCTGCCGGTCGTCGCCTTGAGATTGTTGAGCATGTTCTCCGAGTCTTTCAGCCGCTCCAGGTCAATATCGTACAACGCCAGTTCGAATCCTTGCAGGGCCGGCGTCAGCATGCAGTCTCCGAGGACGTTTTTGGCGAAAACGGTGCTGCCGGCGCCGAGAAACGTAATCTTCGACAATGCGCTCATCCTCCATTCTGTAAGCGGTATTGTCTCAATTATAAAGCCGCTGATGCATGTGCAACATGGAGCCATGCCATCACAATATGGAGAAATGTAGGTTTTTTCATGCCATAAGACAATAACTGCCGCAAGACGCAATCATTACCCAACTTTTTTGCTCTATTGTGTAACAAAACGAAAACGCCGTCCGATTCCTCGAACGGCGCGACCATCTCCGTATGCTTCGGCACACGGCTACCGGCAAGGCGAAAGTATGTGCCCATTGCAAGCTGCGTCCATCGTCACGACTAAGGCGAATGTTTTTCCCTCACTGGAGGCAATGGTTGCAACATCATATTTGATCTGATCCTTCTCAACGGAATTTTTGCCATCCTCGTTTGAACGCTCGGTCAAGGTTGCGACATCTCCGTAAAGGGACAAATCGCGCATCAATCCGGATCGTTCGCCGAGAGACAGGCCAGGGTTGCTTACAGCCATCAGAATTTCATAATAAGGCTGCAGAAGCTCCAAATGCCGCTTGCCAAAGTCGGCCTGCTTTCCTCTGACATACATCCGTTCCAATCGTCCGTCGTCCTTGCGTGCATATCCCGTCAAATGGACGTAAGTCTCGTTCTTCTCCTCGCCCCAGATCCGGTGGATAACAAGGGATTCATCAGATGTCACCACTTCAAATTTGCCGAAGTCATGGTTTTCCGTTTCCTCGAACAGAGCTGACGCCGCGGCATTCCACCTGTCCGGCAGATTGTAAATGTACACCGGAGGGATCCCAACTCCGGCGACATCTCCTGTCGGATCCGCCTGGTCGTCCGCGGGAGTGTCGCCGGACGGATCGGGACCTGTGCTGTCCGGGGGGGCGGACGGTTTGGCCGGATCAAGGTTTTCGGCATCAGGGAGGATGTTGCCTTCATTCGAGTCAAAGCAACCGCCCAGCAACAGCGCAATCAGCAAAAACAACCCCCATGACCGACGAATGTTCATAAACGCCCGCCTTTCCAATGTTCATCAAACGTAATGACGACATTGAAAATCATACGGTTGCAAGGCGTTGCCCGCACCCGGCCTCATTTGACACCCGCCCGCTCCCGCGATACAATCAAACTAGTTAATAAGTAATTTACTAATTCAGTAATCCAAAAAAACGAGGCGATCCCCGTGAAAATCCCCACAACCCTCAAACACAAGCCTGTTATCGTCTGCGAGAACTACGGAAACGTCGACGGCAAATACGCCTACCAATCGGATGCGAAGGGTCTGTCCCTCGGCCTTGCACAATGGAACGACCGCGGCAAGCTCGACATCTCCGCCAAGGTGTGGCGCCACACCGGCGGGAAATGGTCGCGGCAGTCGGAGGAACTGCCGCTGCATCGCGTGCTGGATCTGGCCATCCTGATCCTGCGGGCCCAGCTGCATTTTCAGGACGCTTACCGCCACGAGAAGCTGTATGACCCGGAGCGTCCCGTGATCGACCGGGTCGGTCTGCAGGGCGACGCGATGACGGTGGAAGTGTGCACGGACAACGAGAGGATCGACGAGGACATCCGCCTGTTCAACCAGGCGCTCGGCGAACAGGGCGAGACGCTCGGCGAACGGCTGCGCGTTCTCTCAAGACTGCTGAAAGAGATGGGATACTGACATGAAGGATCGTCGCAGAGAACTGATCGAACAATACAAGCAAATGAAGCCGGATATGGGCATCTTCCGCATCCGCCCGAAAGACGGCAACAAGTGCTGCCTGGAGACGTCCCAAAACCTCAAGGGCAAAATGAACAGAACAAGATTCCAGCTTGACGCGGGGAACCACCCCAACCAGGAGCTGCAGCGGGATTGGAAACAGCACGGTCCCGACCGGTTCGCGTTCGAAGTGCTGGAGCTGCTCCCCTACGACAAGGACGAATCGAAGACCGACTACAGCGAGGAACTCTCGATCCTGAAGCACATCTGGGAAGAGAAGCTTCTCGCGCAGCAGGTCGAGTTCTATCAGAAAAAAATATGACCGCAATCACGGCCCTGATCGAATCCCGGCGATCGGGGCGTTTTGCTGCCGGCATGCCGAAGTCAAAATTTTTTCAATCGGATCAAAAAAGTGGCAAGGCAAGCGGAGCGCTTTTCTCTACAATGAAACTCAAGCAGAAAGCAGAGAGGTGAACCGCCGCCCGAAGTGCCGCGCTACCGGGATTCGTCCGCCGGCGCCTGCGCCGCCTGCGGCCTCACCCTGCTCGCGGAGCTCGTCCCGCCCCACGAAGCGCCGGTGTACCGGCAGGCGGCGGAGAAGATTCTGCACTCCCTGTACGCGAACTACGGCGCGTGGGACGATCCCGCGCAGGAAGGCTTGATCCTCGCCGGCACCGGCCGTTTCCCGGCGGGGCAGAACATCGAGGTGTCGCTGATCTACGGCGACTACTACTTCGTGGAAGGGCTGTCCCGGTTGAGGGGCAATACGGAGTTGTTCTGGCAATTTATGAAGTTTGTGAGGCGGGAGAGGGCGTGGCGGCGTGCCGCAGCATCAGGATCGGACCTATTGGCTGCAGACGATGCTCAAAATCGCGGAGCCGGTGCTTGCCAATCTGGCGGAGGGGCGGCTTGCCGCTTCGCTGCCGGCGGAAGGACCGCCGGACCGGCAATTGTACGCGCCGCTGGAGGCGTTCGCGCGGACGCTGGCCGGGATCGCGCCGTGGCTGGAGAGCGGGACGGAGGACGCGTTGCGCGGCCGTAGACCATCCGCATTTTTCCCCGACAATGCTTTCCGCACGTGTTTTTTTCTACTCTCCCTTGGCTGCTTCCATCGGCATCATGGCCGGCCTGTCTTTGCTCACCTGCATTTTTGCTGCCGCAACAACATCCGAACGCACACCCGTCCTCCCGGACACCCGTCTGCGCGCGAAATTTGACACTCAATATATTTTGACAGTTAATATCATTTTGAATATACTGTCATTATCCGCAATCGAAAGGTGTGATTTCCATGACGAAGAACGCTTCGAGCCGCAGATGGTGGGTGCTGGCCTCGCTGAGCATCGGCCTGATGGCCGTCGGCCTGGACATGACGGTGCTCAATGTGGCACTGCCGACCCTGGCCGCCGATCTGCAGGCTTCCACCAGCGAACTGCAATGGTTCGCCGACGCTTACAACCTGGCGCTCGCCGCCGCCCTGTTGCCGGCCGGCATGCTCGGCGACCGGTACGGCCGCAAGAAATGGCTCCTTGTCGCGCTTGTCCTGTTCGGCGCCGCTTCGGCGGGTTGCGCATTCTCGGATACGTCCGGCATGCTGATCCTCATGCGCGTGTTCCTCGGACTCGGCGCCGCGTTTCTGATCCCGCTCTCCATGTCCATGCTGCCCGTGCTGTTCCGGGAAGAAGAGCAGGCGCGGGCCCTGATGATCTGGACCACCGCGAATACACTCGGGATTCCGCTCGGTCCGATCGTCGGCGGCTGGCTGCTCAAGTACTTCGACTGGGGTTCCGTCTTCCTCCTGAATCTGCCGCTTGTCCTGATCGCGGTCATTGCAGTCGCCTGGCTGATGCCCGAATCCCGCAGACCGGACCGTCCACGGCTGGACATCCCCGGCGTGCTGATCTCGAGCCTCGGCTTGACAGCCCTGACGTACGGCGTGATCCGGGCAGGCGAGCGCGGCTGGGACGAAGCCGCCTCCCTGGGGATCGCCGCCGCGGGCGTCGTCCTGCTCGCGATCTTCGTCGCCTGGCAGAAACGAAGCGCCCATGCGCTGATCGACCTTAAGCTGTTCCGGTCCCGCGGTTTCACGTGGGGGACGCTGCTGGCGACGATCATCTCGTTCGCGATCTTCGGCCTGCTGTTCGTGCTGCCCCAATACTTCCAGGCCGTCAACGGCGTCGACACGTTCACGACCGGCCTCCGTCTGCTGCCGATGATCGGGGGGCTGATGGTCGGGGCCAAGGCGGCCGACCGCCTCGTCATCACCTCGGGAACCAAGGCCGCCGCCGCGGCCGGATTTGCGTTCATGACCGCGGGACTCGCGATCGGGACCGCGACCGGCGCGGACAGCGCGTACCTCTTCATCGCGGCGTGGAGCACCCTCTGCGGCATCGGGCTGGGCCTGACCCTGCCTTCGTCCATGTCGGCGGCGCTCAGTCAACTCTCCGCCGAGCGAAGCGGAACGAACTCGGCGCTGATCATGGCGTTCCGGCAGATCGGCGGCACGATCGGCGTCGCGCTGCTCGGCTCCGTCCTGAACCATGCGTACCGCGCCAGGCTGAGCCTGGAAGAACTGCCCGATACCGTCGCCGCCGCCGTCCGCCGGAGCGTGACCGCCGGTGTCGCCGCCTCGCGCGAGATCGGGTCCGATGAACTTTTGGCCCAGGTGCATCACGCGTTCGTGCACGGCATGAATCAGCTCCTCTGGGTGTGCGGCGGCATCGCCCTGGCCGGATTCGTGCTCGCCCTGCTGTTCCTTCCCGGGCGCATCGCCGCGCAGGCGAAGAACCATCCGCATGCCGCCGCGCCGTCCGACCCGCTCTGACCGGGTTGTCACCTCCCGCCGATACCGGTAAACTGTTAGAAAGGCAGGCGTATCGATATGCGGCGGGAGGTCATGGCGATGACGGACAGCAAGCCGCCCAAGCTCGGGCTGCGCGAACGCAAAAAAATCAAGACGCGCGAGGCGATCCAGCAGCAGGCGCTCCGGTTGTTCCGCGAGCAGGGCTATTACGAGACGACGATTGAACAGATCGCCGAAGCCGCCGAAATTTCACCCAGCACGTTCTTCCGTTATTTTCCGACGAAAGAAGCGCTCCTGCTGGAAGATGACTACGACCCGCTCCTGATCGAAGCGTTCCGGAAACAGCCGCCGGACCTCAGTCCCCTTCAGGCGATTCGGAGGGCGGTCAGGACCGGGTTCGCCCAGATTCCGGAGGAGATCCGGAACTCCATTCGGGAACGGATGTCGTATATGCTGACCGTGCCCGAAGTCCGCGCGGCCTCGCTCAATTACGCGCTGAACACCATGAATATGATCTCCGGCATGATCGCCGAACGAACCGGCCGCGACGAGGGGGATTTATACGTTCGCAATATCGCGGGCGCGATCATCGGCGCATTCCTGACGGTCCAGCATTATGCGCTTACGCATCCGGACGAGGATTACCTGGAAGTGTTCGACCGGGTGCTGGAGCATCTGGAGGCCGGATTGCCGCTGTGAAAAATACGTGTCTCTCCGGCCTCTCCGGGTGCCGTTTAGCGTTGCTCGAAAACCGGTTGGTCCGTATCGGCTATTCGTAACGCAGCGATTCGATCGGCTGCAGCTTCGCGGCTTTCCTGGCCGGGTACCAGCCGAAGAAAATGCCGACCGCGGCCGAAAATCCGAAAGCCAGCACAATCGCCCAGAGCGAGACGACAAACGGCCATCCCGAGATCAACGCGAACACCCAGGCCGCCGACAACCCGAACAGCGCGCCGATCGTGCCCCCGATAAACGAGAGCATGACCGCTTCGATCAGAAACTGGAACCGAATGTTCCCCGGCGTCGCGCCGATCGCTTTGCGAATCCCGATTTCCCGGGTCCGTTCCGTGACGGAGACCAGCATGATGTTCATGACCCCGATCCCCCCGACTATCAGGGAGATGCCGGCGATCGAACCGATGATCGTCTGCAGGATGGAGAACGTACTCTTGATCATTTGTTCCGCATCCTCAGCCGATTCCGTGACATAGGCGTCCTTGCCCACGTTTTTCCGATCCGCCAGCCAGGACTTGAGCGCATCGATCGTCTCATCCATTTTCTCCGGCGACGCGGGCAGGATCTCGAGCATACTCAAACGATCGTTCGTTCCTTCCCCGCCCGGCATCACCGTAATCGGCGCGTAAGCGAAGTAGCGCTCTCCGCCAAAGCCGCCCATAAGGCTCTCCTGCTCCCTGTACACCCCGACAATCCGGAACATGCCGCCGGACAATTGGATTTTCCGGCCGATTGCCGCTTGCGGCGACCCGTATGCTTTGTCGGCAAATTTGGCCTCGATTACAACGACCTTCTGACGTGCCCGCTCCTCCTGCGAGTTGAAAAATCTGCCCGCCACCATATCGATTTTTTTCATTTTGGGCGAGTCCGACGTTGTCCCCGTAATGCTGAATTGCAGCTCTTCCTTCTTGTGCTTGCCGGTCATCCCGTGGGCGGCCGACGACGAAACGTAGCGGACCTCCGGGAGCTTGCGAATCTCCGCCAAATCACGCAGCCGGAAATAGGCGTTGTCCTCGATCCTGCCGTTGTCGGATTTTGGATAGATCACAAAATACCCGTCCTCATAGTTCGACAGCTCCGACATGATCGAATATTGGCCGGCCTGGCCGATGGACACCACCGTAACCACCGCGGCGACGCCGAAAACGATTCCGATCATTGTCAGGAAGGACCTCATCTTGTTCATCCGGAGGTTGTCCAGCGCGACAAGAATGCTCTCCCAAACGCTCATTCGCCGGCACTTCCTTTGCGCTTGTCGCTCAGGATCCGCCCGTCCCCGAATGTGATGATCCGGTCGGCATGCCCGGCGATGTCCGGTTCATGGGTAACGAGCACAATCGTCGTCCCTTCGGCGTGAATTTCTTTGAACAACGCCATGATTTCATGGGACGATTTCGTATCCAGGTTCCCGGTGGGCTCGTCCGCCAGCAGGAGCGGCGCGTTCATCGTCAACGCCCGGGCGATCGCCACCCGCTGCTTCTGTCCGCCGGAAAGCTCGTTCGGGCGGTGCTTGACCCGTTCGGCCAGCCCGACCCTGCGAAGCAGCTCAAGCGCCCGCTCGTTTCGCTTCTCCCGGGAGACGCCGGCGTACATCATCGGCAGCGTGACGTTTTGCAGCACCGTCTGCCGGGGCAGCAGATTGAAGCTCTGGAAAACAAACCCGATCTTCCGGTTCCGTATGCGGGCCAGCTCCACCTCGCCCAGCGACTCCACCGGCGTGCCGTCCAGCTCGTAACTGCCGGAGGTCGGGATGTCCAGGCAGCCGATAATGTTCATCAGCGTTGATTTTCCCGAGCCCGATGAGCCCATGATGGCCACGAACTCGCCTTTCTCGATGCGCAGATCAATGGGGTTGAGCGCCTGTACCTCGAGGGGACCGTTTTTGTAAATTTTGGTAATGCCTTTGAGTACAATCATTTCACCTTCACCCTGGCGCCATCCCGCAGCTTGTCGCCGCCTTCCACCACGACCAGATCGCCCGCGGCCGCTCCTGTGACCAGCTCGATAAGATCGTCGCCTTCCTTCCCCGTCGTCACCTGCGCCTTGACGGCAACCTCGTCCTGAACCTTGAAGACGTATGCCTGCTCACCGTCGTACCGGACCGCTTCAATCGGAACAAGCAGACGCTCCTTGTCCGGAATTTCCAATTCCACCGTCACGTTGTACCCCGGGCGAAGCTCCGGCGAACCTTGATTCAGGGTGACTTCCATTTTCACCGCCGTATCCTTCGAGGCCGGATCGGACACCTCGGCGACAGGAGCCAGATACGAGATGCTGCCTTCATAACGTCCCGAGAAAGCCTCACCGGTCACCACGGCTTTCATCCCTTGCGCCGCCTTGCCGGCATCCAGTTCATTCAGGTACGCATTGACTTTAAGCCGGCTCACATCGGCAATCGTGGCGATTTCGCCGCCTTCGGCCAGCATTTGGCCCGCTTTCGCCGCAAGCGAGATCACCACGCCGTCGGCGGGGGCCGGCACCTGCCGGTTCGCGAGCTGCTTCTCCAGGGATTGAATGGTCAGTTGGGTGGAACGAATGCGCAAATCATAGACCGCAAGATCCAGTTCCTCCGGTTTGGCGTCCGGGTTTTCGAGAAGCGCTTGCCTGAAGCGCTCGAAATGCTGCTTTCGGGCCGCCAGCCGCTCCGCTTCGATCAATTGCAGATTGATTCGTTCTTTCTCAAGTTGATCCCGCACCTGCTCCATATTCAGCGCAAGGAGAATCTGCCCTTTCTTGACCGTATCGCCCGCCTTCACCTCGACCGCTTCCACCAATCCGCTTGCCGGGGCGTACACGGCGGTCGTCTGTTCCGGCTCCAGCTTGCCGTTCGCGTAGATTTGCTCGACGATTGTGCCCGTCTGCACGGCGGCGACCTTCACCGCAACTTCCCGGTTCATCGCATTCAGGTTGGCTGCGACAATCGCGATGACCGCCAAACCGGCGACGGCCCCCCAAAACCATTTTTTCTTCAACAAGCGCCTCACCCGTCCTGTTATGTATCATTCCGGACTGAAAACGGAGCAGGATGTTCACCGGATTTACCTTTCACTATAACCGCCTGTCCCATTTCAGCCACCGACCCAAGACCAGGATCACTGCCGGACCTGAGCCCAGCTCAATTCTAAAGCTTTTCTCAAGCAAATGGAATGGCGCAGCCCGCCGTCATTCAAGGCTGCGCCTCAAGCCGGACCTTGATGGCGTTCATTCCATAACCCCGGCCCCGTTCAACCGGAAAGACGATACGATCGTCTCCATCACCCTTTCGTCCACGGTTTCGCTGGCAAAATGAAACCCGTATGCCAGTCCGCCTGCCTTGTCGGCGACATACCACCTGGTCTCCTCATACTTCCAATCCGGGTCCTGGTCGGCGGCCGGCTTGGTGTGGATGAGCTGAATCCGCTTCCCCGACCTGTTCTCCATTGCGCAGAAATGTGAACCAGTCGTCTCCCGCCTTTTTCTCGATGTGCCAGTCGTCAGGTATTGCAAGCGTGTACCGGGATGTGCTCACAGTCTGATACCCATCGGGCAAGACGAAAGGCGATCGGGCGACCGGCGGCTTGTCTTCTTCTACCGATTGTTCCGCATCCGGCCGGGATGCGGACGCGCAAGGCGAGAGGATGCTGTCTCCGCTGCAATTCGGAACCATCGTCGCAACGAGGGCATATGTCCTGCCTTCGCCGGAAGCGATGGCCGCAAAAAAATGGATTGGGGGCGTGTCTTCGATTTGAGGCGTGACTTCCGCCTCGACCGATGCCAGCGGGACGTCTTGCATTTGTATAGCTGCTTCATCGGTCCGGCCTGAACCGGAACACCCTGACAACATCAATGCCAGCACCAGCACTCCCGAAGACAATCGAACTTTCATGTCCCTTCACCTTCCCGCGGAATCAACTACTTGACGACAGAATTGAGGGAAATGTTTACAGGGCGTTTCCCTATCATCTTTGGCAGCACATCCTGAAGGAGCAGTTGAAGACAGCCCAAGAGGAATTCAACCGGCACATCTGACCATGGAAAAGGCGCAGTCCGTCAGCATTCCGAGGGCTGCGCCTTCCGTTTCGTCTACTCGTTCAGCGGCTCGACGGAGAGAAGGTGAGACATGTACAATTTCCAGCTTCCGTCCGCCTGTTTTCGCATCGCATGCACCCATTTCGAACGGTTGTCCCCGTATTCGAAGCCATCGACTCGCCTCAACGTCTGGACCACATAGACGGACGCCACCGAATCCGTCACCTCGATGACATTGCTGTACTCCAGCTCGAAGTCCAGGTCATACAGCAGGTACCCGGATTTCAGCGAATCCTTGTCCACTCGGGCAGCCGACGACATGGGATCGTACGTGTCCAGCATCGCTTCGAAATCTTCCCCGTAGGTCGCCTCGAGATTTGCGGCAACGGCATCGAGCACCGCCTGTTTGGCGGCTTCGTCAATGTCCGCTTCGGCCGTGAGCGCCTCATCCGAGACCAGATACTCCAGGTCAAGGATCTCGAGATCATAGACCTGCCATTGTTCTTGCCGATCCTTGACCAGGCTGACCAGTCGTTCCACCCGGTTGTCCGGGTAGAACAGCCCGTTCGTGTTGGTTCGCTTCTCGACGGTTCGCAGCAACGCGTGCGTTTCGTCCGCTTCGACAACCTCGAACGCCACCAGTTCCGTGACGATATCGTAGATCATGAAGCTGTCGAGCAGTCTGACCCACGAACCGCCGATTCCGAAGTAAGTCGGCGATTCGATATGAATGGCATCCAGGAGAGCGTCGCTGTCCTCGGCATTGCCCGCGGTCAGAAATGACCGGTAGAACGCTTCGAAATCGAATTCCACCGCCGAAGCAGGCGCCTTCCGCACGACATCGATCGTGATCGTCCGTGTCGCCCCGTCCCAGTTCACGGTCCGACCCGTCGCTTCGCCGACCAGCCTGAGCGGCACATAGGCGGAGCCGTCCATGATGCGGGGCGGAGCGGCCAACTCGACCGTCCTGCCGTTGATGACCGCCGTGTTCCGATCCGGATACAGTTTGATGCTGACGTCGCCTCCATAGCCGGAGATGCTCTTCGTCTCCGGGTTCCAATCCACGAAGAGGCCGAGTTTCTGGAACAAAACGCGGAACGGCACGAGCACGGCGCCCTGGTCGACGACGGGAGATTTCCCGAACCGGACCTCTTGCCCGTCAATGATCACCTTGATCTCGCTGTCCGCGTGCGCCGTCCAGGCCGCCAGCAGCATCCCGGCGAGCATCGCGCACAGCATCGGCTTCCGCTTCTTCAACCGCAACACGATCCCCCTTTCACGCCTTGAAATTTTGATCATGTTAACCTTTAAAAGATGAAAAATTTTTCCACCAGTTCGGTTGAAAGCGTATAGGTCGCGTAATATTTCCAGCTTCCGTCCGCCTGTTTTCTCAAATGCTGCACCTGTTTGGAGCGGCCGCTCCGGGAGTCGTCGACATTCTTCATCGTCTGAATCGTATAGACAAACGCCTCCGTATCCGTCACCTGAATGACATTGGCATACTCCAAATCGTACTCCGCGTCAACCATCGCGAACACGAGTTTCATCGTCCGCTCTGTCTCGGAAGCGGCAGGCGACGCGGGGTCGATCGTGTTCATCATGGCTTCGGGGTCTTCCGCCTCAGCCGCCTCAAGGTGCGCAACGAGAAGATCGAAGATCGCCTTTTCGACGTCCGCATCGATGTCCGCATCGGCCGTCAGCCGATCCTCCGAAACCAGATACTCCATGTCCGTGACCAGGGTCATATAGACTTTCCACGCTCCGGTCTCGTCCTTGACGAGATCGATCAGTTGCTTCATCCGTCTGTCCACGTAGAACAGATCGTTCGTATTGGTCAATTTCTCGATCGAATATATCAACGCGTACGACTCGTTCTCTTCGAGAACCTCGAAATCTTCAAGCTCCATGACGACATCGTAGAGCCGGAAGGACTCGAGCATGGCCACCCAGTTTTCCTCGTCTTCGAGGAGCGGCGATTCCGGATGGAGCATCGACCGGATGGCCTCGAGGTCTTCGGCATTCCCCGCGGCCAGGAAGGACCGGTAGAATCCTTCGAAATCGAAGTCCTCCGCCGGTTCCGCCGGTGCCGACGGCGCGGCGCCGATCGTGATTGTCCGCGCCGCCCCGTCCCAGTTCACGAGCCGGCCTGTCGCTTCCCCGACCAGCCGCAGCGGCACGTAGGCGGAGCCGTCAATGACGCGGGGCGCCGCGGCCATCTCGACGGTCTCGCCGTTGATGACGGCCGCCTTCCGGTCAAGCTGCAGCTCGAGGGTGGCGCCTTCCCCTCTGCCGACGATGGTCTTCGTCTCCTGGTTCCAATCCACCGCAAGCCCGAGTTTTTCGAACAGCACGCGGAACGGCACGAGCGTGGCCCCGCCTTCGACGACGGGGGTCTTCTCGAACTTGACCTCTTCGCCCTCAATGACAACCTTGATTTCGCCTTCCGCATGCGCCGGCAAAGCCGCCAGCATCATGCACGCGAGCGCAACACATAGCATGAATTTCCATTTTTTCATTCGCAACGACTTGCCCACCCTGCTCAATCCTCGGATTTTTACATAATTTGGATAATAATTATTGCCGCAATCAGTTACAGAATATGACAACAGGCGCAACCCGTCAATATTCAAATCGGTTGCGCCTTGCATTGCACTTCGTTTAGCTTTCGGCAGGAACGCGAATCTCGCCCGTCATCAGCCGAGACAGCAGCGCGTCGCGAAGTTCGGCCAATTGGCGGTTCTCGTTTTCCCTGCTTGTGATCAGATCCCGGATCGGCCTTGCGTGATCTTCGAATGCCGCAATGACGCGCTCCGGCGCGATAACCATCCGGGTCATGTACACGATGTTGCGGTTCAGGCCGGGAACGGCGGAATCCGAGCTCAGCTTCCGCAAGTCCTGGGAGAGGAGCAGGTAATAATAGTAGTTCAACGTATCCGCCCGCGCGGTCTTCGGCGCCACGTAGAACGTGGTGTCGATCGGGCAGAAGTCTTGACTCACGAACTTGACGGTGCCCGGGTTGCCTTTTCGTCCGACCACAATGCCCGGACCTTTCACGAGCGCCTCATGGTGGCTGCCGACCGGACCGTTCGATCCGTACACGGGGTATGGCCCCGGAACGCGGTCGGCTTCCTTCATCGCCTTGCCGTACCGCAGCTCCAGCACGTCCCCGAGCTTCCGCACGGTCCAGCCCGCCGGGATCGGTCCCATCTCGCTGTCTGTGAAAATGCCCCCGCTTGACCGGTACGGCTGTCCGTTTTCATCCGGAAATTCGAAATCGACGAACCACCGCCGGTACAGCGCCTCGCCCATCGCCTCCAGGTTGCGGACGATCGCTTGGTTGAGCCCGATTTTGTCGTCGAGGACGGACAGCATGGCGGCGATTCGGCGCTGCTCCCCGATCGGCGGAAGCTTGATTTTGACGGATTTCAGGTAGCTCACGGGCCGGGCGATCGAAGGCACGCCGGCGGAATTGGCGTTGGCGAGCAGCTTGTGCTGCCCCTCACGCGACTTGAAGTAGTACGCGATAAATTCCGGATCGGCCACGCCGGGTCTGCATCTCAGGCAGAACTGGCGCTGCGAGAGGACGTAACGCTTGTACCGGGCGTTCTCCGGGATGAAGGCGACCTGGCCGATCGTTCCCGCATGGGTGAAAATGACGTCCCCGGATACACGTTGCTGTTCTTCAGCCGTTCCGCATGCTCCTCGGTGATGAATTTGAAGTTCTCGTCCGAGAGGCGGATGCCGTGCAGGTGATGGCCGCTGATGACCGGCACGCCCGCGTCCACGAAAGTCGACACCTTGATGCTCGACCCGAACGGGCCCATCGCCACCTTCTCCGCCAGGTCTTGAATCCGGACCTCTCTCCAGTCAGAAGTCAAAGCCGATTCCTCCGATTAATCTTCAAGCTCCTCCGCTTCGGCCTGCGCAAGCAGTTCCGCCTGCTGGATCACGAGGTCGATCGCCATTTTCTCCAGATCCGGCGGGTAACCGTACTTTTTCAGCAGCCGCTTGACCGTTACGCGCATCTGCGCCCGCACGTTCTCGCGCAGCGTCCAGTCGACCTTGATGTTGTTCTTGATTGCCTGCGTCAGCTCATGGGCGATCTGCTTCAGCATGAGGTCGCCCATCAACTCTTTGGCGGATTCGTTCGCGGCCAGCGCTTCATAGAACGCCAATTCTTCCTTGATCAGTCCGAGATCTTCGCCGCGCTTGACGGCCGCGTCCATCTCTTTCGCCATCTGGATGAGCTCTTCGATGACCTGGGTTGTCTCGATCGTGCGGTTGTTATATCGCCGGATCGCTTCCTCCAGCATCTCGGAGAACTTCCTCGACTGCACCACGCTGGTTCGGGAAACGGCCTTCACCTTTCCTTGAAGCAGCCGGCGCAGCAATTCGACCGCGAGGTTCTTCTGCTTCAGTCCGCGCACCTGCTCCAGGAACTCGTCCGACAGGATCGCAAGGTTCGGCTTCCGGAGGCCGACCGCTTCAAGAATGTCGACGACTTCTTCAGAGATGACGGACCGGGAGATCAGTTGGTTCAGTTCGGCGTCGAGCTCGCGCGTCGTCTTCTTCTTGCTGCCCGCTGTGATCAGCTTCACAATGCCGGATTTGACCGCCTTGTAGAAGCCAATCTCCACATTGACCTCCGCGGCGGCGCCGGTCGTTGCGCAGAGCGAGAACAGGTAGGCCACTTCCGTTGTCAGGTTCAGGAAGTCGCGTTTGCTCTCTTCGCCCATACCGATCACATAGTCCACCGTCTCCACGATCGCCTGCATCCGCTCCGACGCTTTGTCCGATCTGTATTTGCCGTAGTCGTGGCCATGGAGCAGCTCACGGATGACCTGCACACGCGCGAGCAGACGATCCGCAACCTCGTCCGTATCGATGCCGGCGGTTTTGCGGTCGTTCTCCGTGTAGTGCTGAAGCGCCGATCTGAGCAGTTCCGCGATGCCGATATAGTCGACGATCAGGCCGCCCTGCTTGTCCCGGAACACCCGGTTGACACGGGCGATCGCCTGCATCAGGTTGTGGCCGTGCATCGGCTTGTCGACGTACATCGTGTTCATGCACGGCACATCGAAGCCGGTCAGCCACATATCGCGGACAATGACAATCTGCAGCGGATCGTTCACGTCCTTCATACGCTTCGCCAGATGCTCGCGGCGCCGCTTGTTGCCGATATGCGGCTGCCATTCCTTCGGATCGCTGGATCCGCCGGTCATGACGACCTTGATCTTGCCCTGGTCATCGTCGTCGCTGTGCCAATCCGGCCGGAGCGCCACGATCGCGTTGTACATGTCGACAGCGATCCGGCGCGACATGACGACGATCATCGCCTTGCCGAATCCGGCCTTCTGCCGCTGCTCGAAATGCTCGACGATATCCTTCGCGACCTTCTTCACGCGCTTCTCCGCGCCGGCCAGCGCTTCGAGCCGGGCCCAGCGGGATTTCAGGCGCTCGCGCTCGGTGTATTCCTGATATTCCGTGATCTCCTCGTACTCGCTGTCGATGACCGGCCGCTCTTCTTCCGACAATTCCAGGCGGGCGATACGGCTTTCGTAGTAAATCTTGACCGTCGTTCCGTCTTCCACGGCGCGGGTCATGTCGTAAATGTCGATGTAGTCCCCAAAGACGGCGGGCGTGTGCCGGTCCGCAAGCTCCACCGGCGTGCCGGTGAAGCCGATGAACGACGCGTTCGGCAGCGCGTCGCGCATATATTTCGCGTAGCCGTATTTGACCGACGCCTCGTCGTCCTTCGCGACCATTTCCGCCTGGAATCCGTACTGGCTGCGATGCGCCTCGTCCGCGATGACAATGACGTTGCGGCGCTCCGTCAGCACCGGATACTGATCCTCGCCCTCCTCCGGCGTGAACTTGTGCACCGTGGTGAAAATGATCCCGCCCGACTCCACCGACAGCAGTTCCCGCAGATGCGCCCGGCTATCCGCCTGCTGCGGCCTCTGCCTGAGCAGATCCGTCGATTTGCTGAACGTGCTGTACAGCTGGTCGTCCAGGTCGTTCCGGTCCGTCACCACGACGATCGTCGGGTTGTTCAGCGTCAGCACAAGCTTGCCCGCGTAGAACACCATCGACAGGCTTTTGCCGGAACCTTGCGTATGCCAGATGACGCCGATCTTGCGGTCGCCATCCTCCATCGTCGCCCGTTCGGTGCTCGCGATGGCCTTGTTGACGGCGTGATATTGATGGTAGCCGGCCAATATTTTGAACAGATGCTCGCCATCGGTCTGGTACAACACGAAATGTCTGATGATGTCGAGGAGCCGGCTTTTCCCGAACATCCCCTTGATCAGCACTTCCAGCTGCGGCTGGGCATTCGAGGCCACGTCGTTGCCGTCGATCGTCCTCCACATCATGAACCGGTCCTCGTTCGCGGTCAGCGTCCCGACCCGGGCGTTCACGCCGTCGCTGATGACGAGGAACGAGTTGTACGTGAACAGCGACGGGATGGCGCTCTTGTACGTCTGGATCTGGTTGTAGGCGTCGCTGATGCCGACTTCTTCGTTGGACGCGCTCTTCAGTTCGAAGACGGCGATCGGCAGACCATTCACGAACACCACGATGTCCGGGCGCTTCTCCCCCTGATTCTCGATGACGGTGAACTGGTTGGCGACGAGGAAGTTGTTGTTCGCGATCCGGTCGGGGTCCGTGTCGAACAGCCAAACTTTCTCGGTCTTGTACTCCCCGCTTGCCGCCTTGTACTGTACGTCGATCCCGTCGGTGATCATTTTCTGGAACGCCCGGTTGTTGATCAGCAGGCTCGGGCTCTGCGGCACTTCGATGATTCGGATCGCTTCCTCGATCGCTTCGCGCGGCAACTTCTTGTTGATGCGGACCAGCGCGTCGCGAAGCCGGTCCTTCAGGATGACTTCGTGGTACATCAACCGCTCCGGATACTCGCCTTCGGGGGAGATGTCGGGGCCGTACGCCCGCTCGTAGTCCAGCTCCTCGAACCATTCCAGCGCGGCCTGCTCCAGGTCGCTCTCCGTATAGGACGTGACGTAGTAGGCCATCGCTCGCACCTCCTTCGGGTCAGGATTGGGTTGATGTCAGGTCCGGTAGTCCGCCTTGCTCTCCGCCGCCATCGGCAGGTCGTTGTAGGAAGGTTGATAAATGCTGTGTTTTTGCTCTCGGGTTTGTTCTTGTGCTTGCTCTTGCTCGACCGGGACACGGATCTCGCCCGACATGAGTTTGGGGAGGAGGGTGTCGCGGATTTGGGTTAATGCTTCAATTTCTTCCTCGCATTTTTGCATCAATCTTCCCAATGGTTCCACGATCTCATTAAACTTTGCAAGAACATCTTTCGGAGGGATCAGAACGGGAACTTTTCTCATTTCCGATCCGGAGATTTCTTTAAAGGTAGACCCCGATGCACGATTTTCAATTTTCTCTACGTTACTTTTTAGGAGGTAATACACAAATTCCGATCCTATATGTTCCAACGGAATCACGGATTTAAATCCTTGATTTGTTGTAACTTCATTCTTGGCGATTGCGATGTATCCAATAGGTGCACGGGAGCTAAACAATACAGTATCTTTGGGTAACAGTTTAACGCTCGAATTTCTGAACCCTTCCTCAGTGATGTCAATTTCGCCCCGTGCGATGTATTTGTTGGTGGTCTTCGATAAGTCTTTCGGAGTAATCCACGGAATACCCCTCTCAGTATAATAAGCATCCACTTTTTTCGAGGGCGTTGCACCACCTGCCACTTCACCTAGTTCACCTATTGTCCCTGGTTTCCACCCCTTCGGAATCGGTCCCAACTCGCTGTCCTCAAACTCGCCGCCGCTGGTCTTGTATGGTTCGCCATCTTCATTCGGGAACTCGAAGTCTACAAACCACCTCTTGAAAAGAGCTTGGGCTATTTCTTCAAGGTTTTTGTTAATGGTGTTGTTAAGCTCGATTTTGTCATCAAGAGACTTTAGAATCTGACTAATCCGCCTTTGCTCGTTTAGTTGCGGAATACCGATTTCTTGGTTTTCCATCAATGTTTTTGTGATATGACTAAAAATCGAACCTGTTCCTTGCGCAGATATCCTATCAGAAATGTATTTCAACTTATAGAAAAAGAAATATTTATCAATCAAATTTTCATTACAAACAATTTTCCAGATGTGATAATGATAAATACTTCTTGGTCCTTTCCATATGTGTGGACCAAATGTGGCTGACCAAGCGTAGATTAAGTCATCTTTCTCTATATATTTATCATCATCGAGAACTAAGTCAGAATAAACGATTTTACCAGAATCTACGCCTTTTAAATTCTGAATTCGAATAATTGGTGTACCATTTTCTTTGAACTCTGAGTTCTTATAAGCTCTTCCATTTATAAAAGTAGCTACTTCACCTTGCTTATATATTTTCCAATCTAAGGGCACTCTTTCAATGTTGGTAGCTTTAAAACTCAAACCCTATCCCCCCAAGCCGCTTGCGGATCTCTTCCTCCAGTTGCCGGGACTTGGCGAACTGCTCGGCCAGTTCCGAAGTGAGCCGCGCCATCTTGTCCTCGAACGGCTCGTCGTCCTCTTCCACGTCTTCGATGCCGACATAGCGGCCCGGTGTCAGGATGTATTCATGCTCTTGCACTTCCACGAGCGTCGCCGCCTTGCAAAAGCCCTTCACATCCTCGTACGTTCCCGCTTCCGGCTGTCCGCGCCACGCGTGGTAGGTGTCGGCGATCTTCCGGATATCTTCCGCGCTCAGCTCGCGATGCGTGCGGTCCACCATATGGCCCATCTTACGGGCGTCAATGAACAGGATCTCGCCGCGGCGATCACGCAGACCCTTCGGCGCCTTGTTCTTCGCGATGAACCAGAGGCACACCGGGATCTGCGTCGAGTAGAACAGCTGGCCCGGCAATGTGACAATGCAATCGACCAGATCGGCGTTGATCAGCTTGCTGCGAATTTCGAACTCCGCCGTCGTGTTCGTCGACATCGAGCCGTTCGCCAGGACGAAACCCGCCACGCCGTTCGGTGCGAGCTTGCTCACGATATGCTGAATCCAGGCGTAGTTGGCATTGCCTGCCGGAGGCACCCCGTACGTCCAGCGGGCATCTTCCGTCAGCCGTTCGCCGCCCCAGTCGCTGATGTTGAACGGGGGATTCGCCAGAATGAAGTCGGCTTTCAACGTTTTGTGCAGATCGTTGTGGAAGGTATCCGCGTGATGCGGTCCCAGATTGCCGTCGATGCCGCGGATCGCGAGGTTCATTTTGCATAGCCGCCAGGTTGTGGGGTTTGACTCCTGGCCGTACACCGCGATATCGCCTCTGCGCCCCTGATGCTCCTCCACGAACTTCTCGCTCTGCACGAACATGCCGCCGGAGCCGCAGCACGGGTCGTATACGCGACCCCGGAACGGCTGGATCATCTCGACGAGCAGGCGCACGACGCTGGTTGGTGTATAGAATTCGCCGCCGTTCTTGCCCTCCGCGCTGGCGAACTTGCTCAGGAAGTACTCATACACCCGGCCGAGCACGTCCTTCGAGCGACTCTCCTTGTCGCCCACCTTGAACGAGAACAGGTCGATGACTTCGCCGAGGCGGGTCTTGTCCAATGCCGGTCTGGCGTAATCCTTCGGCAGCACGCCCTTAAGCGACGGGTTCTCCTTCTCGATCGCGACCATGGCGTTGTCGATGATCTGGCCGATCTCCGGCTTCTTCGCGTTGTCCTTGATATGGCTCCAGCGCGCCTCCTTCGGCACCCAGAAAATGTTGTCCGCCGCGTACTCATCCCGGTCTTCCGGATCGGCGTACGGTTCGTTCTTGAGCGCTTCATGCTTTTCTTCGAAGGCGTCGGACACATATTTCAGGAAGAGCAGCCCGAGCACCACATGCTTGTATTCCGCCGCGTCCATGCTGCCGCGCAGTTTGTCGGCCATGCTCCACAATTTTTCTTCAAAACCGATGTTCGCTGTTGCCATTACCGCAAAGGCCTCCTCAGAAGAGTTGATTGTACAAATCGTTCTTCACTTGATCCCATCGGCGTGCCGCTTCCCGCACCGTCTGCTGGTAGCGCTCCTTCTCCTCGAGGTAGCGGTGCACGAACTCCCGCTGCTTGTCTTCAGGCAAGAGCGGCAGTTCGATCTCCGCCACATCGGCCGGGTTCAGGTTCATCACGGTCGTTCCCCGCTGGAAGTTCTGGATCAGCGCCGTTCCGACCGGACTTTCGAGAAAAATTTTCGCAAAATGACTGTTGATCGCCGACTTGAACCGGATCACGAGAATGTTTGCGGAAGCGATAACCATCCCTTCGGTCTTCGGAAAAACAGCCAGCTTGTTCACGGTTCCCCGGCACGTCATGACCAGGTCGCCCGGAAGAATCTCGTACCGTCTCACTTTCCGTTCTTCTTCGTCGATCGTCTCGAGTTGGTCCAACAGCACTTCCCCGTCGTCCAGATTGGAAATGTTGAGCACCCTGATATTTCCCGGTCGCAAATCCTGCCGTAGGACCGATTTACCGCGAAATATCTCCGCCACTTCGCGTAACTTCACCTTCGGCGTATCCGCCTGCTGATAGGAACGGAGCGTGTCCTGGTCCTCATCCAGCAGCAGCTCGATCCGCCAATGATCCAGTTGCCGGAACTTGTCGGGGTGAATGGCGATTTCCTTGTCCGCCGCAAGCTTCGACTTCTCCATCCGCAGCCGTCCGAGGGTCACCTCATGAACAGGCGCGTTGCGGAACTCAACCTGATAAGTCTTGACGGAAGTATAGGGACGCAACCATCCATCCGGGAGCGCGTGGATCGATTGCACCGGGGCCTGTTCATTCACCCGCTTTCTCCAATCCGCGATTTCACCGGGATGCGACAAGATTCGAGCCGGGAAGGTCACGCTTAATCTGCCCCCTGCCTGAAGAAGAGGGATGAGATGGCTGGATGCCGCACCTTCGGACTCCCGCACCGGGACATCATCGTCGTTCATTTTCATCCCGAAGTTCGGAATGGCCAGAATATCATCGAAGGCTTGTCCCAAAGGAAGCGACTGATAGATCGATCCCAGCATGACGTGAACATTGGCGAAAGACTCGAAATGCGTCTTGAACAGCCGGCCGATGATGTAGTTCTCCGTAAGCAGCGTGATGCTCCATGGGCGCTCGCAGCATTTCGTCTCGGCGAGCCCACTTACGTACTTCTCCGCCTCCGCAATCAGGATGTTGCGGGTGCCGCGCTGCTCGCAGCCTACGATGAACCGCTCCATGATGGCCGGATGTACGATGATGCCGCCGATCACCCGATCCTGCCGGATCGTATGCACGGCATACTCGAGCAAGTCCAGATCCTTGCCGGCATGGTACAGCTTATAGAATAAATCCCGGTCACCGGGAAAATGGCCCAACTCGCGCTCCAGGGCGCGTTCCTTCACCCATTGGAACAGGTTCTCGGGGTCGGAGACAAGTTCCGAGTTCGAGAGTTGCTGCTGTTCTAAGAGTCGGTGCGTCCGCTTCACGCGGATCGCTTCACGAAGCAGTTGATCGCGGGTCGTGATCTCATGAAGCAGACAGATGTTCCAGAACGACTCGATCAATTCAACACCCTCAATCGCTGCCAAAGATTGCTTAGATTATAGCACGAGTAAATTTAGTATTTCAATACCAAAAATAAAATGACTGGAACATATGATCGTCATCAGGATTGCAATGAAGAACAGGTTCCTCAAAATATGACGCCTCGGTGTCCGGCTCGCTCATCGGGCTGAAATCCGCCATCGAGGATCGGATACGCCTCAAGACCGCGTGGCTCCAGTCGCAAAGTATAGCCGGCCCGTCCGACGAATCCAGAATTCCGCTGGCGTCGCGGCCATCGGCCGTGGCGGCGTACCGCAACTGCGGCCAGGGCAAGCGGCAGCCTGTTCCGCTCCCGCTCCGCGCGCGATTCGTCAGCCGGCTCATGCAGCGCCGGCGCGTTGGAGCCGTATCTACTCGCGATCCGCTCCGCCTAGTCCGCGGGAAGCCCGGCCGCGATGCCGCTGAGCCCTTGGAAAATCTTCGTATGCAATCCCTCTTTCAAATGAATGGATTACTCTTTAATACCACCTATATCCCCATAAAACCCCGGCAATTAATTTCCAGATTTTTATTGAATAACCAAATTGTTAAGTGCTGTAAAACAGTCAGCGATCAGCGATGGCCAAGTCTATGAAGATTCAAAGATAACCTATCTATCCTTGATCTTGCTTATCAAAACCCACCCTCCCAAATCAAGACACTTCATGTTACCATTAGGACATCAACTATCAAAATTCACTGGCACTTCCCAATTCCGGGCACTTTCAAAAGGCAGATCCGCGCTATGACGAACGGAAAAAACTCATTCTGGCCGCGGCCGCTTGCCTCATCCTCATCACCGGCGCCAGACTGCTGTGGATGCGGTATCTGGACACCTGGAACTACCCGGACCCGCCGGCGGTGACGGACGGCGTGCTGGACCTTCGCGGCATGAAGCTGAACGACCGCCAGACGCTGGAGCTGAACGGCGAGTGGATGTTTTTCCCGGGCGTGTTGCTCATGGAGAAAAAAAGCACCGCCGCCACGGACACATCCGCACCGTCAGCGACACCGATCCGCGTGCCGCATGTGTGGGACGGGAGCGTCTTTCCGCATGACGCCGCGTTCCGCTACGGCAGCTATCGCCTGACGATCCTGCCAGGCGACAACCGCAATCAGACGCTGGCGCTCCGGCTGTCCCGGGCGGGCAATGCGTCCGAAGTGTTCGTGAACGGCGAACCGGCCGGATCGTCGGGCCGTCCCGCGACCGACATAATCCGGCATCGCGGCGCCGATCTGCCGTACACGGTCCTGATCCCGCCGGGCGGCGACATCGTGGACATCGTGATCCACGTGTCGAGCGACACGAACGACGCCGGCATCTTCAAGCCCGTCCGCTTCGGCACCTACGAGGCGGTCCGGCACCGGGAGACGCTGCTGATCGGATTGCAGCTCATCATGTGTTCGCTCGCACTTTTCCACGGCTTGTACGGGATCATCCTGTACTGCCTCGGGGCGAGGAGCCGGGCGACGCTCTACTATCTGGCCCTGATGATCCTGCTGGGGCTCGCCGCGCTGCTGTCCGACGACAAGCTGCTGTTCCGGCTGATCGACACCGGCTACGACCTGCAGCAGCTCATGATCTACTTCGTCTACATCGGCATGCTGGTCTGCCTGCCGCTGCTCTGCAACGGGCTGTTCCCGTCCGGTCGCGGCGAACGGCTGACGCACATGTACGCGGTCGTGTGCCTGCTCATCGCAGTGTGCGTGATCCTGTCGCCGCCGGCCGTCGAGCCGGTTATCCGGCTGCTGGCCCGGATCGTCTATTTCGCGTCGTTCGCGCTCACCTGCTACATCCTGATCCGGAACGTCCGGATGGACGACGGTATCCCGTACCTGCTCATCGCCTGCATCGCCGTCGCCGTGAACATGATCTGGGCCGTCGCGGGGCTGGACTCGCCCCTGATGGAATTCATCTGGTACCCGTTCGACCTGATGTTCGCGATCCTCGCCTTCTCCGCCTTCTGGTTCAAAAGGATGTTCCGGGAGAGGGAACTGACGCTGCTGCTCGCCGACAGGCTGAGGGAGGAGGATCGGCGCAAGGACGAGTTTCTGGTCAACACGTCGCACGAGCTGCGGAACCCGCTGCAGGGCATCACCAATATCCTGCAAGTGGTGCTCGACGACCGGAACGATCCGGTATCCCGCAGGCAGCGCGAGCGAATCGAGATCGCGCGTCGCGTGAGCCGGCGGATGAGCGCCATGCTGGACGACCTGATCGACATCACCCGCCTGAAGGAACGGACGGTCCCGCTGCACCTCCGTCCGATACATCTTCAGTCGGTCGCCGCCGGACTTATGGACATGGTGAAAATCATGCTCGAAGGAAAACCGGTCCGCCTCGAGGTGGACATTGACCGTAACTTCCCGCAGGTCATGGCCGACGAGACCCGGCTCGCGCAGATTCTGTTCAACCTGCTGCACAACGCGGTCAAGTATACGGACGAGGGTCTGATCCGGGTGCGCGCGGACCGGGTGGGACAGATGGCGGAGATCCGGGTGGAGGACACCGGCATCGGCATCGCGGAGGAAGATTTGCCGCACATCTTCCAGCCTTACGAGCAGTCGCGGCACGACGCCGAGCGCAGCCGGGGCGGCTTCGGCCTCGGACTCGGCATCTGCAAGCAGCTCGTCGAACTGCACGGCGGCACCATCCGCGCGGCGTCCCGGCGGGATGTCGGTTCGGTGTTCGTGTTCACGCTGCCGCTGGCCGGAGAGGCCGGCCTGGCGACGGAAGACGAGGCCGGCGCGGGTGCGAACGCGAACGACAGCGTGACCCCGGGCGCGGACGACGCGGCGCTTCCGGCCCCGGCGCCTGCGCTCATCCCGCCGGAGCCGGAGCCGAAGACGCCGGTCGGCATCGCCGGGCGGGAAGTCGCCGCCCCGAGGCTGCTGCTCGTGGACGACGACGCCGTCAATCTCCGGGTGCTGGCCCAGACGCTGTCGCTGGATGGCTACGCGATCACCGGCGTGACCGGCGCGGAGCAGGCGCTGGAGTCGCTGCGCAAGGACCGTTACGCCCTCGTGGTCACCGATGTCATGATGCCGAAGGTGTCGGGCTACGAGCTCACCCGCCAGATCCGCCGCCGGTTCAACGCGACGGAACTGCCGGTGCTGCTCCTGACCGCCCGCACCAGGGCGGAGGATATGGTGGCCGGCTTCCAGGCCGGGGCGAACGATTACGTGAAGAAGCCCGCCGACGCCTGGGAGCTCCGGTCGCGCGTCCGCTCGCTCGTCGGCCTGAAATCCGCCTTCGAGGACCGGATCCGCATGGAGAGCGCGTGGCTCCAGTCGCAGATCAAGCCGCATTTCCTGTACAACACGCTGAACTCGATCGCGGCGATGGGCTACACCGATTTCGACAAAATGCAAACGCTGCTCCACGAATTCAGCCGTTACCTGAGACTGAGCTTTGACTTCCGGAACGCCGCGCCGCTCGTCGAGCTGGAGCACGAGCTGAAGCTGATCCGCTCCTATCTGCACATCGAGCTGGAGCGATTCGGCGACCGGATCCGGGTGAAATGGGACGTGGAGGGAGACATCGACGTCATGGTGCCGCCGCTGTCGATCCAGCCGCTCGTGGAGAACGCGATCAAGCACGGCCTGATGCGCCGGAACGAGGGCGGAACGGTCACCATTTCGATAGCGAAGCGCGGGAATCAGGCGGAGATCGCGGTCAGCGACGACGGCGTCGGCATGACCGGGGAACAGCTGGAGCGGCTGCTGGCGGAATCCGCGCAGACGGGCCCGGGCATGAGCGTCGGCCTGCGCAACATCGACCGCCAGCTGAAACAGCTGTTCCAGGACGGCCTGCGCGTCGAGAGCGCGCCGGATCGGGGAACCGTGGTCCGGTTCCGCGTGCCGATGTAAGGAATGATCCAGCGAAATGGCGGGCAGCCTGCCGCTGCCCGCCTCTTCGCGCGAGAGACCAATATTTATTCAGACGCTCTCCGCCATGAGCGTCGGCGGCAGCAGATAGTCGGACAGCCCCGGCATGATCCAGACATTCCGCGTCACCGAAACCTGGAGACGGTTGTCCACGAAATGGCAGGTCAACCGGTCATGGAAGGCTTGTCCCAGGAAACGGAGATCGATCTCGTACACATTGCGCCTGATCCAGCGTCCGCTGGCGCTGAGCGGCACTTCAAAGCCGCCGATCCGGATCGCGCCGTCCGCCCATTCCCCGTGGCCGATCCTGATCCGCTGCGTCACGTCGGCAATCCCGATTTCCAGCCCGGCGCCGCCGTCCGCGAACGTGAGCTTAAGTGTCCGTATGCCGGTCGGATTGTCCGCGACCTGCCATGTCTTGCCCGACCATCTCGCCTCGTCGCCCGCCTTCGCGGACGGCGCGGCGGGATAGGCCAGCGCGCGCAGCCGCTCCGCCAGTTCCCGCTGCGCCGCGGCATCCGGCCGCCCGATCGGGGCGTCTTCCATCCCCGGCAGCAGCTCCTCCCACACCGCGTTCAGGATATCCTGCATCTCCATCGCGCCCGCCGTCATCGCGACGACCGCCTGCTTGTGCGGAATGACGACGCAGAACTGGCCGAAGGCGCCGTCGCCCCGGTACGCTCCGTGCCGGCACCGCCAGAACTGGAAGCCGTAGCCCTGCGCCCAGTCGCTGGACGGATCGTCCCCGTTGTCGGCCTGTCTGGACGTTGCCGTCCGCACCCACTCCGCGGGCAGGATCCGCTTTCCTTCCCAGACGCCTTCCTGCAGGTAAAGCTGCCCGAACTTCGCGATATCGCTCACCGACATGAACATGCCGTAGCCGCCCGCGTGAATGCCGCGCGGGCAGACAAACGTCGAGACGCCCGCAATGCCGAGCGGCTCGAACAGCCGGGGCCGCAGCCAGTCGAGCAACTGCTCGCCGGTCGCCCTGTACAGGATCGCCGACAGCATGTACGACGCCCCGGTGTTGTACAGGAAATGCGTACCCGGCGGCCGCTCGATCGGCGTTTCCAGGAACGCCTTCACCCAGTTGCCGTGCGGGCTCCCGTGCATGATCGGAATCGTGTCGACGGTGTGACCCGTGGTCATCGACAACAGATGGCGGACCTTGAGATCCTTCATGTTGTCCGCGATAGCCGGCGTCACCTCTTCCGGGAAGAAGGAGATGACGGAATCGTCGATCGACAGTTTCCCTTCCTCCGCCGCCAGCCCGATGGCCGTGGAGGTGAAACTCTTGCTCAGCGAATTCAGCGCATGGGGATCGTCGAGACGGTACGGCGCCCAGGCGCCCTCCGCCACGACATGACCGCCCCGCACGATCATCAGGCCGTGCAGCTCCAGGTCGTCCGCTTCGATTCGCCGGAGAAACCCGAGAATCGAAGCCGAATGGATTCCTTGCGATTCCGGATCGCTTCTGTTCCACCCGTCGGTGGAACCGGTTTGCATCAACACACCCATCCCGCCTTTCTCACATCGCATCCACTCGCCCAGGAAACGCTTTCATCCCGACTTCCCCGACCCCGGCCGGCGGGAAATGCGCAAGCTGACGCAGCGTCGCCTTCCCCGGCATGAAGCCGGGGCGGCCCAGCCGGGGGAACCGGCTCCGGACGAGCGCTTCGCCTCCATTATAGCAGCGAATCCCGCCGAAGCGGTACTCTTTTGTAAATGCTGGAAAACACCGCCCGATCGCGGACCATGCCCGTTCGTCGGAGCTCCCGCAACACGCCTCACGGCGCCGCCGCTTCCGCCAGCAGCCGGTCAAGCTCGCGGTCGTACATCTCGCGCTGTTCGGCGCTCCACCGGAGAAGCTCCGCCATCGCGGCCGACACCGCGCTCTTCCACCGCAGCACGCCGGGGCGGTCGAAGTACAGCCGGCCCGTCCGGCGGATCCAGAAATCCGCCGGGCTCGCGGCCATCTCCGCCAGGACGGCGTACCGCAGCTCCGCGGCGAGCGCCAGCGGCAGCCCGTGCCGGTTCGCGAAGTCATGCGATTCGCCCGCCAGCGCGAACAGCCGCGGCGCGTTGGAGCCGTAGCGGCGCGCGATGCGGTCCGCTTCGTCCGCGGCGAGCCCGGCGGCGGTTCCGGCTGCGGCCTCCCGCTGGACATACGCCTCGTACCCGGCGCTGCCGCCGACGTCGCCGCCCGAGATCGCAAGCGTCCGCGTGGGGCTCGCCGGGAGCGCCGGCAGCCCGTCCGCCTGGCGCCGCCTGGACACGAGATCCACAACCCGCCCGGCCATCATCCGGTAGCCGGTCAGCTTGCCGCCGGCGATGGAGATCAGGCCGGACGGGGACAGGAAAATCTCGTCCTTGCGGGAAATTTCGGACGGATTCTTGCCGTCCTGCCGGATGAGCGGCCGAAGGCCCGCCCAGCCCGATTCGACGTCCCCGGGCGTCAGCCCGAGCGAAGGGAACACGGCATTGGCCGCGTCCAGCAGGTACAGCAGATCGTCCGCCTCCACGCGCGGATTCGCCGGATCGCCGGCGTAGTCCGATTCCGTCGTGCCGATGTACGTCTTGCCCTCGCGCGGAATGGCGAACACCATCCGCCCGCCCGGCGCGTCGAAATAGACGGACTGCCGCAAGGGGAAGCGCTTCTGGTCGAACACGAGATGCACGCCTTTGATCAGCCGCAGCGACTTGCCGTGCTTCGAGCGGTCCAGCTCCCGTATGCCGTCGACCCACGGACCGGTCGCGTTGACGATGTGGCGGGCGCGCAATACGTACCGTCCGCCGCCGATCCGGTCGCGCACGACCGCCCCCGCAAGACGCGATCCGTCATACAGCAGTTCCCCGACGGCGGCGTAATTTACGGCCGTCGCGCCGAACTCGACCGCCCGCTTCAGCACCTCCAGCGTCAGCCGGGCGTCGTCCGTCCGGTACTCCACATAGTAGCCGCCGCCCTTCAGCCCTTCCTTCCGCAGCAGCGGTTCGCGCCTCAGCGTCTCGCTCGCGTCCAGCATTTTGTGCCATTCGTCCTTCGCCACCCCCGCCAGAAAATCGTACAGCGCAAGCCCCAGCCTGCTCGAAACCGGCCCGAGCTGCCCGCCCTTGTAGAACGGCAGCAGCATCCACTCCGGCGTCGTCACGTGCGGCCCGTTCTCGTACACGACCGCCCGCTCGCGCCCGGTCTCGGCCACCACCTTGAACTCAAGCTGCTTCAGATACCTGAGCCCGCCGTGGATCAGCTTGGTCGAGCGGCTGGACGTGCCGGCCGCGAAATCCTGCATCTCGACGAGCGCCGTGCGCAGGCCGCGGGCGGCCGCGTCGAGGGCGATGCCGGCGCCGGTGATGCCGCCGCCGATGATCAGCAGGTCGACGTTCTCCTCCGCCAGCGATTGCAGCATCCGCTCCCGTTCCGGCGCCGACCAGACGAAATTCGGTGTATGCATTTCGATGCAGCCTCCCTCGCTCCTGAAAAAATAAAAACCACGCCCGGCCCCCGACGTTCCCCATTCGAAACGACGAAAGTCCAACACGCGGTTTCTCAAACTCTCCAACCGATATGAACTTGTTCGGTTCCATTATACGCGAAAAGCCGCCCGCTTGATAGTCCGGCTGTGAAAAAACTTTCCTTCAGCGTCCGTCCGCGGGCTCAAGACCGGCGTCCGACCACAGCTCCGGACGGGATGTCGTCACGGCCGCCGCCCCCGCTTCCAGCGCCGCGGCGGCCTCTTCCCGCGTGCGGATGAGCCCGCCGGCGATGACGGGAACGCCGGTGCGGTCCTTCACTTCCCGGATCCACTGCGGCAGGAGGCCCGGCAGCACCTCGATCAGGTGGGGCTGCGACTGCCGCGCCAGCTCGACGCTCGTGTCCAGCGCGCCCGAGTCGATCAGGAACAGCCGCTGGATCGCCAGAACCCCGTTCTGTTTCGCCTTGCGGATGACCGCGACCCGGGTGGAGATGAGCCCGGCGGGCCGGATCTGCCGGCACAGAAATTCGGCGGCGTACTCGTCGTTCTTGAGCCCGTCGATCAGGTCGGCGTGCAGCAGCACGCGCTTGCCGTGATCCGCGGCCAGCTTCACCATCGGCTGCAACAGGCCGAGCCGCCCGCCCAGCAGCACGAGCCAGGCGAGCGGCGTCCCGAGCAGCCGCTCCAGCTCCTTCGGATGCCGGACGGCGGGCAGCAGCCGCTGGCCGCCGAACGGACTGTCGGTATGCATCGGTCATTCCTCCCGTTCAGGACGTGAGCGGCCGGCCCGTCTCGATCAGCGTCTTCATGCCGGACAGCACGATCGCCAGCCCTTCCTCCAGCACGCGGGCGGTGTTCGGCGCTTCCGCGTACTCGTCGTGCACCACCGTCACCAGCGTCACGCCGGGAAAATCCGCCCGTTCCCCGATCTCCCAGGTGAGGCGCGACGGCTTCTCCTCCGCGGTCTCGGCCAGCTCGAGCAGCCGCCAGGTCATCACCAGCCGGCGCGGCGGCTCCACGGCCAGAAACTCCCCTCTGGCCTGCGGCTCCCCGAGCGGGTTCAGAATCTCGTACGGCGCGCCCGCCCGGACTTCCCCCCGCAGCGTCCCGTTGTACCAATATTTCGCCGTCATCGCCGGGTCGGTCAGCGCGTTCCACACCTGCTCGGGGCTCGTGCGGATCGCAATGCGCTGGACATGCCGGGGTTTGCGCTCCATCTCCGGTTCACGCTCCAAATCTTGTTTGAGAAGGCTCAGTCCCGCCGCCCACGGCTCCGCGTACTTGCTCACCCACCGGTCGTGGATCTGGCGAATGGCCGCCGGGTTCAAATAATGGTACTTCTCCCGGCCGGCCCGCCGCGTCGTGATGAGGCCCGCTTCTTCCAGAATGCGAAGATGCTTCATGACGCCGAACCGGGACATCTGCAGATGCGCGCAGAGCTCGTTCAGCGTGCGGCCATCCTTCTGATGCAGCAGATCGAGCAGGGTGCGTCTGCTCGGGTCCGCCAGCGCTTTGAAAATGTCATCCATCGGGACCGGCCTCCGTGCGGCGAGCGCAAGTTTGACTGTTGACATGTTACCATAAAGTTACGTATATTAAAAGTGACCATTCGGTCACATATCATGCGGCGCCGCACAACATCATCTTGAAGCGAGGAATGATTCATGCACATTGCCATCATCGCCGGAAGCAACCGGCAGAACGCCGCCAGCACCGGCATCCTGCGCCATATCGAGCGAAAGCTGCGCGCGCAAGGCTTCCGCGTGTCCTTCATCGATCTCGCAGTCGTTCGCCTGCCGCTCTTCTCTCCCGATGCGGACGCTGTCCCTCCGGAAGCCGTCCGCCTGATCGAAGCGGTCGACGAAGCCGACGGCCTCGTCCTCGGAACGCCCGAATACCACGGCTCCATCTCCGGCTCGCTCAAGAACGCGCTGGATTATCTGGACAATTGCCACGTGGAGGGCAAGCCGGTGCTCGCCGTCAGCTCGGCGGGCGGCCGTCTCGGGGTCAGCTCGCTGATCCATCTGCAGACCATCGTCCGGAATTTGCACGGCATGCTGTCCCCGGACTGGATATCCGTCGGGGACGGACAGCAAGCCTTCGATCGGGACGGCGCTCCGCAAGATCCGGAGACCGCCGCGCGTGTCGACCAGGCCGTCGAGCGGTTCGTCGCGCTCGCGGAGAAGCTGCGGGTCGGCAGCGCCGAGCCCGCCGGAGCGGTGACGGAATCATGATGACCCGCTCCGAGATCAAGGCGTATCTGCGCAGAATCGGCGTCGGGGAGATCCGGCCGCCGAGCCTCGAATTTCTCGCCGAGCTCCACCGGGCGCATGTGTCGGCCGTCTCCTGGCAGACGGTCGACATCGTCGCCGGCCGGCCGGCTCCGATCGACCTCGATGCGTCCGTCCGCCTGATGCTGTCGGGCCGCGGCGGGTATTGCTTCCATCTGAACGGCGCGTTCAGCGTGCTGCTCCGCTCGCTCGGTTTTCGCGTCTCATGGCATCGGGCCGGCGTCCAGCCGCCGGGGCAGGCGCCGGGCATCAGCGGCTTCCATCTCGGGCTGACCGTCGGCCTGACGGATGAGCAAGGGCGGCAGCAGCGGTACATCGTCGATGTCGGACTGGGCGACATGCCGTTCGAACCGATCCCGCTGCAAGTCGGCACTTACGAGCAAGGGCCGCTGCGCTATCAGGTCGAGCGGTCCGGCGTCGCGGAAGGCGGTTGGCGGCTCGTCCACGACCTTTCCGCTTCGTTCGTCGGGGTCGATTTTGCTCCGGAAGCGTTGGAAGACATTGAGGAATTCAAGCCCCGGCACGCGTTCTACAGCCGGTCGCCGGAATCGCCGTGGCATCGGCTCTTCCTCGTCAGGAACCGGCATTCGGGCGGCAGCGACGAATTGCGGGGCTGCGTCTGGAGCAGGCGGGACGCGGACGGGATCGAGAAAATCGAAATCCGCTCGAAAAGCCAATGGCTGGAAGTGCTCGGCGACGTGTTTCAGGAGCATCTGGTAAGCTACAGCCGCCTGGAGCGCGACGAACTGTGGAAAAGCGTATGGAAGCGGCACGAGGAGTGGAAGCGGGAGCGCGGCGGGATCGAATAGGAACGCAAAAAAACGGCCGGCACGATCGCGGGCGGCCATGCCGGCAGGCGGGCGTTCGCTTCACTTCCGTGCGGCGAGCTCCGCGAACAATTGCTTCTTCAGCTCGCGGTTGCGCTCCTTGAACAGCTCGTTGTGCGAGGAGACCATGCCGTACCCCGGCGCGTCGGGCGTGATGTATTGCTTCGCCTTGTTGACGGCGTTCGCCGCATCCTGGAAGCAGCCGGCGATCAGGTGCAGCTTGCCCTCATGCGTCAAAATGTCCCCCGCCGCGAACAGCCCCGGGACGCTCGTCTCGCCCATCGGCGTGCCCGCCACGTAATATTCGTCCTTCATTTCGATGCGGACGTTGCTGTTGTCGATGATGTCCCTGTCCAGGTCATAGCCGTGGCAGACGACGAGATCGTCGATCCGCAGTTCCGCGGTCGTGTCCTCCTCGAGATCCCGGAGCGCGACCCGCTCGATGCGGTCCCCGTCCGGCGCCGGGAACAGGCGGACGATCTCGGTGTTCGGGAGGCAGACGACGCCGTTCTCCGCCAGCTTCGTCACCGACGCTTCGTGGCCTTTCAGCGTGTCCTTGCGGTATGTCAAATACACCTTGCGCGCGATCTCGCCCAGCTCGTTCGCCCAGTCGATCGCGGAGTTGCCGCCGCCGGCGATCAGCACCGTCCTGTCCCGGAAGCGGCCGAGCGACTTTACGGTGTAGTGCAGGTTCGACGCCTCGAACCGGTCCGCGCCCTCCAGATTCAGCTTCATCGGCTTCAGAATGCCGCTGCCGATCGCGAGGATGACGGTCCGGGAATAATGCAGGTTGCCCGACGCCGTCTTCAGGACGAAAATGCCGTCCTCGCCCTTGTCGATCCCGGTGACCTTCTCGTTCAGCACGATTTCCGGGTCGAAGGCCGTGCCTTGCCGCACGAGGTGCTCGATCAGCTTCTCGCCCGTCGTCGGCGGCAGGCCGCCGACATCCCAGATCACCTTCTCGGGATAGACGTTGATCTTCCCGCCCAGGAAAGGCTGGAATTCGATAATCTTCGTTTTCATCTCGCGCAGCCCGCTGTAGAAAGCGGCGTAAAGGCCGGCCGGGCCGCCGCCGATGATCGTGACGTCGAAGAGCTCGCGTTCTTCCGCCATTCGGGTTCCTCTCCTCGCGGAAGCATGCCATGAATCCCGCCTTTCCCGGTCCATGGCATGCCGCATCTAATTTTTGTTTGCGCTCACAGAAGTCGATATTGAGAATCATTATCAAACTCGGTTGCCGCATCAAATATTATCACCCCGCCGTCCGCATGTCAATAAACGGGATCACACCGCCGTGGCAGAAGGGATCGCCGACTGACCTGTCTCCGCCGCCGAGTACCGCGTTCCGAAAGCATGAAAACGGCCCGGAACGCGCACCGGGCCGATGCAAGCCGTCAATCCGGGACCTTTTCCAGCAACCGGGCAAGTCTTCCGCCGATCGCGGAACCGCGGGCCGCTCGTGCGGTTCCCTCGGAATATCCCCGGCCGTCCGGTCCGTCGGCAGCAGCACGCCGCTCACGCAGACCAGGCAGGCGATGTCGTCCGGCGCGGCCTCCGCCGCCCCCGAAACGACATGCCCGCCGGAACTGTGACCGACCAGAACGGCCGGACCGCCGCTCCTCCTGACTGCCCGGACCACTTCCCGGACATCATCGGACAGGGTGTGCCGCTTCAGGACAATCAGATCCATTTCCACGATCTCATGCCCCGGAGCCCGCAGCCGCCCGCTCACCTTCTCCCGGCACCATGGTCCGTGGTATGAGCCGTGAACCAGAACGAAACAAGCCATGCAGACCGCCTCCGCAGTTTACATTCCGTTTAAAAAACCGAGCTATCATCCCCTTGTCAAGATGTGCAGACAGGAGGAATCGATATGGCACGCTTGAACAAGCAAACGGCGCCAGACGCCGAATGGGCCGTCGAGGCGCGCAGGCTCGTGAAAGATTTCGGCCGAAACCGCGCGGTGGACGGCGTCGAGCTGCACGTCCGGGCCGGCACGATCTACAGCGTGCTCGGGCCGAACGGCGCGGGCAAGACGACGACGATCCGGATGCTGGCTACGCTGCTCAAGCCGGACGCGGGATCGGCGCGGATCTTCGGGCATGATGTGGTGAAGGAACCGCACATCGTCCGCCAATTGATCGGGGTGACGGGGCAATACGCGTCGGTCGACGAGTCGCTGAGCGCTGACGAGAACCTGATGCTGTTCGCCCGGCTGCTCGGCCTGACGCGCGCGGAGGCGCGGCGCAAGACGGAGGAACTGCTGGAGGAATTCGGACTGACCGAAGCCGCGAAACGGCCGCTGAAACATTTCTCCGGCGGGATGCGGCGCAGGCTGGATCTCGCGGCAAGCCTCATCGCGCAGCCGCCGCTCATTTTCCTGGACGAGCCGACGACCGGGCTGGACCCGCGCACGCGCGCGCAGATGTGGGCGACGATCCGCCGGCTGGTGGAGACGGGATCGACCGTGCTGCTGACGACCCAGTATCTCGATGAAGCGGATCAACTTGCCGACCGCGTTGCCGTCATTGACCGCGGCCGGGTCGTGGCCGAAGGAACCGTCGACGAGCTGAAGGCATCGGTCGGCACCTCGTCGCTGCATCTCAGAGTCCGGGATGCCCGCAGGATCGCCGACGCCCGTCAGATCGTGGATGAGGCGCTTCAGGTCCGGTCGAGCGTATCGGCGGAAGCGGGCCGGATCACCGCGCCGCTGGCCGATGCCGACCAGGTGGCCGATCTCATGGCCGCCCTCAAGGCCCGGGGGATCTCGCTGGCCGAAGTCAGCGTGCAGAAGCCGACCCTTGACGAAGTGTTCCTGGCGATTACCGGCCATGCGGCAACGGCGAACGCATCGCCGGAGTCCGATTCGTTGAACGTCCGGGAGGAGGTATCCGTACGATGAACGTAACCGCGCACCGCGGCTCGTCCGCCCGGCTGAAAAATCATGCGGGTTTCAGGCAAACCATCCGCAACTCGCTCACCATGGCCTGGCGCGGGCTCCTGAAAACAAGGCGCACGCCCGAACAATTGTTTGACGTAACGTTTCAGCCCATCCTGTTCACACTCATGTTCACCTATATTTTCGGCGGCGCCATATCGGGCGACGTGCAGCATTATTTGCCGGTCATCATTCCCGGCATTCTCGTTCAGTCGGTCATCACGACATCCATCGTCACCGGCGTCCAGCTTCGCGAAGACATGGACAAAGGCGTCTTCGACCGGTTCAAGTCGCTGCCGATCGCGCGCATTGCGCCTTTGGCCGGCGCGCTGCTGGCGGACACGATCCGGTACGCCATCGCAACCGTGCTCACGTTCGCGATGGGATACCTGATGGGATTCCGTCCGGAAGGCGGCTTCGGCCATGTCGCCCTCGCCGGACTGATGGTCATCGCCTGCTCCTGGGCCGTAAGCTGGATCTTCGCCTTCCTCGGCGTCATCGGACGCTCGGCCACGGCCGTGCAGGGCATGTCCTTTGTCGTGCTGTTCCCGCTCACCTTCGTCTCGAACGCGTTCGTGCCGGTGGAGACGATGCCGGGCTGGCTCCAGAGGTTCGTGAACATCAATCCCATATCGCATCTGGTGACAGCCGTTCGGGAGCTGATCAATGCGGGGACGTTCAGCCCGGACCTTGCGGTCTCCCTCGCCGGCGCCGCCGTCATCGTGGCGGTCTTCGCGCCGCTGACGGTCCGCGCGTATATGCGCCGCGTTTAAGGGAGGGCTTCTGTCGGCTGCGGATCGCCCTGCCGATTGCCTTGCGGATTGCCCTGCGGATTGCCCTGCCGATTGCCCTGCCGATTGCCCTGCGGATTACTCTGCGGCTTGCCCTGCGGTTCGCCTTGCGGCTCCGCGGGCAGCCGGACCGTGAACGCGGTCCCCTCGCCGGGCCCGCTCCGCACGTCGATCGATCCCTGATGCAGGTCGACGATCTTCTTCACGATGGACAGCCCGAGGCCGCTGCCCCCGCCGGCGCGGTTCCGCGACTTGTCCGCCTTGTAGAACCGCTCGAAGATACGCGGCAGATCCGCCTCCCCGATGCCGATGCCGGTATCGGCGACGCGGACTGCCGCTTCGCCGTTTTCGAGACGGAGACTCACGCGGATGGTTCCGCCGGGCGGCGTAAATTTGATGCTGTTCTGAAGGAGATTGCCCCACACCTGATTCATCAATTCGGGATCGGCCGAAATTTCGACTTGCTCGAGATCCGCCTCCATTTCAATGGACTTCTCCAGCCATTGCGGCTCACACGCAAGCACGGCCGTCCGGAGTTGTCGGTCCAGCCGGTACGGCCGCCGCTCGAACGGTTGGTGCCCGGACTCGAGCGACGTCAGCTTGAGCAGATTGTCGCTCAATCGGGACAGCCGCTCGCATTCTGTCTCAATGATATCCAGATAATGGGCGCGCTCCTCGAAGCTCAGCCGCTCGTTCCGCAGGGCGCGGGCAAATCCGCTGATCGACGTGAGCGGCGACTGGATTTCATGCGACACGTTCGAAATGAATTCCTGCCGCATCCGCTCCATCTCGCCCAATTGAGCGGCCATGTCGTTGAACGTTTCGACGATCTGGCTGAATTGATTCTCCGGCGGAATCTTCACATCCAGATTGACGCTGAAATCGCCCCGCGCCAGCCTGCGCATCGCCTCGATGATCGTGTTGAACATCGCCATGCGCCGGGGAAGCGTCAGCCAGGAGAAAAACCCCATGATGACGCCGAAGATCACGAAACCGAGCGCCGAGTTGACGAGCTGCCTGACCAAATCATTCGGCTGCACGCCGATCCGGGGGTAGAGGAAGCCGGTGATCCGGTAAGCCGACCACCAGCAGGCGCCGAGGGCGGCGATCAAACCGGCCACCCCTGCCGACCTGAGCATAAATTTCCGGACTTTCCTCACTGCCGCACCTCCAGCCGGTAGCCGAGCCCGCGGACCGTGACAATTCGAAACGCGTGCCGCTCTTCCGGAAAACGCTCGCGCAGCCGGTTGATGTGCACGTCGACCGTCCGCTCGTTCCCTTCAAAGTCGTAGCCCCATATATCCTCGATCAACTGCTCCCGCGTGATCGTTTTTCCCGGATAGCTCGCCAATTTGAACAACAGTTCGAACTCTTTGCGCGGAAGGTCGACCGGCGCGCCGTCGACGACGGCTTCGAATGTCCCGCGGTCGAGCTTCACCTTGCCGATCTGCACGGTCCGGGAGGCGGCGATCCGGTACCGTCTCAGCAGCGCTTTCACCCGGGCGACCAGTTCGAGCGGATCGAACGGCTTGACGAGGTAGTCGTCCGTGCCGAGCTGAAACCCTTTGACCTTCTGCGGCGTTTCGCCCATGGCCGTCAGCATGAGCAGCGGGATATCGCAGTGTTCCCGCAGTTCGCGGCACAGTTGCCAGCCGTCCATGTTCGGCATCATGATATCGAGAATGACCAGATCCGCTTTCACCGTTTCGAGCTTCGCCAGCGCTTCCTCGCCGTCGCCCGCCTCGTGGACGACGAACCCTTCCTGCCGCAGAAAATGCCGGACGAGCTCGCGAATGTGCGGATCATCGTCCACCACCAGGATGTTCGCCACACGCACCAGCCCCTTCCGTCATGCCTTCAACCGGTTCATGGCGTCAAGCGAGACCGCGTTGAATTGTTTGAGGAAGCCGAGGATGACGTCGATTTCCTGATCCGTATTGCGCTGCAAAAGGTCGACGGTCATGCGGAACAGGGAATGGAACAGCCTGTCGAATTCCTCGATTTTCTCCTTCACCGGCTTCACGACAACCCGTCTCCGGTCGTCCGGATCCCGCTCCCGCACCACGAATCCCGCCTGTTCGAGACGGTCGATGATCCCCGTGACGGCTCCGGTTGTCAGTCCGGTCAGCTCGCCCAGGCGGCCGGCGGTGACCGGCCCGGATTTGATGAGGAAATTCAGGCATTTGTGATCCGTGGCGTTCAAACCGAACCGGTCGGCGACCGCCTGATGCAGCATGACCGCCCTGGCGCTGCTCGTGCGGATTTCCTCCATCAGCTCCCGTCGCTTCGCATCCGGATGATCCACGATCTCTTGCGCGTTTCCGCCCGATTGGTCGGTTGACATCGGCGCTCTCCCCCTTTGCCATGAAAATAAATTATCTTGCTATGATATTTTAATTATTGTGTTGATTTAATAAGCAAATCTTGTTTTAAATATACCATATTTTTGGGATAAATACGATGAGGGAGGCGAGCAGATGGGAACTTGGCTCGGAGGGTTGCAAATGCGATACGACAAAATGACCCGGCTGCTTGCATCATCATGGTTTCCTTGTATTTTTCCGGCGAGGTCACCCTTCATTACAGCGGATTGCTGGAGCGGGCATCCATCATGTGCGGGTGCGCATGGAATTTCGCGTTGGCCGTCCGGCTGTCCGTTGCGGCCGGCCGGGAAGCCGATCACTCCGCGTCGTACGGCTGAAGCGGATTGCCGCTCAGGATGTCCTCGACTTCCTCGTACCCGGTCGGGAACGCGTAATTGTAGCGGGTCGGGAGCGCGAACACGTATTTGTCGTTGCGCCCGAGCTCGCCCGGGCCGACCGGCGCGGCGCCGATATGGAATGCACCCTGTTCGAGGGCGTTCCATTGATCCGTCGTGAAAATCATGATCGGAATGTCCTGGCGCGGTTCCTCGGCCGTCCATTCGGGATGGCGGAGCGAAATGACGGGTCCGGAAGCCGCCGCCTTGGCATCTTCCGGGGTCACGCCTTCCCACCGGTCTTCCACAACCGTGAAGCCGGCCCAACCGTCGGGCAGGGCGAAGCGGAAGCCGTAGCGCGCATTATCGTAGACGATGGCGGATGCCGCCTGATCCCCGTCCTCATATTCCCCCAATTCGGCGGTGTCAATGAGCACGCGGCCGTCAATCTTCCGCACTTCCAGCGTGACGGGGCGCTTCGCGGCCGGCTCGCCGCCTCCGTTCCCGTCCGCGCCCGCCGTTTCGATGATGTCGCCTTCCACCCGGTACGCGTCGTCCGCCAGTTTTTCCACCGACCGCACTTCAATCCGGTCCGGCCATGGGCTCGAGGTCAGCCGGCCGGGTGCGGATGCGGGATCGTTGCCGAATTCTTCAACCAGACCCTTGACCGCCTCTTCCGCGGCTGCTTCGGATGCGTCCGGGTCGGATGCTTCCGTCTGCTGCAACTGCTCCCCTTGCGCGGCGGGCGTCTCCCTGGCTTGCACGGCCGCGCATCCGGCCAATACGACGCCCAGAAGCAGCGCCGCCGCGAGTGATGTTGATCTCATGCCGCTCACTCCCGGCTGAAAAAGTCTCGCTTATTGGACGACATCGGCGCGGAATTTGTTGTGGAAATGTTTTCCTCCCGTCCGGTTGACCATGCTCCGCCAGCCGGTTGCCTGTTATTCGCAATACCGGTATAAGCCGCAACAGGACGCCGTTCCGCCGTTGTTTCATACTGGATTCGTCCACATTCATTTCGCAAGGGGGAGACAAGGAATTGAACATGCGCGCCATCACGATTCCGAAATTCGGCGATTACAGCGTCCTGTCGCTGCGGGAGGTGCCGGTTCCGGAGCCCGGTCCGATGGAGGTCACGATCGACGTGGCGTATGCCGGCGTCAACTACGCGGAAGTGCTCTTCCGCAAAGGCGTCGTGCCCGACCTGCCCCTGCCCTTCGTGCCGGGCATTGAAGTGTCGGGCACGGTTCGGGCCGTGGGCGCCGGCGTCACCGATCTGCGCGTCGGTCAGCCGGTGGCGGCGCTGACCATCGTGGGCGGGGGCGGCTACGCGGAAGTGGCGAAGGCGCCGCGCGCGCTCGTCATTCCGCTGGACGAGACGGCCGTCTCCCGGCTCGGTCTCGCCGCAGCGGCGGCTTTCCCTTCCAACGCGACGACCGCGCACATGGTCATTTCCGACGTGGCCCGGATGCGGCAAGGCGAGACGGTGCTCGTCCACGCCGCGGCGGGAGGCGTCGGCAGCCTGATCGGCCAGACGGCCCGCAAGCTGGGCGCCGGGCTCGTCATCGGCACGGTCGGCAGCCCGGCCAAGCTGGAATACGCGAGAAGCCTCGGGTACGATTACGTGTTCCTGCGGGATCAATACGAAGCGGCCGTGTCGGAGGTAACCGGCGGGCAGGGGCCGGACATCGTCGTCGACCCGGTCGGAGGAAAGCTGCGGCGGGAGGCCGTCCGGATGCTGAAGCCGTTCGGCCGGCTGATCGCGATGGGCAATGCCAGCGCGGAAGACGACGTCTCCCAGCCGATCAACGAGCTGTGGTTCACGAGCAAGGCGGTGCTCGGCTTCAACCTGCGGCAGATCAGCGAGGTTGTTCCGGGCCGGGTGGCGGAGGCGGCGCGCAAGGCGTTGCGTCTGGCCGCGGACGGCGATATCCGGATCGACGTCACGGATGTGCTGGGGCTGCGCGAGGCGGGCGAAGCCCATCGCCGCATCGAGGCCGGCATTACGACGGGCAAGCTCGTCCTCAGCATGGAGCGCTGAACGGCCGGGCGCCAGCCCGGGCCGCGCGGAGCTGCCCGGGCGCGGATTTGACCGGGCCGCGCGAACCTGCGCGCGGACTCACCCGGGCGCACCCGAGCGCGGATTTACCCCGAACCGATGCGCCGAAGCCGCGCCCCGGTCTCCTCGTCCGCGGGGGAATAGATGCAGCAGTGCGCGTGATCGTTGCCGTTGACCTGCGAGAAGGAATGGACATGGAACGTCAGCGGGCCGGCTTCCGGATGATGAATCCGGATGCGCGTCATCGTCTTCTCGGCGATATCCCGCGTCGACCACAGCTCCCGGAACTCGGCGCTGGCGGCGAGCATGCGGTCGATCAGGCGGCGGAACGCGGCGTCTTCGAGATTCTTCTCGTAGCGGCCGCGGACGACCGCCACCGTGTAGCGGGCGTACGCCTCCCAATCCGCGATCGAGCGGCGCAGCGGCTCGTACATGAACGTCAGCCACAGCATCGACCGGTCTTCCGGTCCGATCGCGGCGAAGTCGCAGATCACCCGCGAAGCCGCGCCGTTCCACGCCAGCACTTCCGTCCGGCCGCTCGCGACGAACGCCGGGTAAGCGATCTGCCCGACGACCCGCTGAAGCTCATCGGCCATCTGTTCGACCGCCGCCGGCTTCTTCGGCACGGGCACGTCCGCCCCCGCCAGATGGAGCAGATGCCGGTGCTCGTCCTCGTTCAGGTTGAGCGCCCGGGCGATGCTGTCCAGCACTTGCCGGGACGGCGCGGAAGCGCGGCCTTGCTCGAGCCACGTGTACCAGGTCGTGCTGACGTGGGCGAGCTGCGCCACTTCCTCCCGCCTCAGGCCGGGCGTCCTCCGTCTGCCGTAACCGCCCGCAAGTCCCGCTTCGGCCGGACTCATTTTCTCCCGTCTCGACTTGAGAAATTCCCCGAGCAGCTTCGCCCTCTGCCGGTCGATCGTCATCGGAATCCACCTCCGCCGCTTGCCGTCCGTTTCACGATGTCGCTTTTACTTTATCCGGATTCCGCGAAGCGTTCAACAGGACGACCCCTCCGATGATCAGGGCCAGGCCGGCCAGCGTCAGCGGGCTGAACGGATCCTCCCATGCGAGCACGCCGATGAGCGCCGTCAGCGCCGTGCCCAGCCCCGACCAGATCGCGTACGCCAGGCTGAGCGGAATCGTTTTGAGGCAGATGGACAAACCATAAAAGGACAAGCCGTAGCCGATCAGAACGCCGACGGATGGCCATGCGTCCGTGAATCCGTCCGACATCTTGAGCATCGTCGTGCCGAAAATTTCGCTGAAGATGGAGACCGCCAGCGCGGCGTAGCCTTTCGCGTAGCCTATCGAAACGCTTTTCATCGAATCGCCTCCGTCTCATCAACGCTCTTAATGGGGGTTGCTCAGCCGCAGCACGACAATGCCGCAGATGATCAGGATCAGGCCCAGACTTTTCTTGAGATTGACGCCTTCCTTGTAGAGGACGATGCCGACCAGCGCGGTCAGCGCCGTGCCGGCCCCCGACCAGATCGCGTAGGCCGTCCCGAGCGGAATGTCCTTGAGGGCCAGCGACAGGAGATAGAAAGCCGCGACGTACCCCGCCGCAACCCCGACGGATGGCGGCAACTTTTTGAACCCGTCCGACAACTTCAGCATGGAGCTCCCGAACACTTCGCTCACGATGGCGACAGCGAGCAGCCAGCAGGCATTCAGGCGGCATCCTCCTTCAAAAACCGGTTTTTGCCGGTTTTCAGCCTAATTTACGCGCCATCGCGGCATCCGGTTGCAACGGGAACCGCGCCGGTCCGGGCCCGCGTTGGCCGTCCCCTTGCGATCATTGAAGAATTCCCCGGAACGGGGTTATAATCGAGGCATCTTGTGTTGCTTGCCGGGAGCAACCGGCGCAACGCCGCAAGCGGGAGTGATGTTCGAATCAATGTTGACCCGCTCCGAAGTGAAGGCATACTTGAAACGAATCGGAATTCAGGACATCGAGCCGCCGTCCCTGTCCTATCTGACGCGGCTCCACCGTGCGCATGTGTCGACCATTTCCTGGCAGACCCTTGATATTGTCGCCGGCAGACCGGCTCCGATCGACCTGGACGCATCCGTCAGACTGATCCTCGGCAATCGAAGCGGCTATTGCTTTCACTTGAACGGCGCGTTCAGCGTGCTGCTCCGCTCGCTCGGTTTCCGCGTCTTCAGGCATCGGGCCGGCGTCCAGCCTTTGGGGCAGAACCCCCGGGTCGATTCCTTTCACCTCGGGCTGACCGTCAGCCTGACGGATGAACAGCGGCAGGAACAGCGATACATCATCGACGCGGGATTGGGCAACATGCCCTATGACCCGCTTCCGCTGCGGCACGGCACATACGAGCAGGGACTCTTCCGCTATCGGGTTGAACCATCCGGTGTCGCGCAAGGCGGATGGCGGATTGTCCACGACCCGCCCGCCTCGTTTGTCGGCGTCGATGTCGCGCCGGATATCCTGAAAGACCTGGAAGCGTTCAAACCGAAGCATGAATTTCTCAGCCGGTCGCCGGCGTCGCCGTGGATGAAACTGGTGCTTGTCCAGCAAATCCATGCCGAGGGCAGCAACGAGCTGAGGGGCTGCATATGGAGCAGGCGGGGAATCCGCGGCACCGAGAAGACCGAGCTCCGCACGAAGTCCCAATGGCTGGAAGTGCTGGGCGACGTGTTTCAGGAGCATCTGGTCAGCTACAGCAAGCTGGAGCGCGACGAACTTTGGAAGCGGGTATGGCGGTATCATGAGGAGTGGAAGAAGACGAAACGGAGCTGATCCGCACGGCATTCATCCCGTCAGCGGCGATGCGTCCCGTGAAGCTGACGGGGCACCTGATGCTCCGTTCCCGGCTCGACGATGACGAACTGCGAACTTGCGGCGATCCTGTCCGGGTTGCGTGAAATGCGGCGGAGGCAATGCCTGCCTGTCAGATCCGGTCCGGATGTGATACGATCATGGAAGCAGGCGAAATCGAAAAACGCGCGAAAGGACGGGGACGGATGGCCAAACACCGCATCTACGCGATGAGCGTCGCAAGCGTCTACCCCCACTATGTCGAAAAGGCGGAGAAGAAAGGCCGCGCGAAAGCGGAAGTCGATGAGATCATCCGCTGGCTGACCGGGTACAGCCAGGAAGAGCTGGAAGCCCATCTGGAGAAGCGGACGAATTTCGAGACGTTCTTCGCGGAAGCGCCGCGGCTCAATCCCGCGCGGTCTTTGATCAAAGGCGTCATCTGCGGCGTTCGCGTCGAAAACATCGAAGATCCGCTCATGCGGGAAGTCCGCTATCTGGACAAGCTGATCGACGAGCTGGCGAAGGGCAAGGCGACGGAAAAGATTCTGCGGCGATCCTGAACCAATCCGGGCAGCCGAGCTCGCGGAACAGGTCGACCATCTGCCCGGCGCCGGTCACCTTCTGAACCCCGTCCCGGAGAAAAAAGAGCGCCGTCAGCCAGACGACAACCCAACCCGCGATGCGCCATGCTTTTTGCGAGGGCTCCCCTTTTCTCCATATCCGGACGTCCCCGTTTTCCGCGAGAAGCACCTCGTGGACAAGGCCGATGAACAACCCGTGGTCGACAACACCCGTCATCCGGCCGATCGATTCGGCAAGCCCCTTCGGATCATCAATCTTGCCCAGGTGAAGGTCGAACTCCGGAACCGCCGCTTCGAAATGCGCCGAAAGCCCGCGTTCCGTCCGCGCTTCTCTTCGGTATCGGACGCTCGCCATCCGGCCGGCACGGTTCGCCGGATCATCACCGGAGCGCCGTTACCGGATCAGCTCGATGAAGGCGGCGGCCGCGCCGGACAACGGCACGCTGCTCATCGTCAGGACGCCGACGCGGGCGGGAGGCAGCGGCTCGTTGATCGCGACTTCGAACAGCACGCCCTCCTCCAGCTCCTTCGTCACGAACTCCTTCGCCACATAGGAAATGCCCAGCCCCCGTTTCGCAAACTCGATGAGCAGATCGACGCTCCCGACCTCGATCTCGGGCCTGAGCGACAGCCCGCGGCTCTGGAACAGCTCCGTGATCGTCATGCGCGCCCGGCTGTTGCGGGAGAACAGGATGATCGGATACTCCAGCAACTGCTCGAGCGGCAGCACCTCGCCCTTCAGATGCTCGTAGCGCGCGCCCGCCACGAAACAGTCCTGCAATTGATACGTCTCCATCACCTGAAGCTGCGGATCGACGATCGGCATGCGCACGACGCCCAGATCGATGCGCCCCTCCTTCAGGAACCCGATGATTTCCGGCGTCGTGCCGTGGTTGAGGTGCAGCTTGATGCCGGGATAGCGCTCGTGGAACTGCTCCAGATACGGCAGGATGTAGTGTTTGAACAGCGAATCGCTGCCGCCGATCCGCAGCTCTCCGCTCTCGAGGTTCCGGAGCGCCGCCATCTTTTCTTCCGCGAGTGAGATGAGCATCTGCGACTGCTCGATGTACGCGTACAGGACGGCCCCTTCCTGCGTCAGCTCCACCCCCCTCGCGGTACGGGAAAAAAGGGCAACGCCGAACCGTTCCTCCAGCTGCTTGATCGCGTGGCTGACGCTCGGCTGCGTAAGGTACAGCTTCTTGGCGGCTTGCGTCAGGCTGCCGGTTTTCGCCGCAAAATAGAACACCTTGTAGAGCTCGTAGTTTACGCCCATAGACATGTTCTATATCTCCCCTTAAATCTATCAATTATTCGCATGACCTTGAAACGTATTATAGTGTTTATTAAAGCGGGAAACCAGCATTTTTTCGCATGACTTGGCGGAAAGGAGAAGGAAGTTGGAGCCGACCACCTTTGTTTTGTTCGGAGCGACCGGGGATTTGGCGAAACGCAAAATTTACCCGGCTCTGTATAACCTGTTTGTCCGCGGCAAGCTGCCGGCGGCTTTCTCCGTCATCGGCCTCGGGAGAAGGGAGTGGAGCGACGACACGCTCCGGTCCAACGTGGAGCAGTCGCTGCGGCAGTTTTCCCGCACCAAGCCGGACGACGCGGCAACGCTCGGCCGCTTCCTGCGGGCGTTCCGGTACTGCATGCTCGACATCGGCCGCGAAGCGGACTATCTTCGGCTGCTCGACCTCGTGAAGGCGAGGGAAGCAGAGCTCGGCATCCCGGAAAACCGCCTGTTCTACCTGTCGGTCGGGCCCGAGTTCTTCGGAACGATCGCCGACAACATCCGCTTGAGCGGGCTCGGTTCCGGCCGCGGCTGGAAGCGCCTCGTCATCGAGAAGCCTTTCGGCCATGATTTGCGCTCCGCCCGGGAGCTGAACCGGAAACTCGGCGAATCGTTCGCGGAAGACGAGATCTACCGCATCGACCATTACCTCGGCAAGCCGGTCGTGCAGCGGCTGGAAACGCTGCAGCAGGAAAACCCGGTCATCCAGGCTCTGTGGACCAACCGCTACATCGCCAACGTGCAGATCACGGCGAACGAAACGGTCGGCGTCGAGGAGCGGGCCGGCTATTACGACCGCGCCGGCGCCCTGCGCGACATGTTCCAGAATCATCTGCTGCAATTGCTCATGATGGCGGCGATCCATCTGCCGCACGACAGCAGCTCCGAGACCGTACGCCTCAAGAAGAAACGGGTGATGGAGTCCCTCGAACTGCTGCAGAAGGAAGACGTCGGCGTAAGCGTCGTGCGCGGCCAGTATGCGGCGGGCAGCATTGACGGGAAGCCGGTCGTCGGCTACACGTCGGAACCGGGCATCGCGCCGGACTCGCGCACCGAGACGTTCATCGCCGCCCGCCTGCACATCGACAACAGCAATTGGCGCGGCGTGCCGTTCTACATCCGCACGGGCAAGCGGCTTAAAGAGAAATCGACGCGCATCGTCGTCGAGTTCAAGGAGCCGGTGAAACAGAAGCGGTCGCCGAACGGCGCCGAGCCGAACCTGCTCGTCATCGAGATCGGGCCGAAGGAAAGCATGACGCTGCAGCTCAACACGAAGGAGTCCGGGCTGGACGGCAGCTTCAAGCCGATCCATATCGACCTGCATTCCGTCGGGAAGAATTCGCCCGAGGCCTACGAAAATCTGATCGGAGACGCGCTTGCCGGCGACCCGACCTTCTTCGCGCACTGGGACGAGGTCGAACTGTCCTGGCAATGGGTGCAGCCGATTCTCGACGCCTTCGCGGAAGACGCGGTGCCGCTTCATTATTATGAGGCCGGCGGCTACGGACCGGCCGAGTCCGACGCGCTGCTCGCGAAGGACGGTTTCCATTGGTGGTTCGACGACAAGTCCGATCCGAAATCCGATACGAACGAGGGGGAACACTATGTCTGCCAACCAAACCATTGAACAACTCGCCATCAACGCCATTCGCACGTTGTCCATCGACGCGATCAACGCGGCCAATTCCGGCCACCCCGGCCTGCCGATGGGCGCCGCGCCGATGGCCTACGCGCTCTGGAGCGAGCATCTGAACCACAATCCCGGCAACTCGAAATGGTTCAACCGCGACCGGTTCGTTCTGTCGGCCGGCCACGGCTCGATGCTGCTGTACAGCCTGCTGCATCTGTTCGGCTACAAGGTGACGCTGGACGACCTGAAGCAATTCCGCCAGCTCGGCAGCAAGACGCCCGGCCATCCCGAGTTCGGGCACACCGACGGCGTCGAAGCGACGACGGGCCCGCTCGGGCAGGGGATCGCGATGGCGGTCGGCATGGCGATGGCCGAAGCGCATCTGGCCGCCCGGTTCAACCGGGAAGGCTTCCCGGTCGTCGACCATTACACGTACGCGCTTGTCGGCGACGGCTGCCTGATGGAAGGGATCTCCTACGAAGCGATGTCGATGGCCGGGCACATGAAGCTCGGCAAGCTGATCGTGCTGTACGATTCCAACGACATCTCGCTGGACGGCGAACTCAAGCTGAGCTTCAGCGAGAACGTCCGGCTGCGGGCGGAGTCCGCGAATTGGCAGTACTTGCGTGTGGAGGACGGCAACGATATCGCCGCGGTGTCGGCGGCGATCGCGGAAGCGAAGGCGAACGCCGGGCAGCCGACGATCATCGAAGTGCGCACGATCATCGGCTACGGCAGCAAGAACGCCGGCACGAACAAGGTGCACGGCGCGCCGATCGGCGAAGAAGACGCGAAGAACGCCAAGGCGGCATACGGCTGGACTTGGGAAGAACCGTTCACGGTGCCGGATGAAGTGCGGGCGCATTTTGCACAGCTGAAGGAAAGAGGCGCCGCGAAGGAAGCGGAGTGGAACAAGCTGCTTGCGGCGTACAAGGCGCAATATCCGGAGCTCGGCCGGGAACTGGAGCAGGCGATCGACGGCACCGTGAAGCTTGACGCCGCCGACATCCTGACGTTCGACCCCGCGAAGGCGATCTCGACCCGTGTCGCGAGCGGCGAGGCGATCAACCACTACGTGAAGATCGTGCCGTCCATCTTCGGCGGCAGCGCCGACCTGTCGCACTCGACGATGACGGACATCAAGGGAGAGCGCAAGTTCGCCGTCGAATCGTACGCCGGCCGCAACGTCTACTTCGGCGTCCGCGAGCACGCGATGGGCGCGGCCGGGAACGGCATGGCGCTGCACGGCGGCATCCGCCCGTTCGTAAGCACGTTCTTCGTGTTCAGCGACTATCTGCGCCCGTCCATCCGCCTGGCCGCGCTGCAGAAGCTGCCGGTCGTGTACGTGTTCACCCACGACTCGATCGCCGTCGGCGAAGACGGGCCGACGCACGAGCCGATCGAACAGCTGGCCGCGCTGCGCGCCATCCCCGGCGTTACGGTCATCCGCCCGTCCGACGCGAACGAGACGGCCAGCGCCTGGGCATACGCGCTCGAGCAGCAGGACGGACCGGTGGCGCTCGTGTTGAGTCGCCAGAACCTGCCGGTGCTCGAGGCGACGGCGCGCAACAAGGCCGACGTCGCGCGCGGCGGCTACGTGCTCGCCGATGCGGACGGCCAGCCCGATGTCATCCTGATCGCGACCGGCTCGGAAGTGTCGCTCGCGCTCGGCGCGAAGGCGGAGCTCGGGAAGGACGGCGTCAAAGTGCGCGTCGTGGCGATGCCGAGCCGCGAGCTGTTCGAGCGCCAGCCCGAGGACTACCGGGCGTCCGTCCTGCCGGACGGCGTGGCAAAGCGGCTCGTGATCGAAGCCGGCATATCGCTCGGTTGGGACCGCTACGCCGGTCCGGGCGGCAAGGTGCTGTCGATCGACACGTTCGGCGCGTCGGGCCCGGGCGGCGCGGTGCTGAAGCATTTCGGCTTCTCCGTCGACAACGTCGTCAATCTCGTGCGCGAACTGGTGAAATAACGGCACCACGTGCCGTTATCGCCCGCCCGGCAGCCGCTTGCCGCCCCATTAACGGCACAATTTGCCGTTATTCGCGGCGTAAGGCGCCGCGCAACGCCGGTCGGCGGCATTTAACGGCACCACGTGCCGTTATCGCCCGCCCGGCAGCCGCTTGCCGCCCCATTAACGGCACAATTTGCCGTTATTCGCGGCGTAAGGCGCCGCGCAACGCCGGTC
>Ga0310823_100282_pt1 | contig 49141 bp, 41 predicted proteins | sample P4_ome_3_FD_201316 | JGI IMG/M metagenome (GOLD analysis project Ga0310823, IMG submission 201316) | Sorghum-adapted microbial communities from Joint BioEnergy Institute, Emeryville, California, United States - P4_Day56_Rep3 | ecosystem: Engineered > Bioreactor > SSF (Solid state fermentation) >...
AGGAGGTGCACCTGTCCCGCACGGCTTCCGCCCGGCGGAACGGCGGGATCAGGGAATCGGTGGGCAGTGACCCGTTACCCATATGGCTAAGTCTTTTGCTGGTCGTATTCCTGGTGTTCATGAACGGCTTCTTCGTGGCGGCGGAATTCGCGATGGTGAAAGTCCGCGGCAGCCGGATCGACACGCTTGTTCAGGAAGGGCACAAGCGCGCCAAGCTGGCCGAGACTCTGACCAATAATCTGGACGCCTACCTTTCCGCGTGCCAGCTCGGGATTACGCTCGCGTCACTGGGCCTTGGCTGGATCGGCGAACCGGCGGTGGCCGATTTGCTGGAGCCGGTCCTGCACGCGGCGGGCATCGAGAACGACGTCATTCTGCATACGATTGCTTTCGCGATCGCGTTCTCGTTCATCACGTTCCTGCACATCGTGCTGGGCGAGCTGGCGCCGAAGACGCTCGCCATCCGCAAGGCGGAAGGCATCACGCTGTGGGCGGCGGGGCCGATGATCGCGTTCCACAAGGTGATGTACCCGTTCATCTGGTTTCTGAACGGCACCGCGAACCGCATGCTGCGGATGATCGGCATCGCGCCGGCTTCGGAGCACGAGTCGGCGCACACGGAGGAAGAAATCCGGATTCTGATGAAGGAGTCCCACAGGAGCGGTCTGATCGACAACACCGAACTGACGCTCGTGGACAACATCTTCGAATTCGCGGAGACGACAGCCCGGGAGATCATGATTCCGCGCACCGAAATGAACGTCCTGTACGCGAATCTGTCGTTCGAGGAGAACAAGGCGATCGCGCTGCAGGAAATGCACACCCGCTATCCGGTCTGCGAGAACGACAAGGACAACATCATCGGATTCGTCCACATCAAGGACATTCTGCGGGCTGACGGCAGGGAGCCGGAAAGCATCCGGGAGATTCTGCGCCCGATTACGACCGTGCCGGAATCGATGCAGATCAGCCAGTTGCTGAAGCTGATGCAGAAGAAGAGAACGCAGATCGCGATTTTGATCGACGAGTACGGCGGAACGTCGGGACTTGTCACGCTCGAGGACATCATGGAGGAAATCGTCGGCGAGATTCAGGACGAATTCGACGAGGAGCGCCCGGACATCGAGCGCAAGGACGAGACGACCTACTCGATCAACGGGCTTCTGCTCATCGAGGAAGTGAACAGCTACTTCAACCTCGACATCGAGTCCGACGACTACGACACGATTGGCGGATGGATCTATTCGCAGATCGAAATTCCGCCGAAGCGCGGCCAGGGTGTCATCTACAAGGATACGCACAAATTCGTGATCGAAGAGACGGATAATTTGCGCATCTCGCGCATTACGGTCCGGATCATCAAGGACGACGAGAACAGCGAGGGTCTGCTGACGGCCGAGAAGACGGGCTGATGAGGCATTCACTTATGCGGGAAACCTCCGGATCTGCGCCGTATGGCGCGTGCCCGGAGGTTTCCGTGCTTCCGAAGGTTATCGCGCGGCGCCGGGGGCCATAGCCGCCGGATCGATCTTGTGCACGCGCTCGATCGTGCCGCCGCCGAGGCATTCGTCGCCGTCGTAGAAGACGACGGCCTGGCCGGGCGTGACCGCCCGCTGCGGCGAGTCGAAGGCGACTTCGGCGGCGCCGTCCGCAAGCAGCGTCACCGTCACGCCCTGGTCCGGCTGGCGGTAGCGGAATTTCGCCGTGCAGCGCAGCGGTCCCTCCGGCCGGCGCGGCGGAATCCAGTTGACGCCGCTCGCGGTCAGCCCCTTCGAGTACAAGGCGGGGTGCCGGTCGCCCTGCACGACGAGCAGCTCGTTGCGGTCCAGATCTTTGTCCGCGACGAACCACGGCTCGCCCGTGCCCGTTCCGCCGATGCCGAGCCCCTGCCGCTGGCCGAGCGTGTAGTACATCAGGCCGTCGTGCCGGCCCATGATCTTGCCGGTGGACAGATCGACGATGTTGCCCGGCCGGGCGGGCAGATAGTTGCCGAGGAATTCCCTGAAATTGCGTTCGCCGATGAAGCAGATGCCGGTGCTGTCTTTCTTCGCCGCCGTGGCCAGCCCGGCTTCGGCCGCAATGCGGCGCACCTCGGGCTTCGTCAGATGGCCGATCGGGAACATCGCCCGCTCGAGCTGCCTCTGGCTCAGCGCGTGCAGGAAATAGGTCTGGTCCTTGTTCGGATCGGCGCCGCGCATGAGACGCACGCTCCCGGAGGCGCGGTCGATCCGCGCGTAGTGGCCGGTCGCCAGGTAGTCCGCGCCGAGCTCGAGCGCCTTCTCGAGAAATTCGCCGAACTTGATCTCCCGGTTGCACATGACGTCGGGATTCGGCGTGCGGCCGCGCTCGTATTCCGCGAGGAAATACGCGAATACTTTATCATAGTACGGCTTCTCGAAATTGACCGTGTACATCGGAATGCCGATCTGGCTGCAGACGCGCCGCACGTCTTCCGCGTCCTCGTCCGCCGTGCAGCGGCCGAATTCGTCCGTGTCGTCCCAGTTCTTCATGAACACGCCGACGACGTCGTAGCCTTGCCGCTTGAGCAGCAGCGCGGCGACGGACGAGTCGACGCCGCCCGACATGCCGACGACGACGCGTGTCTTGGATGGGTCTGTCGCCATCATTCATATCACCGCCTGTTTGCACATTGTAACACAAATGCGAAAATATTTTCACCGTTCCTGCTTGTTTCTGGAACACAATCCGGCAGAATTGTGATACCATATGGTGATGATAGGAATACCGCGAATTGAAAATGGGACAGAATGGTGAAGCGGGGTGCCGAAACAGTGAAAATTTCGACGAAAGGCCGGTACGGTCTGACGATCATGATGGAGCTTGCGGCAAAATACGGCGACGGGCCTCAGTCCTTGAAAAGCATTGCCGAACGCAACGGCTTGTCCGAACACTATCTCGAGCAGCTGGTCGCGCCGCTGCGCAACGCCGGGCTCGTCAAGAGCATCCGCGGCGCGTACGGCGGCTATGTGCTGTCGAAGGAACCGGAGCAGATCACGTCCGGAGACGTCATCCGCATTCTCGAAGGGCCGATTTCGCCCGTCGATTTCACGGAAGAGGACGACCCGGCGAAGCGGGATCTGTGGCTCCGCATCCGCGACGCGATCGCGGAAGTGCTGGACTCCACGACGCTGGCCGACCTTATCGCGTATCAGGGCGACCGCGAACAGGACAGCTACATGTTCTACATCTGATTCGCTTTCGCGCATCATTCGGAGCAGGAAACGGAGCTTGACGGAATGAAAGGCATCTATCTGGACCACGCCGCGTCCGCGCCGCTGCTGCCCGAAGTGGCCGAAGCGATGCTGGACGCCATGCGCGGCGGGCCGGGCAACCCCTCCAGTCTGCACGCGTTCGGGCGCGCCGCGCGGGCGCGGCTGACCGACGCGCGGGACCGCATCGCCGCAAAGCTGAACTGTAAGCCGTCCGAGATCGTCTTTACATCAGGGGGCACGGAGAGCGACAACGCCGCCGTCATCGGCGCGGCTCGCATGCAAGGGCGCCGGGGAAAGACGCATGTCGTCGTCTCGGCGATCGAGCATCACGCGGTCCTGCACGCCGCGGACGCCCTCGAGCGCGAAGGATTCGCCGTGACACGCGTCCTGCCGGATGCGACCGGCTTCGTCGATCCGGCGGCGGTGGAAGAAGCGCTCCGGCCGGAGACCGGGCTCGTCAGCGTCATGTGGGCGAACAACGAAGTCGGCACGATCCAGCCGGTTCGCGAGATCGGCGAACGGCTTGTGGCGCGCGGCATCGTCTTCCACGTCGACGCCGTGCAGGCGCTCGGCGCGGTGCCGATCGATCTCAAGGAGACGCCGGCCGGCCTCGTCAGCTTCTCGGCGCACAAGCTGGGCGGCCCGCAAGGAATCGGCGCCCTCTACATCGCCGGCGGAACGCCGTTCGAGCCGCTCATCCACGGCGGTTCCCAGGAGCGGAAGCGCCGGGCCGGCACCGAGAACGTGGCCGCCGCCTGCGGGTTTGCACTCGCGGTCGAGCTGGCGGTCGAGCGGCTGGATCAGAAAGTCCGCCGCCTGGCGGCGCTCCGGGACCGGCTCGAAGCGCTCCTGATCGGCAAGCTCGGCCCCGCCGGCGCGATCGTAAACGGCCGCATCGGCAGCCGTCTGCCGCATGTGACGAACATCAGCTTCATCGGCGCCGACACGGAGACGCTGCTCATGGCGCTCGACCTCGAAGACATCGCGGCGGCCAGCGGCTCCGCCTGCTCTTCCGGGTCGCTCGAGCGCTCGCATGTGCTGAAAGCGATGGGGCTGCCGGAGGAGCGCCTGAAGTCGGCCGTTCGTTTCAGTTTCGGCCCTTCGAACACGATGGAAGAAATCGAGACAGCCGCAGAAAAAATTGCAACCATTGCAAACCGCCTGCGTAATAAATGAAAGGGGCGCACATTCCCCGTGTACAACGCGCAGCGTTTGATCGGTCTGCCGGTCATCGACGAGAAAACCGGCAATCGGGCGGGCAAAGTGCTCGATTTGTGGTTTGACGAGCACTGGTCGCTCCGCGGATTTCTTCTGAAAGCCAGACGTTGGTGGTTCAAGCGGTATTACGACGCCGCGCTCTGGGAGAACGTCACGGCCTGCGGCAGCGACGCGATCCTCATCTCGGACAAAGGCGCCGTCATGCGGCTGGAGGCGGCCGAGATCGGCCGCACGTTCCATACCGGGCTGATCCGGCTGAAGGATCTTCCGGTCATCACCGATGAAGGCAGGCAGCTCGGACGCGTTTCAGATGTTTACTTTCAAGGTTTTCAGGGTACACCAATTACAGGCTTTGAATTGACGGACGGCTTTGTCTCGGATCTGATCGAAGGGCGCAAGCGGCTCAAGATTCCCGCGGACCCCGGGCTCATGAAACTCGGAGAGAACGCGATACTCGTCCCCGCCCGATGCGAACAAGACCTGGAGGCCTTCGTCACGGAATCGGGATAGCAGGGAGCAATGCAAGTATGAGATGTCCAAATTGCAATTCCAAAGACATCGGCAAGATCGGTTCGCACCAGTACTATTGCTGGGGATGCTTCATCGAGCTGACGGTCAACGGCGACAAGATGTCGGTATTCCAGGTGGAGGAAGACGGCACGCTCAGCTCGCTCGATGATCTGTTCTTCGACGAACCGACGGTTGAGCAGCAGATGCACGCCAACTGAAGACAGGCATGGCCGAAGCGGTCCGCGCGATGCGGGCCGTTTCGCTTTTTTTTGTTACGCCCGGCATGGGCGTCATCTATAGGGTGAAAGTCCGGAATGGCGTCGCCGATCTTCCGGTGGTGGTGGACGCGACTTGCTCGCAACCTGCGCACAAGCGCGATCCGCCGCAAAATGCGATGGTCATTTTTCGAAAAGTTCTTGAACAAAAACTTCGGATCTGCTAGCATAGACTTGGAAGTAAAAACGTTTTTACAAACGATTTCATGTTTCTTATTTTTATTGTTTAAAAATATACCTTTTTTGGTGAGAAAACGTTGCCGCAAATCGTTCGAGATGGGAGGGTGCTCATGGACCAATCCGAAGTTACAATCAAAGACGTGGCAAAACGTGCCGGTGTATCCGTATCGACTGTCTCCCGCGTGTTGAACGGTTTGGACAGGGTAAGCGAGCAAACCCGCAAAAAAGTGCAGAAAGTGATTGAAGAGTTGAATTACGTGCCCAGTTCCATGGCCGCATCGATGATTCGCAAACAAACGAACATGCTGGCGGTCGTGGTGCCGGTCATTCAGAATCCGTTCTATCCCGCTGTCATTCAAGGGACTTTCGAAATCGCCAAGCGGGAAGGTTACCATACCTTTGTCATCGCCACCAACGAAGATGAGGAGGCGGAAGCCGGCTACATTGAAGGGTTTCTCAACAAGAACGTGGACGGCATTATTCTAATCGGCGCGCATAAAGATCCGGAGTTCTACCGGTCGATACGCAAGCCGGTCGTCCTGGTGGACCGCTATATCGAGCATTCCGGCCTGGACGGCGTTGTCATCGACAATTTCCGGGGCGCATATGAGGCGACGATTCATTTGCTGGAGAACGGGCATCGGCGCATCGCGATCATTATCGGTCCGCAGGACTTCAACGACGGAAAAGAACGCTACTGGGGGTATCGGCAGGCTCTGGCCGAATACGGCGTGAAGCCGGAGCCGATGTACCACAAGCAGGGAAATTGGTTCGAGGACAACGGTTACCGTTCGACAGTGGAATTGATGCAATTGGAATGCCCGCCGACGGCGATCTTTGCAGCCAACAACCTCATTTGCCAAGGGACGATCAAGGCGCTTCGCGACCTCAATATCACCATCGGCGAGGATGTTTCGCTGGTCGGATTCGATGAGAACGAACTGGCGGAGTTTGTGCGGCCGAGGGTGACCGTCGTGCGACGGCCGATGCGCGAAATGGGCACTCAGGCGGCGGAGCTGCTGATCCAGAATATAAAAAAGAAGCACATCTCCGGACCTAATCCGAAGAAGCTGACGCTGGGCGTGGAACTCCTGAAATTCGATTCCGTAAAGAATTTGAACAGATGAGGCGGTATGAATGACGAAACTTCTCGTTGCAGGCAGCATGAACATGGATATGGTGACGCGGGTGATGCGTCACCCCGCCCCGGGAGAGACGATTCACGGGCAAGGGACAAACTTTTTTTTCGGCGGAAAAGGCGCGAATCAGGCCGTTGCCGCGGCGCGGTCCGGAGCCGCCGTCCATATGGCAGGCGCCTTGGGGAATGATGCTTTTGGACGCGAGATTCTGAGCGGCCTGTCCGCGGAAGGCATCAACGTCGATCACGTCATCATGAAACCCGTCGGAACGGGAACGGCGGTCATCACGGTCGACGCCGAGGGAGAAAACACCATAGTGCTTTCGGCGGGAGCGAATGGAGCATATGCTCCGGACGATGTGAAGGAAATCGATTTTACAAACTATCACGCCGTGCTCCTGCAAAACGAAATTCCGTGGGAGACGAATCGCGCCATTCTGTTGCAGGCCAAAGAGGCGGGAATACGGGCCGTCTTCAATCCGGCACCGGCCATGCGGATGGATCCGCAATTTTTGCCGCTGCTGGACCTGCTCATCTTGAACGAGATCGAGGCCGAAGCGATTTGCGGAATGCCGGCGGGCAGTTCGGATCAAGCGAGGCGGGCGGGCGAGAGACTGGTGAAATCGGGCGTCAGGGCGATCATTATCACGCTCGGCAGCCGGGGGGCCGTCTACGCGGACAACAGCGGAGAGATGATGGTGATTCCGTCTCTCCGAGTCACCGCGATTGATACGACCGCGGCCGGCGACACGTTCATCGGCGCGTTTGCGGCCCGATACTATTCCGGACACCCGCTCCCGTTCTGCCTGCGATACGCATCGGCGTCGGCGGCGCTGGCCGTATCCGTCAAAGGCGCGCAAAGCTCGATTCCAACGGAAGTCCAGGTTCTGAAATTTATGGAATCAGCGTCGCATGGCGAGCCGTGACACCGACCGTGCGAACGATTTGATGAAACAGCGTCACGCCATCCGATGGACGCTTGAATCCGTTGAGAGGGGGGATGCCTATGTAGGATGCCGGCCGAAAATCGCTGGATTTGCTTGCTGGTATGGGCGCCTCTGAAATGATTAAGCAAAAGGGGAGGAGATCCACGATGCTTCATGACCAATCGCATGGTCGAATCCGCCGCATGCTGATGCTGCTCCTTGTGGCGGTGCTGGTGCTCAGCGCCTGCTCATCAGGCGGCAATTCAGGCGGCTCGAAACAAGAGGAAGGCGGAACCAGTCAACAGAGCAGCTCGACCGCCTCGAACAACGCTTCCGGGTCTGGCTCGACTTCGGAAAGCAAGAAGCGTATCGCGTTTATCCCGCAGTTGATCGGCATACCATACTTCACGGCGATGGAAGAAGGCGGGAAGAAAGCGGCGCAGGATCTGAATGTGGAATTCCTGTACACCGGTTCTACGACGGCCAGCGCGCAGGAGCAACTGAAGATTATGGACAGCCTGATCCGGCAAAAGGTCGACGCCATTTCGATATCCGTGCTGGACAGTTCGTCCATCAATCCGGCTATCAATCGGGCCAAGGAAGCCGGCATTTCCGTTTACACGTCCGACAGTGACAGCCCGGACAGCGAGCGCGAAGTCTACGTGGCGCAAGCCCTTGACCAGGATCTCGGCTATACGCTGATCGACCGGCTGGCCGAGCAAATCGGCGGGGAAGGGAAAATCGGAATTGTCTCCGGCGAATCGACGGCCACGAACCTGAACACCTGGATCAATTACATGAAGGAACGGATTGATACGACGTATCCGAACATCGAGATCGTGGACATCCGCTACACATCCGGAGGAAGTAGCGAACAGGCATTGACCGCGGCGCAGGAGTTGATGACGCGTTTTCCGGATCTGAAGGGACTGATCGCCGTCGCATCCAGCACGGTTCCGGGAGTTGCGCAAGCTGTGCAGCAGGCGGGCAAAGCGGGAGAAATCGCCGTCATCGGTTACGGTTCCCCGGCTACCGTGAAGCCGTTCATCGACAGCGGCGTGATGAAGGAATCGGTGTTGTGGAATGCGGTGGATCTCGGATACTTGACGGTATGGGCGGGACTCCAGTTGGCGGAGGGCAAGCCGTTCCAGGAAGTGAATGAGGTTCCCGGAATCGCAGAACCGGTCAAGTATTTCGAGGACACGAAAACGTTGCTGCTCGGCCCTCCGCTCATCATCAACAAGGATAATGTTGATGACTTCAATTTCTGAACTGGAGTCCAGGGAGCGTTCATCTATCTGCCGGGTGGCGGCCCGGCAGATTCCCAAATATTCTGGCAGGTCTCCGGATTCCGTCGATTAGGTGGGAATACACGATGAACAATACCATTTTACTTTCTTTACAGGATATTAGCAAATCTTTCGGCGGAATCAAGGCCCTTCAGGGCATTGATCTGGATGTTCGCAAAGGCGAAATCCATTCCATCGTCGGCGAGAACGGTGCCGGGAAATCGACGATGATGAAGATTATTGCGGGAGCGCTGAAAGCGGATGAGGGCACGATCGAATTCGACGGCGCAAAGGTGGACATTTCGTCGCCCCTCGATGCTTTCAGACTCGGCATCACCATCGTTTATCAAGAGCCGGCAGTTTTCGCCGAGCTGTCGGTTCTGGAAAATCTGTTCCTCGGTGATGAGCGCACGATGGCCGGCGGAACACTGGATTGGGCGAGGATGTACCGGGAAGGCTCGGAAATGCTCTCGCTGGTCGGCCTGGACGAGCGCCTGCTGTCGATGCGCATGGGAGACTTGTCGCTCGGCACCCAGCAACTGACGCTGATCGCAAAAGGGCTTTACAACAAATCCAAGCTGCTGATTCTGGACGAGCCGACCTCCATCTTGAGCCATGCGGAATCGGAACGGTTGTTCAACATGATGCGCGACTTCAAGCGGCGGGGCATCAGCATTTTGTATATCAGCCACCGCATTCCGGAAGTCATCGCCTTGTCCGACACCATTACGGTGCTCAGAGACGGGCGAATCACCGGGACGCTTGATCCTTCGTCCGCAACCGAGAACGACATCATCGCCGCGATGTCCGGCCGGGAGATCAAGATGGATGTGTACCGTCCGCGGGATTATCATCGCAGCCCGGACCTGATTCGAGTCCGCGGACTGACCAGGCAGCCGTACTTCCAGGGCGTCAGCTTCTCTCTCAAACAGGGGGAAATCGTCGGCATGTACGGCTTGATCGGCTCCGGTCGGTCCGAGGTCGCCAGGGTTCTGTTCGGGGAGATGAAGCGCGATGCGGGCGAGATCGAATATGACGGGCGTCTTCTCGGTTCTTACCATACCAGGTACGCTGTCGATCAGGGCATCTATTATGTGCCGGAAGATCGCGGCATGCAAGGAATCTTCGCCCTGCATTCCATCAAATTCAACATGACGTCGGCCTTCATGGATTTGTTTGCCAAGGCGGCGGGCTTGCTGCAGCTGCGCAAGGAGACGGGAATCGTTCAGAACCAGATTAACCGGTACAGCATCAAGACGGACAACCAGAACAACAAAATCGTCAGCCTCAGCGGCGGCGGGCAGCAAAAGGTCGTGCTGGCGCGATGGCTGCTGAATAAGCCCAAGCTGCTGATCCTGGATGAGCCGACGCGCGGCATCGACATGAAGACGAAGGCCGAAATTCATGATTTGATCGTCACCCTCGCGGAGGAAGGCGTCGCGATCCTGCTGATCAGCTCCGATATGCCGGAGGTCGTCCGGCTGTCCGACCGGGTGCTGGTCATGCACAAAGGGCGGATCGTCGGATCGGTGCTCCGGGAAAACGTGACCGAAGAGAAAATTCTTCGCCTGGCGCTCGGGCTTGAGATGGATGAGGCCCAGGCGGCAACCGGTTGACGCGCAGCCGGAACGACGGAGGCGGAGAGGGGGACGCGAATGCCGGACAGACAAGAGTGGAAACGGAAAGCGCTGGATTGGATAGACGCGCATGAAACCGACATCGTCGGCTTTCTCCAGAAACTCGTTCGCATTCCGAGCGTAAATCCCTGGTTTGGGGATGAGGAAAACGCGGCCGGCGGAGAACGGAGCGCGCAGCAATATTTGGCCCGTCATCTCGCTTCACTGGGGGGCGAAATTTCGCTCTGGGAAGCGGATGCCGGAAAATTGAAGCGTTACGAAGGGATGCCCGGGTATTACGCCGGGCGCGATTTCACCGGACGGCCGAATCTGGCCGCGGTGTTCCCGGGAAGCGGCGGCGGCCGGTCGCTGCTGTTGACCGGCCACGTCGACGTCGTCAAGGCCGGTCAAGGGTGGAGCAAGGATCCGTTCGGCGGCGAGATCGAGAACGGCAACATCTACGGACGCGGCACCGTGGATATGAAGGGCGGCATCACGGCCATGATCAAAGCGTTGGAAGCGGTGTTGGCTTCCGGCGCGAAGCTCAAAGGGACGGTGACGGTGGGCAGCGTGGTGGATGAGGAAGCCGGCGGCATGGGGACGCTGGATTTTTTCCATCAAGGCTATCGGGCGGATGCCTGCATCCTGACTGAAGCGACCGAGCTCAACATCGCGCCGTTGTGCCGCGGCATTCTGTGGGGCAAGCTGACGATCCACGGCCGCAGCGGGCATATCGAGATGCCGCAGGCGCATTGGCGGGAAGGCGGAGCGGTGGATGCGATCGACAAGATGCAGCTCTATCTGGAACAGTTCCGCCACTTGAACGATGATTGGCGTCTGCGCAAGCGGCATCCGCTGCTTCCGATTCCTTGCCAATTGCTCGTGGCGCAGATTCAGGCGGGCGAATACCCGACCACTTACGCCAACCGCGCGGAGATCATTTTCAATGCGCAATACTTGCCGTCCGAGCGCGATGAGAAGTGGACGGGCGGCCTCGTCAAACGGGAAATCGAGCAATTCATTCGGGCGGTGGCCGACACGGACCCGTGGCTGCGCGAGAACCCTCCGGTCGTGGAATGGCTGGTCGACGCCGACTGCGCTGAAACGGACCCGCGGCATCCGTTCATCGGCACGTGCGCCTCGGCGCTGCGCGAGCTGTGGATCGAACCGCAGGTGAAGGGGCAATGCTCGCATACCGACATGGGATGGCCGGTCAATGTCGGCATACCGACCGTCAATTTCGGTCCGGGCAAACCTTGGCTGGCCCACCAGTCGGATGAGCATCTCTCGATCGCCGAACTGATGCAGGCGACGAAAGCGATAGCTCTGATCATCATCGACTGGTGCGGCATAGAGGGGGAAGAACAGTCGTGAGCGACTTGGCGATGCAGCGGGCGATGGAAGACGTGTTTCGCTGGATCGACGAACATGAAGACGAAATTATCGGCGTATTACGCGATTTGATCGCGATTCCCAGCGTGAATCCGTGGTTCTTCGATGAGCACGGTCCTTCCCGGGAGAAAGATGTGCAGATCTATATCGCGAAGCGGTTGGAAAGCATTGGTGCGGAAATCGAAATGTGGGAGCCGGAATCGGAGAAGCTGGCCAAGTATGAAGGCATGGCCGGATACTACCCGGGCCGGGACTTTACGGGCCGTCCGAATCTGGCGGCGACATTCCGGCCGGCCGGGGGAAGCGATCGCGGCAAGTCGCTGCTGCTGTTCGGCCATATCGACGTCGTGAAGCCGGGCGCGAAGTGGACGAAGGATCCGTTCGCGGGCGTGATCGAAGACGGCAAGTTGTATGGGCGCGGCGCGGTCGATATGAAGGGGGGCGTCGCGTCCATGATCATGGCTGTCGAGGCGCTCGTGCGTTCCGGTTATCGTCCGGCTTCCACGGTGACGATCGGCACCGTCGTGGATGAGGAAGCCGGCGGCATGGGCGCGCTCGCCTTCATCGACCGCGGCTACCGGGCGGACGCCTGCATCCTGACCGAGCCGACTTCGCTGTCGATAGCGCCGTTGTGTCGCGGCATTCTGTGGGGCAAGCTGACGATTCACGGTCGCAGCGGACATATCGAGATGCCGCAGGCGCATTGGCGGGAAGGCGGGGCGGTGGATGCGATCGGCAAGATGCTTTTGTATCTGGAGCAGTTTAAACGCTTCAACGCGGACTGGGCGCAGCGCAAGACGCACCCGCTGCTTCCGATTCCTTGCCAATTGCTCGTGGCGCAAATTCAGGCGGGCGAATACCCGACCACTTACGCCAACCGGGCGGAGATGATTTTCAACGCGCAATACTTGCCGTCCGAACGCGATGAGAAACTGGTCGGCGGGCGCGTGAAGCGGGAGATCGAGCAGTTCGTCGCCGCCGTTGCCGCGACGGATGAATGGCTGGCGGAACATCCGCCGGAGATCGAATGGCTGGTTGACGCCGACTGCGCCGAGACCGATGCCGACCATCCGTTCGTTCGACTTTGCGCCGACTCGCTCAAGCGGATCGGAAGGGAAGGCAAGGTGGAAGGTTTGTGCTTCCATACGGATATGGGCTGGCCGGTGAATGTCGGAATTCCGACGATCAATTTCGGCCCCGGCGACCCGCGGCTCGCGCATCACAGCGATGAATACGTACCGGTGCAGGAAGTCATCGCCGCGGTGAAGATGATCGCTTTGACCATGATGAATTGGTGCGGCACGGAAGGGAAGTGTCCGGCGTGAGGAAGCGCTATATTCCGCTGCCCGGCTATCGCGAGTATTTGACGATCGGTTTGCTCATTGTGGAAATCGTGCTGTTCTCCGTGCTGTCCGACGTGTTTTTCACAGGCGAGAACCTGTCGCGCATTCTCCAGAATTCCGCCGAACTCGCCATCGTGAGCATCGGCATGACGATGGTCATCATTATGGGCGGCATCGACTTGTCGGTGGGCTCGGCGCTCGGAATTTGCGCGATCGTTGTCGGAAACTTGCTGCTTTCCGGCGCGAATCCGGTCCTGATCGTGCTGGCTCCGATGCTGATCGGCGCCTTCATCGGGCTGCTGAACGGCGGACTGATCGCCAGGCTGCGCATCCCCGACATCATCGTGACGCTGGCCACGATGAGCATCTGGCGGGCGGCGGTTTTCGCTCTTCTCGGAGGCGCATGGATCACCGGTCTTCCGCCGGTGTTCAGCGGCATACTGGCGAAGAAGACGGCGGGCATACCCAACGTGTTCATTCTCGTGCTGATCATGTATGTCGTTTTCTGGTATGTGATGACGTTCCGCCCGTTTGGACGCCATATTTACGCGATCGGCACCAATGAAGAAGCGGCCAGACTGGCGGGCATCAGTGTGCTGCGCACGCGCGTCATGGCTTATGCCACGATTGGCGTTATCGTCGGCGTCGCCTCGATCCTGTATACGAGTCGGATGGGCAGCGTGGAAATGACGGTCGGGGCGGACCTCGCATTGCAATCCATCGCCGCCGTCGTGATCGGCGGAACGGCGATTACCGGCGGAAGAGGATCGCTGGTCGGAACGTTGGCGGGCGTGTTGTTTATTTCGGTCATGCGCAACGGGATCGTCATCCTCGGCGTTCCGTCGCTGTTGGAAAAAGCGATCATCGGGACGCTCATCTTGGTTTCCGTCATGGCCGACATCGTGCTGCAGCGACGTTTGAAGCAGAAAAGAGCGACGCCGTCCGGGCAGACGGCGTAAAGCGGGCTTTTTCCTTGATGAGCTTGGGGGTGTGTGGATGGGCGGCAGTGTGTTGCGGTTGTTGGAACGTCGCAGTGTGCTGCTCGTGGTGTTGCTCGCGCTGGTCATTGTGGTCATGTCCCTCATCAGTCCGTACTTTTTCAGCGTGACGAATCTGCTCGGGATCACCCAGTTCGGCGCGGTGCTGGTGTTGCTCGCGATTGGGCAATCGCTTGTCATTACGAGCGGCCGGGGCGGGATCGACCTGTCCATCGGTTCCATGCTTTCCTTGTCCGGCGTTGCCATCGGCATGCTGGTTCAGCAGGGCGTGAATGTGTGGCTGGCTTCGTTTCTGGGAATCGTTTCCGGCGGATTGTTCGGCGCGTTGAATGGTTTGATGGTGGCTTATATCGGACTGCCGCCGCTCATTACAACGCTCGGCACGAATTATTTGTACGGGTCTCTCGCCTTGTACTTGACGAATGGAGTGCCGATCAGCGGATTCCCCGAGTCATTCGAATTTTTGGGACAGGGCTTGATTCTCGGAATTCCCGCGCAGGTTTTGCTGGTTGCGTTGCCGGTGTTCGCGCTGTTCTGGTTTATCGTCTATCGGACCCGATTCGGGCGTGAAATCTACCTGATCGGAACAAATGAGATTGCGGCCCGCTTCTCGGCCATTCAGGTGAAGCAGATTCGATTCAGTCTGTATACGATCTCCGGATTGCTGGCGGGTCTCGGTTCGGTCATCATGTGTTCCTGGTTGATGACGGCCAGGGCCGACGTCGGAAGCGGCATGGACATGCAGTCGATCACCGTGTCCGTTCTTGGGGGCGTCAGCATCACCGGGGGCCAGGGACATCTCGCATCCGTCATGCTGGCCGTGCTGGTGGTCACCATGCTGTCCTCCGGGATGCAGATCGCCAATATCAACTCGATGTGGCAACTCGCCATCCTGGGGATGATCCTGCTGTTCGCCGTGGCATTGAATCAGTTTGTTCTGAAGCGGAGCGCATCAAAATGACAGGATGAATATGCCAACATTTGCCTAAGGAGATGACTTACCGCCATGAAACTGTTGCTTGCGGGCGAATCATGGTTCAAACATACGATTCATCTGAAAGGAATCGATTCCTTCACGACATCGGAATATGAAGAAGGCGTCAAGTGGCTCCGCGAAGCGTTCACAGCAGCAGGCCATGAGTTCGATTACATTCCGGGTCATCTTGTGGCGGAGCATTTCCCGGATCGGATGGCGGATCTGCGGCAATACGACGCCGTGATCATCAGCGATATCGGCGCAAAATCGTTCCTTCTGCGGAGCGATACGTTCGTCCGTTCCGATATTACGGTCAATCGGCTGCAACTGCTGCATGATTATGTGGAGCAAGGCGGCGGTCTGCTGATGATCGGCGGCTACATGACCTTCCAGGGAATTGAAGCGAAGGGCAATTATCACGGAACGCCAGTCGAGCGCTGCCTGCCGGTTGCGATGCTGCCGTATGATGATCGCAGGGAAGTGCCCGAAGGCGTAGTCCCGACCGTCAAATTGCCGGATCACGAGATTTTGCGCGGATTGCCGCGGGAATGGCCGGCATTCCTCGGGTACAACCGCTTGATCGCGAAAGAAGGAGCGGACGTGCTCCTCGAAGCGGACGGCGATCCGTTCCTTGCCGTGCACGAGTACGGGAAGGGAAGGGCGGCCGCATTCGCGTCGGACTGTTCTCCCCACTGGGCGCCGCCCGCATTCATAAATTGGAACGGTTACGGAAAATTATGGAACCAGCTGGTTTCATGGCTGGGCCGGAAATAAATCAGTCCATCGTTCAAGATAAAATCCTTTGCCGTTCGGCGGGTCCCTCAAGGAGCCCGCCCTTTGTCGGCGGATGTTCCGGCCGCCGTGGCGAAAGTCCGGGAGAATCGCCGGACGCCGCCGGTTTTCGCCCGATTCCGAAAGCCGCGGAAAACCCGCCGGCGGACGGGATGCGGGGGCGTCGGACAAGGATGAATGTCCAAGCCGTTACATATAATGTACTGTGTTGCGGCGGGCCGTCCCCGGCGGCGGGAAGGAGGTGGCCGGAATGAATCCGAATCCATGGGCGGGCAGCCGGCTGTTTCGGGGACTCGTCTACACCATTCTGGTCCTCGTGGTCCTGCTGCTTCTCCAGCAGCTCAAGCCCGTGCTGCTCGTCGTGTACGGATTCCTGAAGGCGGTGCTGGCGCCGTTCATCATCGCAATGATCATCTCCTACGTGCTCAATCCGGTCGTCACGTTGCTCGCCGGGAGGCGGGTGCCGCGGTCCGTCGCGGTGCTGCTCATTTACGCCGTGTTCGTCGCCGCGGTGACGGTCATCCTGCTCAACGCGATTCCGATGATCGCCGAGCAGGTCGAGCAGCTCAACCGGCACGCGCCCGAGCTGACGATGCGGGCCCAGAACCTGATGGACCGGCTCAACAACCATTCGTTTCTCCCGGAGAGCGTGCGCAAAGCGGTCGACAAGTCGCTGATCGATCTCGAGAAGCGGCTCGCCGAAGCGGCGCTGTCGTTCATGAACAACATCGGGTCGATGCTGAACGCCGTCTTCATCGCGTTCATCATCCCGTTTCTCGCGTTCTACATCCTGAAAGATCTCGACGCGTTCGAGCGCGCGATCATCAACTACGTGCCGCGCTCGCGGCGGCAAGGCGTCATCCGGCTGTTCAAGGACATCGACGAGGCGCTCGGCAGCTACATCCGCGGCCAGTTCATCGTCTGCGCCATCGTCGGCCTGCTCGCCTACACCGGCTACCTGCTGATCGGGCTGCCGTATCCGCTGCTGCTCGCATCCTTCGTCGCGATCACGAACGTCATCCCGTATCTCGGGCCGTTCATCGGAGCGGCGCCCGCGCTGCTCGTCGCTTCCACCGTGTCGCTCAAAATGGTGCTCTTCACCGTCCTCGTCAACACGCTCTGCCAGATCATCGAAGGCAACGTCGTCTCGCCCCAGGTCGTCGGCCGCTCGCTGCACATGCATCCGCTCACGATCATTTTCGCGCTGCTCGCAGGCGGCGAGATCGCGGGGCTCATCGGGATGATTCTGGCCGTGCCGGCGTTCGCCGCGGCGAAGGTCGTGCTGCAGCATCTGTTCGCGTACTACATCCGCCGGAAAACGATTTGACACGGGCCGCGCGGCAATACTATAATACGTTGGGAATAACCGAATACCGAGCAAAACGTCTGGCGCCGTCCTCTCTCGGAGGCACGTCCGTTTTGCGGGGAAAGATTAGCCGAATATAAGCGTGAAATTCATAAAATCTTATCTATATCAGACAAAGCCAGGATGGAACAGGAGTAAGCCGTGTCCGGCCGGACAGAGAGGGAGCCCCGCGCAAGCACCCAGGCGCGGCTGGAAGGGCCCCGGGCATCAGGGCGGCCGAAGCTCGTTTCGGAGTGCGGAGGGAAAATCCGCCGGCAGGACCCGTTATCGTCCGGCGAGGCGACCGGTGTGCCCGATCAGGGCGAACCGGTAACCAGGGTGGTACCGCGAATCACGAATTCGTCCCTGCTTGATGCAAGGACGTTTTTTATTATCCCGAGAAAAAGCAAGAAGGAGTTCGACAGACATGAAAGCCAGTGAAATCCGTTCGAAATGGCTTGCGTTCTTCGCGAGCAAAGGCCACAAAATCGAGCCGAGCGCGTCGCTCGTGCCGCACAACGATCCGTCCCTGCTCTGGATCAACGCGGGCATGGCGCCGCTCAAGCCGTATTTCGACGGCCGCGTGAAGCCGGACAACCCCCGCATCGCGAACGCGCAGAAATGCATCCGCACGAACGACATCGAGAACGTGGGCAAGACGCGCCGGCATCATACCTTTTTCGAAATGCTGGGCAACTTCTCGATCGGCGACTACTTCAAGGAAGAAGCGATCACCTGGGCGTGGGAGTTTCTGACGGGCCCCGAATGGATCGGCTTCGACCCGGACAGGCTGTCGGTTACCGTCCACCCGGAAGATGAGGAAGCGTTCGAGCTGTGGAACAAGAAGATCGGCATTCCGGCCGAGCGCATTTTCAAGACGGAGGACAACTTCTGGGACATCGGCGAAGGGCCGTGCGGGCCATGTACCGAAATTTTCTACGACCGCGGGGAAAAATACGGCGACTTAAGCGACCCCGAATGCTACCCGGGCGGCGAGAACGAACGGTTCCTCGAAGTGTGGAACCTCGTGTTCTCGCAGTACAACCACAACCCGGACGGAAGCTACACGCCGCTGCCGAACAAGAACATCGACACCGGCGCGGGACTCGAGCGGTTCGCGTCGATTCTGCAAGATGTCGACTCGAACTTCGACACCGATCTGTTCCGGCCGATCATTGACCGGACGTGCGAAATCGCCGGCGTCCGCTACCAGGAGCGGGAGGAGACCGACGTTGCGCTGAAGGTGATCGCCGACCATATCCGGACGGTCGTCTTCTCCGTCGGCGACGGCGTCCTGCCGTCCAACGAAGGGCGGGGCTACGTCATCCGCCGGCTGCTCCGGCGCGCCGTCCGCTACGGCCGCAAGCTCGGCGTCGGCCGGCCGTTCCTGTACGAGCTGACGGCCGTCGTCGGCGACATCATGGGCTCGCATTATGCCGAAGTTGTCGAGAAGCGGGCGTTCATCGAGCGCGTCATCCGGACCGAGGAAGAGCGGTTCCACGAGACGCTCGAAGGCGGCCTCGCGAAGCTCGCCGAAGTCGCCGAAGCGGCGCGCGGGCAGGGCGGCGTCATCTCGGGCGAGGACGCGTTCCGGCTGTACGACACGTTCGGTTTCCCGCTCGACCTGACGGAAGACTACGCGGCCGAGAACGGCCTCGCCGTCGACCGCGAAGGTTTCGAAGCGGCGATGGAGCGGCAGCGGGAGCGGGCGCGGGCGGCGCGGCAGGAGACCGGCGGCATGCAGGTGCAGGGCGGACCGCTGGACGATTACGCCGAGGCGAGCGAATTCGTCGGCTATGACGCGGTGTCCGTGGAGGCGAAGGTGGCCGCGATCGTGGCGGACGGGCAGCTCGTCGATCTCGCGGGCGAAGGCACCGAATGCCTCGTGATCCTCGACCGGACGCCGTTCTACGCGGAGAGCGGCGGCCAGGTGAGCGACCGCGGCGAACTGAGCGGCAAGCAGGTCCGCGCCGCGGTACAGGACGTCTCGAAGGCGCCGCGCGGCCAGCATGTCCATCACGTGAAGGTGATGAGCGGCGTGCTGCGCGTCGGCGATGTCGTCGAGGCGGCCGTCGCGAAGGCCGAACGCGAAGCAATCACGAAGAACCACACAGCGACGCATCTTCTGCACAAGGCGCTGAAGGAAGTGCTGGGCGGCCACGCGAACCAGGCGGGCTCGCTCGTCGAGGCGGAGCGGCTGCGGTTCGACTTCACCCATTTCAGCGCGGTCACGCAGGAAGAACTGGACGAGATCGAGCGCCGCGTCAACGAACAGATCTGGCTCGGCACGGACGTCGAAATTTCGTATCACGCGCTGGCCGAAGCGAAGGCGATGGGCGCGATGGCGCTGTTCGGCGAGAAATACGGCGAGATCGTGCGCGTCGTGAAGGTCGGCGACTACAGCATCGAGCTGTGCGGCGGCATCCACGTGCGGAACACGGCCCAAATCGGCCTGTTCAAGATCGTCTCGGAAGGCGGCATCGGCTCCGGCGTCCGGCGGATCGAAGCGGTGACCGGACGGCGCGCGTATGAATATATGGACGGGCAGCTCGCCCTGTTGCGCCAGGCGGCCGGGTTGCTCAAGTCGGGCGTGCAGGACGTGCCGAAGCGGATCGAGGGAATGCATGCGCAGGTCAAGGAACTGTCGCGCGAGATCGAATCGCTGCAGGCGAAGCTGGGCCGGATCGAGGCCGGCTCGCTCGCGGACCAGGCGCGCGAAGTGGGCGGCGTGAAGCTGATCGCGGCGCGGGTGAGCGCCGGCGGCATGGACGCGCTGCGCGGCATCGCCGACGAGCTGAAGGCGAAGCTCGGTTCCGGCATCATCGTGCTCGGCGCGGAGCAGGACGGCAAGGTGAACTTTGTCACCGCGGTCTCGCAAGACCTGGTCGGCCGGGGATTCCATGCCGGCAAGCTGATCAAGGAAGTCGCGGCGGTCTGCGGAGGGGGCGGCGGCGGCCGTCCGGACATGGCGCAGGCCGGCGGCAAGGATCCGTCGAAGCTGGACGAAGCGCTCAAACGGGCGGAGGAACTGGTTCTGGCGCAAGCAAATGTGATATGATGGAAACATGAATCTGGTCTCACCCGAAAGGGAGGTGCCGGCGATGAGTTCATCCATGGACAAGACGATGAAATTCAACGTCAAGGCGGAAGAGGTCGAGACGAGCGCCGAGGATATTCTGCTGGCGGTGTACGACGCGCTGGTGGAGAAGGAATACAACCCGATCAATCAGATCGTCGGATACCTGCTCTCGGGAGATCCGGCATATATCCCCCGGCACAACAACGCTCGAAGTCTGATCCGCAAGAAGGAACGGGACGAATTGATCGAAGAGCTTGTCCGGTATTATCTGAGCCGGCGCAGGCCGTGACCTTCGGGAGCGGGCGCTTGAAGCCTCGTCCTGCGAAGAATAAAGGAGCTATGGCGGATTGCGGATCATGGCATTGGACCTGGGCGACCGGAGAATCGGCGTCGCGGTGAGCGACGCGCTCGGATGGACGGCGCAGGGTGTCGGCGTCGTGGAAAGGCATCGGGACGGCCGGGAGGTTGCGGAGATTGAACGGCTCGTCCGCGAACGGGAGGTCAGCGAAATCGTCGTCGGTCTGCCGCGCAACATGGACGGATCGATCGGTCCGCGTGGCGAAATCTGCATCGCATTCGCCGAAATGCTGCGCGGAAGACTACAATTACCCGTTCACCTCTGGGATGAAAGGCTGACTACGGTTGCCGCCGAGCGAACGCTGCTTGAAGCGGACGTCAGCCGCAGAAAACGCAGGCAGGTTGTGGACAAATTGGCGGCAACGCTGATTTTGCAGCACTATCTCGATTCCAAAGCGGGCAGGTGAGAAAATGTGACCGATGACAACAAGCTGACCGAAGAGCCGGAAATCATCTATATCCCGGATGAGGAAGGCAACGAGGAAGAGTTCGAAGTCATCATGAAGTTCGAGCTCGACAATTCCGACAAGAAATACATGATGCTCGTGCCGGTCGACGCGCCGGACGGCGAGGAAGACGAAGTGTACGCGTTCCGGTACGAGGAAGACGGGGACGACCTTAAGCTGTACACGATCGAAGACGAGGAAGAGTGGAACATGGTGGAGGAGACGTTCAATACGCTGCTCGCCGAGCTGGAAGGCAGTGAGCCGGAATCATGAGCGGCCCCGAGCGGCTGAACCGGCTTGAGGAAGCGTACGGACGGGAGATCGAGCTGATCGATGGCGGCGGCGGGACGGAGACGTTCGAGCTGCTCGCCGAATTCCGGCTCGGGGACGCGGTGTACGCCGCGCTGCAGACGCCCGGAATGCGCCGGAATGACGAAATCGCCTTTTTCCGCGTGGAAGAGCGGGAAGACGGCGGATTCGGTCTGGCGGATATCGAAGACGAGGACGAGTGGGAAACGGCCGCGGAAGGCTACGACGAGCTCATTTTCGAGGAAAGCGCAGAAGACCGCGGCACGCTCGAATAGGGTCGCCGAGGGACGGGGAAGCTCGTCCCTTGATGTTGTTGAACGGGAGGATCGGGTCACAGACATGTCGGATCACATGCAGGTTGAACCGACCGGCACGGACAGCCGCGTCCGGATGCCGATACCGAAATGGAAGATTACGATGTGGGTCATCCTGTCGCTGCTGTTTCTCATGGCGGCGGGAGCCGGCAGCGTCCTGTTGTACGTCTGGAACGGCCTGAAGCCGACGGCTGCGGGAGAACCGGTGCAAATTGAAATCCCGAAAGGCATTTCCGCCAACCGGACTGCCGATCTGCTCGAGCAGAACGGCATCATCCGCAACGCGCTTCTGTTCAAGTATTATCTGCAGATGAAGGATCAGGGCGATCATTTCCAGGCCGGACTGTACGAGATGCGGCCGGGCATGACGAATGACGAGATCATCGCGATGCTGAACGAAGGACGCACCGTGAAGCCGCCGACGTTCCGCTTTACGATTCCGGAAGGCTACACGATCGAGAAGATCGCGGACAAGCTGGAGGCGGAAGGTTTGATCGACAAGGCCGCGTTCCTCAAGCTGGCCGATTCCGCCGAGGCGCGGGTCTGGTCGTCGGCGGCCGCGTCTGTGCCGAATGACGAGCAGCTCGTCCATCCGCTGGAGGGTTATCTGTTCCCCGAGACTTACGAGATGGAGGCGAGCAGTACCGAAGCCGACATCCTGAAGCGGATGATGGCCGAGCTCGACCGGAAGCTGGACCAGTTGCCCGACAACTGGCAGGACATCCTGGAGGAGCGGAACATGACGCTGCACGAGTTGCTCACCGTCGCGTCGCTGGTCGAGCGCGAGGTCGCCGTAGCGGAGGAGCAGCCGATCGTCGCGAGCGTCATCTACAACCGGCTGAAGGAAGGCATGCCGCTGCAGGTCGACGCCACCGTGCAATACGCGCTCGGCGGGACGAAGGAGCGGCTGCTCGAAGAGGATCTCGAGATCGACAGCCCGTACAACACGTACAAAATTCCCGCGCTTCCGCCGGGGCCGATCGCGAGCCCGAGCCTGTCGGCGATCCGCGCGGCGCTCGAGCCGGAGGAGACGGAATACCTCTATTACGTGACGAAAAAAGACGGCTCGCGGACGCACCTCTTCGCGAAGACGTTCAAGGAGCACCAGGAGAACATCCGCAAGAGCGAAGCGATGGCCGCCCAGGGAGGCGGCGGATGATGGCGGGCCGGAAGCCGGAGTCGCCGGCGAAGGCGGACGGTCGAAAGCCGCCGGTTGCGGCGGAGGTCCGGGAGCCGGAGTCGCCGGCGAAGGCGGACGGTCGAAAGCCGCCGGTTGCGGCGGAGGTCCGGGAGCCGGAGTCACCGGCGAAGGCGAACGGTCGAAAGCCGCCGGTTGCGGCGGAAGTCCGGGAGCCGAAGTCGCCGGCGAAGGCGGACGGTCGAAAGCCGCCGGTCGCGGCGGAGGTCCGGGAGCCGGAGTCACCGGCGAAGGCGGACGGTCGAAAGCCGCCGGTCGCGGCGGAGGTCCGGGAGCCGGAGCTTCCGGCGACGGGGGGCCGCAAGCCTGAGCTGTTGGCAACGGCGTCCAGCCTCGACGAGCTGAAGCGGCTGGCGGACGCCGGCGCGGACGCCCTGCTCGTCGGCGGGCCGCCGTTCGCCGCCCGGGCCGCCGGCCCGTTCGACCTCGAAATGATCCGCGAAGCGGCGCGGCTGCTGCATCCGCGGGGCAAAAGAGTGTATGTGCTTGTGAACCATTTGCTGGACAACACGGCGCTCGAGGCGTTGCCGGAATACATTCGCGGGCTCGCGGAAGCGGGGGCGGACGCGGTCGAGTGCGGCGATCCCGCCGTGCTGATGACGGTCCGCGAGGAGGCGCCGCGGCTCGGAATCCATTGGAACGCCGAGATGACGGCGACGAATGCCCGCACGGCCGATTTCTGGGGCCGGCGCGGCGCTTCCCGCGCCGTGCTCGCGCGCGAGCTGAACGGGGAAGAGATTCTCGCCTTCAAGGCGAAGACGTCGCTCGACGTGCAGGTCCAGGTGCACGGCATGACGAACATTTACCACTCGAAGCGGCGGCTCGTGGAAAGCTACCTGGAGCATATGGCCGACACCGGCCGCGCGTTCGAGCTGCGCGGGCGGGACGGCAAGGAGGCGGAGCGGCCGGCCGGTCCGTCGCAAGGGCTCTATCTGATCGAGACCGAGCGGCCGGACAGCCGGCTGCCGATCTTCGAGGACGAAGCCGGGACGCATATCATGAGCCCGGACGACATCTGTCTGCTCGAAGTCGTGCATGAGCTGCTCGAGGGCGGGATCGACGCGCTGAAGATCGAAGGATTGCTGAAATCCCCCGAATACAACGAGGCGGTCGTCCGGGCGTACCGGACCGCGATCGACGAGTGGCTGCGCGATCCCGAAGGGTACCGTTTCCGGGAAGAGTGGCTTGAGCCGGTCCGGGCGTTGCAGGATCCCCGCCGCGAGCTCACGTTCGGTTTCTACTACAAGGAGCAGGTTTACTAGCATTTGGAACAAGGAGGCGGCGCTGATGGCCGGAATGACGATGCCGGCCGCCACGGGCAAGAGAGTCCGGCTTGAGCGTCCGGAATCGCCGGCGATGGCGAAAGTCCGGGAGCCGGAGCCGCTGGCGGAGGCGGACGGTCAAAAGCCGACTGTGACGGCGAAAGTCCGGGAGCCGGAGCCGCTGGCGGAGGCGGACGGTCAAAAGCCGACTGTGACGGCGAAAGTCCGGGAGCCGGAGCTTTTGGCGCCGGCCGGAAGTCTGGAGAAGCTCAAGTTCGCCGTCCATTACGGCGCGGATGCGGTCTATATCGGCGGCCAAAAGTATGGGCTGCGCTCGAACGCCGACAACTTCACCCTCGAAGAGATGAAAGAAGGCGTCGAGTTCGCGCGGGGCTACGGCGCCAAGGTGTTCTGCGCGGTCAACATCTACGCGCATGACGAGGATCTGGACGGGCTGGAGGAATATTTGAGCGGGCTCGAGGAAGCGGGCGTCGCGGCGATCATCGCCGCCGATCCGGTCGTCATCGAGACCGCGCTGCGCGCCGCGCCCGGCCTCGAGGTCCATCTCAGCACGCAGCAGTCGGCGCTGAACTGGCGCACCGTACAGTTCTGGAAGGAAGAAGGGTTGCCGCGCGTCGTGCTGGCCCGGGAGACGAGCCTGGAAGAAATTCTGGAGATCAAGCGGCGCGTCGACATCGAGCTGGAAGTGTTCATCCACGGCGCGATGTGCTCGTCGTTCAGCGGCCGTTGCGTGCTTTCGAACCATTTTACCGACCGGGATTCGAATCGCGGCGGCTGCTGCCAGTCCTGCCGCTGGCAGTACGACCTGTATTTCGGCGAAGAGGCGCCGGTCCTTACCGGCGAAGGCGACCGGTTCACGATGGGGTCCAAGGATCTGTGCATGATCGCGCATTTGCCGAAACTCATCGAGGCCGGCGTCGACAGCTTCAAGATCGAAGGGCGAATGAAAAGCCTCCATTACGCGGCGACGATCACCGGTGTCTACCGCCAGGCCATCGACGCGTATTTCGCCGATCCCGCCGGCTACCGGCTGAAGCCGGAATGGCTGGAGGAGATCCACAAGGCGGCGAACCGGCCGCTGACGACCGGCTTCTTCTTCGGCGAGCCGGACGCGGACGATCACATTTACGGTCCGGAGCCGAAGGGCGCGCCGTACGATTTCGCGGGCGTCGTTCTGGACTATGACGAGCGAACCGGAATCGCGGTCGTCGAACAGCGAAGCCCGTTCCGACCGGGGCAGGAGGTCGAATTTTTCGGTCCGGGCGGCCGGCTGTTCCGCCAGACGCTGGGGAAGCTCGAAGACGAGTCCGGCGCTTCGATCGACGTCGCCCGCCATCCGCTGCAGCGCGTGCGAGTCCGCGCGGAGCAGCCGGTCCGGCCGATGGATCTGATGCGCAAGCGGACCTACGGCGCGTGAGCGGCGGAAGACGGTCGGACTTAAATCCGGGCTTGGCGGCCCGGATTTTTTTGCCAGCCGGGACTAACGAAGCAAGCCGATTCTTCCGATATAGAAGTATATATATGTTCTTGCATACATAAGGAAGCCGTACGATGCGCCGGAGATGGCAGAACCGGCATACAGAGAGGAGGCGGCGGGACCAGTCCGTTGGTGGTGCTCCGGAAGCAACAAGTCGAGCGCATGATAGCGAAAACAATGAAAGCGGTAACGCAACACTAATGCGATATGGGTGGTGGACATCATGAAATGGACGTTGAAACCGAAGGAACGGAAGGATCAGAGTGCCGCATCCGATGCACCAACGGATAGCCGGAATGCGGCCGATATCGGTCGGGTGACCGGCGCTGTATCGAAATTCGGCGTCAGCCTGAACAAGGTAAGGTTAACCCGTTCCGTGGGCGTGAAGCTGTTCGCCATCATTTTTCTCAGCACGCTCGTCTGCGTCTTGGCGGTAGGGCTGTTCTCGTACGAGACGGCGAAGGACATCATCGAGAAAAAGGTGACGGACACGACGAAGACGGCGATCTCCCAGACGGCGGGCAAGCTGGACCTTCAGCTCGCCAGCATGGAGAACCTGGCCATGTCCGTCGTTCTTGACCAGACGATCCAGACCAATTCCCGGGAGCTGGCCTACGCCACGAATCTGTCCGACTTCGAGCGTTACCAGCACGTGCAGGGAATCGAGACGAGCTTCAACAACTTCCTGTTCGGCAACAGCCGGTATGTCGTCGGCGGCGCGCTGCTTCCGCTGAAGGACAAGCTGAGCGCCATCCTGAGCGCGTCGAGCCGGATCGACGTCCAGACGGCGGTCGAATCGGACTGGTACAAGCGGGCGGTCGAGCTGGACGGAGTCGGGTACTGGATTCCGACGCTGAAGGGCGGTCTCAGCGGCAGCCTGAACAAAGCGTCGTTCGGCCTCGCCAAGATGATCCGCTCCACGGCGACCAACGAGCCGATGTACCTGCTGGTGCTGGAATTCGACTATGAGGTGGTCATGGAGCAGTTCGCCAACGTATCCCTCGGCGAAGGCAGCAAGATCCGCATTATCGATTCCGACGGCACGATCCTGTTCAGCGCCGATGATGAGATCGGTCAGAAAATGGACCTTTCCCTCAGCGAGGCGAAACAGGCGGAAGCCGTCATCGCAGAGTTGGACGGCGCGACGGTTCTGGCGCCGTATCAGACGCTCATGACCGGCTGGACGCTGGTCGGCACGCTGCCGGTCGGCGAACTGGTCAAGGACGCCGGCGTCATCCGCAACGTGATGTTCGGCATACTCGGCATCGCGGAGCTGCTCGCCGCGGGCATCGGCCTGCTCGTCGTCTGGATGATCGCGATGCCGCTGGCCAAGCTGCGCAACCTGATGAACGAAGGGGAGAAGGGCAATCTGACCGTCCGTTCGAACATCAGGAAAAAGGACGAGATCGGCCAGCTCGCGCTCAGCTTCAACCAGATGATGGAGCAGATCACGGCGCTGGTCAACCGGACGAACGAGTCGGCGGCGCAGGTGCTGCAAACCGCGGAAAATCTGTCGGAAGCGTCGCGCAAGACGGCGCTCTCCGCCAAGGAAATCGCCGTCGCCACCGAAGAGATCGCGAACGGCGCCACGAGCCTCGCGGTCGAGGCGGAGCGCGGCAGCGAGCTGACGGAGCGGATGGGCGCAAAGATGCAGGAGGTCAACGAAGCGCGCGATCAGATGGCCTCGTCGGCCGTCGAGGTCGAGCGGGCGAGCGAGCAAGGCACGCGCTATATGGCTTCGCTCATCGAGAAGACCGGCATGACCGAGGAAATGACGCGCAACATGGTCGAGAAGGTCGACCGGCTGAAAGAGAGCACGCGGTCGATCCGGCAAATTCTCGACGTGCTCAACAATATCACCAAGCAGACGAACATCCTGTCGCTCAACGCGACGATCGAAGCGGCGCGGGCCGGCGCCGCGGGCAAAGGCTTCATGGTCGTCGCGGACGAGATCCGCAAGCTTGCCGACCAGTCCCGCGAGTCGATCGACGTCGTCGCCTCGATCACGGAGTCGATCCAAAGCGAGATCGAGGCCACGGTCGCCGTGCTGAGCGAAGCGTATCCGATCTTCCAGGAGCAGATCGATTCGGTCAAGGAAGCGAATCAGATTTTCCTGTCCGTCCAGGCGCAGATGAACGCCTTCACGACGCATCTCGAGACGGTGAACGAGTCGGTCGCCCAGCTCGGCCAGACGCAGAGCGTGCTCTCCGAAGCGATGAGCAACGTCAGCGCGGTGGCGCAGCAATCGTCGGCGACCAGCGAGGAAGTGGCCTCGCTCAGCAACGAGCAGCTCAACATCAGCGAGAATCTGGTCGTGCTTTCGGGCGAGCTCGAGAAGGTGTCCAATCATTTGAAAGAGACGCTTTCCCACTTCCGGACGGACGACCTGAAGGATCAGGGCGGCAATTCATAAAAAATTCATACGATCCGCATGGCCGGTTTCGCGCACGTGTGCGCGGAGCCGGTTTTTTCATGCGCGGGTTGCGCCGGGGATAGGGAGCGCGCCGGAGGGCAACACTGGCGAGTGGAAGGAGGCGGGGGTTTTATGGAAGATCGGACCGGGCGCCGCATTCGCCGGATCGGCCTGATCGGCGTCGCCGCGACGGTTGCGGCCGCGGTCTGCATCGGCAGGCTGGCGTGGCTGCAGGTGCTGCCGGGGGTGGTGCCCGCCGCCGCGGACTTGACCGAACGGGCCGTGGAAAGCCGGTTCGACCGGCTGGTCGCCGATACAGGACGCGGGCGCATCGTCGACCGGACCGGCCTGTCGCTGGTCGGCCTGCCGCACGCCGCCCTCGCCGCGTTTCCGGTGAGCGGGCCGCGCGGAAGCGACGCGCAATACGAGATGCTGGCGGAAGCGGTCGGCATCCGTAAGGACGAGCTGCGCGGCTGGCTGGACGGTCTTGCGGAGCCGGCGTTTCTCATGGATCCGGAGGGCCGGGCGCCGCTTCCGCTTCGGGGGCCGGCGGCAAGCGCGGCGGAAGAAGCGGGACTTGCCGGCGTTCATGTGCTGCCTTACACGCCGCGGGATTCGTCCGTCCTGGGGGCGCAGCATGTCGTCGGCTACGTCAGCGAAAATCCCGGGCTGCTCGCCGGGCTGTACGCGGAGGAGGCGGCAAGGGGCGTAATGCCGCTGAACGCGAAGATCGGCGGGATGGGACTCGAGCGTTCGCTGGAGAAGCTGCTGCGCGGACCGGGACCGGTCGTCGCCCAACGCAGGCGGAACGCGGGCGGCGGGCCGCTGCCGGGCGCGCTGCGGATCGTGCGGGCGGGAAGCGGCTACTTTCCGCTGACCGTCCGGACGACGCTGGACGGCCGGCTGCAGCGGGAGCTGTCCGCGCTGGCGGACCGGGCGGGCCTCAAGGAAGGGGCGATCGTCGTGCTGGACGCGGCGACCGGCGACATTACGGCGATGGTCTCCCGGCCGGCCTACGATCCGCTGCGGATCGCGCCGGGCCTCTCCGGCACGGAGAACAACGCGCTCCGCGCCGCCGCGCCGGGCTCGATCTTCAAGGTCGTCACGCTGGCGGCGGCGCTCGATGCCGGCGTTGTGCATTCCGGGGAGCGCTTTCGCTGCGACGGCGAATACGAACGCTACGGACTCTCCTGCTGGAAAGAAGGCGGCCACGGCGTGCTGACGCTGGAAGAGGCGTTCGCCCAGTCGTGCAACGTCGCGTTCGCGCAGATCGCCGAGCGGCTCGCGCCGGAGCAGCTCGCGGCGGCGGCCGACCGGCTCGGCTTCGGCCGGCCGCTCATCCGCCCGGTCCGCTGGCCGGGGGCTGACGGCGCCGTCCGGCCGCTGCCCGAAGAGGAGAGCGGCCGCGTGTTCGCCGGCCAGCCGCCCGCGCATGACGGCGGTCTGATCGTCCAGACCGCCATCGGCCAGCGGGATGCGGCCGCCTCGCCGCTGCAGGCGGCCGCCGCCGTCGTCGCCCTGCTGCACGGCGGCCGGGTGCCCGCGCCCCGCATCGTGGCGGAGATCCGCTACGCCTCCGGCAGCCGGATGGCCGCGTTCGGGCCCGCCGAATCGCCGTCCCGGTTCGGGCGGGTGTCGCCGCGCGCGGCCGCCTTCCTGCTGCGCGGCATGGAGGCGGTCGTCCGGGAAGGGACGGGCCGAAGCATGCGGAACGCGGCATGGCCGCTCGCGGGCAAGAGCGGAACGGCCCAGGCGGCGAAGGACGGCCGTCCGGTCAATCATCAATGGTTCGCGGGCTACGGACCGGTCGGCCGGCCGCGTTACGCCGCGGCCGTCGTGGCGCTGAACCGTCCGCCGGACAGCGCGCATCAGGCGTCCGAATTGTTCCGGCAAGTGATGGATGTCCTCGCGGCGCATGAAGAAAGCTCCGCTTCCGTACGCTAACGGAGGCGGAGCTTTCCGGTTTGTCCGGCGGCTCGGCCGGTCAGGTCGCGGGCGTCGGGCCGGCGGACGAACCGCCGCCTCCGGGCGGATCCGACGGCGGGTTGTCGTAGTCGAGCGGCGGCCGGATCCACCGGCGAAGGTAGCCCTGCGCGTGAAGCTGCTTGATCAGGATGACGAGCACCGGCGACAGAATGACGCCGGCCACGCCGAAGAGCGACAGGGACACAAGCATGCAGACGAGCATCGTGTAGGCGGAGACACCGAGCGTTCCGCCGGTGATTTTCGGCTCGAGAATCTGGCGCGTCAGCAGGACGGCGCCGAGGATGACGGTCAGCCAGATCGCGAGCGTCGTCTGCCCGACGATGAACAGGTAGATGATCCACGGCCCGAACACGGTCGTGACGCCGAGCAGCGGCAGGATGTCCGCGATGGCCGACAGCGCCGCGATCGTGAAGGCGTTGTTCACACCGAGCAGCATCAAGGCGATCAGAATGACCACGAAGGTGATCGAGACGAGGATGAGCTGCGATTTCAGGTATCCGCCGATGCCGGCGAGCACGTTGTCTTTCAGGAAGTAGAACGCCGTTTTGAACGTGTTGGGCGTTTTCTCCCGGGCGAGCTTCTTCCATGTCTCGATCTCGATGCTCAGAAAATACGCAAGAATGATGCCGATGCCGAAGTTGAACACGAAGGTGCTGAGGGACGAAAGGAAACCTGCGAATCCGACCAGAATTTGCGTCGCGATCCGCTGCCCCCAGCCCGTGATCGAGTCGATGACGCTCTGCGATTGCTGCACGATGCCTTCCGGCAGCAGATTGATCCGGCTCTGGAGCCAGGCGATCCAATACGTCGCTTCGTTCGTGAAGATCGTCTGATAATCCGGCAGCCGGTTGACGAAATCCATGATTTCGTAGGTGAGCAGGACGCCCGCGCCGATGAATGCGCCGAGGATGACCAGCGTGAAGAACAGGACGCTGATCGCGGAAGCGACCGCCTTCTTGATGCCGATCCGGTTCAGCCTTCTCGCGAGCGGTTCGATGCAGGCGAAGATCAGGAAAGACATGAAGACGGGCGCGGCGATTTTGTACAGGAAGCTGAAGACGTACATGATGAGCCATACGGTGAGCGCGATGAGCGCGATATCGAACGCCGTCCTCCAGTAGCGCTTGTAGAACGTGAGCATATCGACTCCCCTTTGGAATGGTAGTGGCGCCAAAACATCGGACAATCTGATTTTACTATAGTTTTGGATAAACCGCCTATTTTTTTGGCGGTTGTGATACAATAAACAAGATGAAACGACGCCGGCGACGCGGTTCCGGCGCGGCGTTCGCTTGGGATGGTGGGGAAACGTTCGCATGGAGAATGTGCTGCTGTGGGGATTCTACTTTTTGACGTTCTACGCTTTTCTTCCAGGATTCATCAGCCGGACGTTCGGATTTCGCGTGTTCAAGCGCGGACGCGCCTTTGAGGAAATCGCGCTGACGTTCGACGACGGGCCGGATCCGGTCTATACGCCGCGCCTTCTCGATTTGCTGCGCAAATACGGGGCGAAGGCGACGTTCTTCGTGGTCGGCGCCCACGCCGAGCGGCACCCCGAGCTGCTCAGGCGGATGGCGGAGGAAGGACATGACATCGGCATTCATAATTATGTGCACAAGACGAATTGGCTCATGCCCCCCGGAACGGTGAAAAAACAGATCGCCCGCACGAGCGGAATCATCGAGCAGGCGACGGGGGTAAGGCCGGTCTACTATCGTCCGCCGTGGGGCATCGTCAATCTGTTCGATTTCGCCAATCTCGGCTACCTGCAGATCATTCTGTGGTCGGCGATGTTCGGCGACTGGCGCAAGCGCGTCGGCGCCGGGCGGCTGACGGAGCGGATGCTGAAAAAACTGCGCCCGGGCGAAGTGCTGCTGCTCCACGACTGCGGCAGGACGTTCGGAGCGGACGAAGACGCGCCGGAACAGATGCTGCAGGCGCTGGAAGTCTATTTGCGGCGGGGAAGCGAGCAGGGCTATCGTTTTGTGACGATCGGGGAGATGATCGCCGTGACGGACAAAAACCGCGCCCGCGAGAGGGCGGAGCGGCCGCCGGGCCGGTTCAAGCGGACGGTGACGGCCTGCTGGATGGCGTGGGAGCGCTGCTTCAACGTGCTGTTCCGGATCGTCGACATCGGCGACGGCTCGCTGTTTCATTACCGCATCCGCCCGTACCGCGGCGGCGAGCTCGCGCTGAACGACGGCGCCGTCATCCGGCCGAACGACAAGATCGTCGAGTTGCATTTCGACAATGCGAAGCTGAAGGCATTGCTGGAAAATTCGCGCTCCCTCATGAAAGTCGCGATCTTCCTGGTGCGCGAGACGGAGAAGGCGATGCCGGCGCTGGCGCGGCATCTGGAGAGCATGGAGAATCTTGGCGAAATCAAGGGGTTGTACGGCATCAGCATGATCCACCGCGGTCCGGAGGCGTTCGGGTTCAGCGTGCTCGACCTGCCGAGAGGGGCGTTCCGGTTTTTTACGACCCGGTATCTCCGGCTGTTGATCCGGGTGCTGCATCCGCACGGCGGAATGCTGCTCAAGGACAAGAACGCGCAGTTCTATCCGCGCGTCATGGCGATGTCGATGGCCGAGTTTCTGCGGCGGTACGGCAGCGCGGCCGGCCGTCCGGAGACTGCCGGCGCGCTCGAGACGGCCGCCGCGGGCGCGCGGTCGGCCGACGAGGCGCTGCCGGCCGAAGGTGCGCCGTCGGCCGTCCTGTCGGGCGGGAAGACGCTGCAGCAGTAATCTGCGGCGAAACGAGATAGGGCTGTTCCGGCATCCCGCGCTTTGCGGGATCTCTGGAACAGCCCTGCTTGCGTGTTGCGTGGTCAGATCTTGAGCACGGCGCCCATGCTGGCGTTCGTGACGAGATGCGAGTACCGGGCGAGGTAGCCGCCCGAAATCTTCGACTTGAAGCCGGGCCATGCCGCGCGGCGCTTCTCCATCTCCTCGTCGCTGATCAGCACGTTCATCGTGCGGTTGTTCAGATCGAGCTCGATGATGTCGCCGTCCCGGACGAACGCGATCGGGCCGCCTTCCGCCGCTTCCGGCGAGACATGGCCGATGCTGATGCCGCGGGACGCGCCGGAGAACCGGCCGTCCGTCACGAGCCCGACCTTGGCGCCGAGGCCCATGCCGACGATCTGCGAAGTCGGGGCCAGCATCTCCGGCATGCCCGGACCGCCTTTCGGTCCTTCGTAGCGGATGATGACGACGTGGCCTTCCTTCACCTTGCCGGACGCGATGCCCGCGAGCGCTTCATCCTGCGAGTCGAAGCAGATGGCCGGGCCTTTGTGGTAGCCGCCGACCGACTTGTCGACCGCGCCGACCTTGATGACCGCGCCTTCCGGCGCCAGGTTGCCGAACAGGATGGCGAGGCCGCCGCGCTCGCTGTGGGGATTGTCCAGCGGACGGATGACGTCCTTGTTCCTGATCTCGCGGCCTTCGACGTTCTCGCGGAGCGTCTTGCCGGTGACGGTCAAGGTTTCGCCGTTGATCGCGCCGGGCTTTTTTAACAGCTCGTTCAGGATGGCCGACACGCCGCCGGCTTCGTGCACGTCTTCGATATGGTAATCCGACGCGGGCGCGATCTTGGCGAGATGCGGCACGCGCTCCGCCACTTCGTTGATGCGCGAGATCGGGTAGTCGATGCCCGCTTCGCGCGCGATCGCCAGCGTGTGCAGCACGGTGTTCGTCGAGCCGCCCATCGCCATGTCGAGCGCGAACGCGTTGTCGATCGCGGTTTCGGTGACGATGTCGCGCGGCTTGATGTCGCGTTTGATCAGCTCCATGAGCTGGCGCGCCGATTGCTTCACGAACTCGCGGCGTTCCGGCGATACGGCCAGGATCGTGCCGTTGCCCGGCAGCGCGAGGCCGAGCGCTTCGGCGAGGCAGTTCATCGAGTTCGCGGTGAACATGCCGGAGCAGGAGCCGCAGGACGGGCAGCCGTACAGCTCGAGTTCCCGCAGGCCTTTTTCGTCGATTTTGCCCGACTGGTAGGCGCCGACGCCCTCGAACACGCTCGACAGCGAGATCGACCGGCCGTCGGACGTCTTGCCGGCTTTCATCGGACCGCCGCTCACGAAGATCGTCGGGATGTTGATGCGCAGCGCCGCCATCATCATGCCCGGCGTAATTTTGTCGCAGTTCGGGATGCATACCATGCCGTCGAACCAGTGGGCGTTCACGACCGTCTCGACCGAGTCGGCGATCAGCTCCCGGCTCGCGAGGGAATAGCGCATGCCGATATGGCCCATCGCGATGCCGTCGTCGACGCCGATCGTGTTGAACTCGAACGGAACGCCGCCGGCTTCGCGGATCGCTTCCTTGACCAGCTTGCCGAATTCCTGCAGATGGACGTGGCCCGGAATGATGTCGATGTAAGAATTGCAGACCGCGATGAACGGCTTGTCAAAGTCTTCTTCTCTGACTCCCGCGGCGCGCAGCAAGCTGCGGTGCGGCGCGCGGTCGAAGCCGCGCTTGATCATGTCGGATCTCATTTTTCGTGCTGTGGTCGTGGTCACCTGCGATTTCCCCTTTCCGATTCTGGAGGCGTTCCGTTCCGCGATTCCGTGCGAACGCCGGGACTATCTTTTTTAGTGTAGCATATCCGCCGATGCCTTGACCAGCAGGACGGGAGGGGCGGATATGCGGGATATGGCGAATTCGCCCGGACGGGGATCGGCCAACTTGGCGGGGAAATCCGCCGGATTCGGCCGGTCGGCGCGCGGCAACAAACAAAACGGGGCGTCAGCGCCCCGCCTCTTTTCAGAAGAAATCCATCAGATTCGTCGGCGTCGCCGGAACGCGCGCTTCAAGCGCCTCCGCGGCCGCCGCGTCGCCGGTGAACAAGCCGTCCTCGTACAGCCATGCCGGACGCAGGTCGCCGAGGAGCGCCGCCGACAGCGCGCGGATATGGCACGCGAGCGCCGGAACATCCGCATCGCCGGCGGATGCCGGCTCCAGGCTTCCGCGTCCGTCCGCGTCGACGCTGAGCACGAACTCGCCGTCGTTCCAGGGCGCCGCCTCGTCCGTTATGCGCAGCCGGACGCGGGTCGGCGCGCCCGCCGGCCGGAACGCGTACTCCCCGGCGAAACCGCGGACATCCACGATGCGGCCCATGACGTGCGGCATCCGCGTCTGCGTGATCCGGGGATCGTTCAGGAGAAAAGGCAGACGTTCGTTCGCCGAACGTTTCATTTGCACCTTGTCCGCCATCGAGTCGTGATTGACGATGAAAGCGAGCATGCCCTCCCGCGCTTCGCGGTTCAAGTACACCCACTCCGCGATGTTCATGAGCCGGTCCCTCACCGTGAGCAGCATATACCCTTGCGGCTCGCCGGCTTCATCCTCGTAAATGAAGCAATAGCGCTCGCCCGTGAGCACCCGCGTTTCCCACCATACCGCGTCGCGGTCGTTCATCGTGTTGAACCGCGCGGCATACCGCCCGTACAGCCGCCTGAGCAGTTCCATCTCCTCCAGGGGCCGTTCGATCCGCCGCATGCCGCCCCGCATCGGAAATCCGCCGCATTTTGCCGGCGGCAGTTCCAGTACGACGGAGTCCGCGACGACTTCCCATCCGAATTTGCGGTAAAACGGGATCGAGAACGGGTGCAGAAACGAAACGGTCACGCCTTCGTCGCGCATTACGCCAAGAACGTGCAGCAGAAGCTTCCGGATAAGCCCCTGCCTGCGGTATTCCGGCCACGAGGCGACGCCCGCGATGCCGCCCATCGGGACGAGGCGGCCGTTCAGCCAGAACCGCATCGGGAGAACGGTGGCTTTGGCCGCCAGCTTTCCGTCGATGAAATACCCCCAGTTGTTCGCCGGCTTCAGCGACTTGAGGCGCTTTTCCAGAATCTCCGGGGTCAGGCTGTATTGAAACGCAAACGAGGACAGTTTGAAGCTGTCATCCATGTCTTGAGCCGTCAGGCGGCGAATTCCTTGTTCACTCACGCGCATCTCTCCTTATAGCAGCAATCATTTCGAACTTACCATGATTGCTTTTCCAAATTCAAGAACCAAAATCTCTTCATAAATTTGTGTAATAAAACCTAACATTAAATTGCCAATAACGTGAATACACGTTATAATCATGTTATAAAACCGAACATTAAGATGGATGGCAGGGAGAGATGTACGCATGCTGCTGACGGAAAGAGAGAAGGAGCGGCTCATGATCAGCGTGGCCGCCGATCTGGCGAGGCGAAGGCTTGCGCGCGGCGTCAAGCTGAACTATCCGGAGAGCGTGGCGCTCATCACGTCCGAAATTCTTGAAGGCGCGCGCGACGGCAAGACAGTCGCCGAGCTGATGGCGTACGGCGCCACCATCCTTCGTCGGGACCAGGTGATGGAAGGGGTGCCGGAAATGATTCAGGAAGTGCAGGTCGAGGCGACGTTCCCGGACGGCACCAAGCTGGTCACCGTGCACCATCCGATCGCGTAAACAGCCGGCCGCTGAAAAAAATAACCGGCACATGCGGGAAGGAGAGATACCGTACATGATTCCAGGCGAATACCGGACGGCGGAAGGCGAGATCGAGCTGAACGCCGGCAGACCGCGCAGGGAGCTGATCGTCGTCAACACGGGCGACCGCCCCGTGCAGGTCGGATCGCACTTTCATTTCTTCGAAGTGAACCGCGCCCTCGTCTTCGACCGCGAGGCGGCGTTCGGGATGCGGCTCGACATCCCGGCCGGGACGGCGGTCCGGTTCGAGCCGGGCGAGGAGAAGCCGGTCGTCCTGACCGCGATCGGCGGCGCCCGCATCGTCCACGGGCTGAACGGGCTGACGCGGGGCGAGGCCGCGCCCGGCGCCGTCACGGACGAAGCGCGCAAGCGGCTTGAAGCATGGAAGGAGGGGCCGCGATGAGCCGGATGGACCGCAAGAGCTATGCCGGCATGTTCGGCCCGACGACGGGCGACGCGATCCGGCTGGCGGACACGGAACTGTGGGCCGGGATCGAGCGGGATTTCACCGTGTACGGCGACGAATGCAAGTTCGGCGGCGGAAAAGTAATCCGCGACGGCATGGGGCAGTCGAGCCGGGCGCGGCGCGACGACGGCGTGCTCGACACGATCATTACGAACGCCGTCATCATCGACCACTGGGGCGTCGTGAAAGCCGACATCGGCATCAAGGACGGAATCATCGTCGGCATCGGCAAGGGGGGCAATCCCGATCTGATGGACGGCGTCGATCCGAACCTGATCGTCGGCGCCTCCACCGAGGTGATCGCGGGCGAGGGGAAAATCGTCACCGCGGGCGGCATCGACACGCACGTTCATTTCATCAGTCCGCAGCAGATCGAGACGGCGCTCGCCTCCGGCATCACGACGATGATCGGCGGCGGCACCGGACCGGCGACCGGCACGAACGCGACGACGTGCACCCCGGGCGCCTGGCACATCGCCCGCATGCTGGAGGCGGCCGAGGCGTTCCCGATGAATCTCGGCTTCACCGGCAAGGGCAACGCGTCGTTCATCGAGCTGCTCGTCGAGCAGATTGAAGCGGGCGCGATCGGGCTCAAGCTGCACGAGGACTGGGGCACGACGCCGGCGGCGATCGACGCGTGCCTGCGCGCGGCGGACCAGTTCGATGTGCAGGTCGCGATCCATACCGACACGCTGAACGAGTCGGGCTTCGTGGAGGACACGCTGGCCGCGATCGCCGGCCGGACGATCCACACCTACCATACGGAAGGCGCGGGCGGCGGCCACGCGCCGGACATCATCCGCGCGGCGGCTTACCCGAACGTGCTGCCGTCGTCGACGAACCCGACTCGCCCGTACACGGTGAACACGATCGACGAGCACCTCGACATGCTGATGGTCTGCCACCATCTCGACAGCCGCATCCCCGAAGACGTCGCCTTCGCCGATTCGCGCATCCGCCCGGAGACAATCGCCGCGGAGGACATCCTTCACGACCTCGGCGTGTTCAGCATGATCAGCTCCGATTCCCAGGCGATGGGGCGGGTCGGGGAAGTGATCCTTCGCACCTGGCAGACCGCGGACAAAATGAAACGCCAGCGCGGACCGCTTGCTCCGGACCGGGCGAGCGACAATTTCCGCATCCGGCGCTACATCGCGAAATATACGATCAACCCGGCGATCACGCACGGCATCGCGCATCTGGTCGGTTCCGTCGAGCCGGGCAAGTTCGCCGATCTCGTCCTCTGGAACCCGATGTTCTTCGGCGTGAAGCCGGATCTCGTGCTGAAGGGCGGCGCGATCGCCTGGGCGCAGATGGGCGACCCGAACGCGTCGATTCCGACGCCGCAGCCGGTGTTCGGCCGGCCGATGTTCGCCGCGTTCGGCAGGGCGCGGGCCGCGACTTCGATCACGTTCGTCTCGCAGGCGGCCTATGCGCAAGGCATCGCGGAAAAGCTCGGCCTGAAGAAGCGGATCGAGCCCGTGCGGAATTGCCGGAACATCGGCAAGAAGGACATGGTGCTGAACGACGCGACACCGCGCATCGAGGTCGACCCCGAGACGTACAAGGTGACCGTCGACGGCGAGCCGTGCACGTGCGAGCCGGCGGCCGTGCTGCCGATGGCGCAGCGGTATTTCCTGTTCTGAGGCGGCAAAGGAGGGGTTGCCTGTGGCGGGAGCTCGGGAATCGCCGGGTGGTCCGGCGGCCGATGGAGCGGGACCGGCGCCCGCGCCGGCGCGGGACGAAGCCGATGTGTCGTGGTTGATGCTGCAGCAATTGCTCGATTCCGCGCTGCCGGTCGGCGGGTTTTCGCACTCGTTCGGGCTGGAGACGATGGTGCAGGAGGGCCGGATCCGAACGGCGGCCGATCTTGCGGGTTACGCGGAGACGATGCTGCTCCAGAGCTGGGCAACGCTCGACGCGATGGTTGTGAAGGCGGTCTATGAATGCGCGCGAGACGGCAATGCGCGGGCAGGCGATCCGCGCCGGGACGGCCCGCAGGCCGGCATCTGGGAGCGGGCGTGGCGCATCGAGCGGCTTGTGCATCTTCAGCGCGCGGCGTCCGAATCGCGGGCGGCGGCCGAGAAGATGGGACGCCGGCTGCTCCGGCTCGCGGTCAGCGTTCATCCCGGGCTCGATTTGTCGCCGCTCGAAGAAGCTTTCCGAAGCGGCCGGTGCCTCGCCACGCATCCGCTCGTCTTCGGCTTCCTGTGCAGCGCCCTCGGCTTTCCGCTCCATCAGGCGGTGCAGGGGCTGCTCTACGGCAACGTCGTTACGTGCGTGAACAGCGCGCTGCGGCTCATGGCGATCGGGCAGACGGAGGGGCAGGCGCTCATCGCCCGGCTCATTCCGCTTGTCGCCGAAGGGTGGGAGCTCGCCAGGCGGCTCGACCCGGAGAATGCGTACGGCAACGCGCCGCTCGCGGAGCTGATGGCGATGCGCCACGAGACGCTGTATTCCCGGCTGTTCATGTCGTGACATGGCGCCGGTTGATCACATTTTCGAAAGGATGGGATATCCATGTGTCAAGGACAGGGACATCATCACCACCATGATTGGGAGACGCCGGCCGTGCCGTCGGACCGCCCGATGCGCATTGGCATCGGCGGACCGGTCGGCTCCGGCAAGACGGCGCTCGTGGAAAAAATCGCGAAGGCGATGCGGGACCGCTACAGCATCGCGGTCATCACGAACGACATTTACACGGCGGAAGACGCGCGCATCCTCGTGAAGACCGGCTGCCTGCCGGAGGAACGGATCATCGGCATCGAGACGGGCGGCTGCCCGCACACGGCCATAAGGGAGGACGCTTCGATGAACTTCGAGGCGATCGAGGATTTGCAAGACCGGTTCCCGGACCTCGATTTCATTCTGATCGAAAGCGGGGGCGACAATCTGGCGGCGGCGTTCAGCCCGGAGCTGGCGGACCGGTTCATCTACATCATCGACGTGGCGCAGGGCGAGAAGATCCCGCGCAAGGGGGGGCCGGGCATCATGCGTTCCGATCTGCTCGTCATCAACAAGATCGATCTTGCGGAGCATGTTGGCGCGAGCCTCAAGGTGATGGAGGAGGACACGATCCGGATGCGGGGCGACCGGCCGTACGTGTTCACCAATCTGCTGCAAGGCGGCGACGGGCTCGATACGATTGTCCATTGGCTGGAACATGAGCTTCAGCATGCCCGCGGCGTCCAGCACACGCATTAACGGCGCGGCGGGCGCAAGGCGGCCGCACGCGGGGCCCGGAGCCGAGGCGAATGCCGCGTTGGCTGACGGGCATTCAGGGCCCGACGTCGGGACGCATGCCGCATCGGCAGACAGGCTGCCGCAGGCGGAACCTTCCGCCGGACCGGCGCGCGCGATTGCTCCGGTCGGACCGCATGCGGCGCCGGCCTCCGGACGGGCGCGCCTCGAAGCCGCCTTCGCCGTCCGCGGCGGCCGCACCGTCCTCGTCTCGAAGATGCACACCGCGCCGCTCAAAATCGCGAAGGCGTTCGACCGCCCGCGCGAGCTGGCCGTCATCGTCATGGACGCGTCCCCCGGCATGCTCGCCGGCGACCGCTACGAGCTGGCGTGGACGGCGGAGAAGGACGCGCGCGTCTATCTGACGAACCAGGGGCATACGCGCATCCATCCGTCCGCGCCCGGCCGCGGCGCGGCGCTGACGCAGCGATTCACGCTGCGGGAAGGGGCGTGCGTCCAGTCGATGATGGAGCCGCTCATGCTGTACCGGGACGCCGAGCTGGCCGCGCGCACCGAGGTCGACCTCGCGCCGGGCGCCGTCTGGCTGTCGGCCGACATCATCTGCCCGGGCCGCGCCGGGCGCGGCGAGAAGTTCGCATTCCGCCAGTACGATGCGGCGCTGACCGTCCGTTACGGCGGAGAGCCGATCTTCCGCAGCCGGCAGCTCATCGAACCGGCGAACCAGCGGATCGCCGCGCCGGGCGCCTGGGAAGACTGCACGCACATCGGCATGCTGTATTGCTTCTCCGACAGGGTGGACGGCTCCCACCTCGACGCGGCGCGCGAAGCGGCCGAACGCGCGGCCGCGGCCGTGCCCGGCGGATGCGTCGCCGGCGCCTCCCGCACCTGGCGCCACGGCATCGTCGTCATGGCCGCCGGAGGCGCGGCGTGGCGGCTCCAGCGGGTGCTCGAGGCGGCGTGGCGGGCCTTGCGGCGCACGCTGCTCGATCTGCCGGAAGCGGTGTGGACGGGATAACGAATGAAATGGCTTCAAGCCTGCGCGTCAGTCTGTCGACAACCTCAAACCAAATCGACCATCGCAACATCATAGGGGGTGAGCACGACTTCGAGTCCGTTCCGGCTGGATACGATCCGGCTGCCCGGAGATTGGCACGCTTTGGACGAAACGTCGAGCGGGCCGGGGAAATCGGCGTCCGGAACGAGCGTCAGCTCAAGCGGGTCGGCTGTCAGGTTGGCCAGCAAAATTCTTCTCCGGTTGTTGCGTTTCAACCCCAGGGCAGCCGCGGATTCGGGGACTCCTTCTATACGGAAGATGTCGGCGCCGCGAAAGTCGGCAACCGCTTTGAATACGTCATGCGCGGGCCTGACGCGGTCGCCGTCCGCCAGTCCCAACGGACCGTGGGTTTCAAAACAGGTGATGCCTTCCACGCCGGGGATGGCGAGGGCGGCCAAGCTCCCGAGGGTCCATGCGGCGCAAAACGGGCTGTCCAGCCTGTCGTCCCGCTGTTCTTCTACGGTGACAGGCTTTCCGCTTGTCGCAACGGGATTCAGGCGCGGCTTCAGGGTAATCGGCCCCAGGTACAGCGGTTTGCCCGTTTTCGCTCTCGCATCCGCCGCGGTCACCGGTTGCGCGCGCAGCGTCTCCATGACCGAGCGGTCATCGAAGGCGTGGAATTGCGGGGTGATCGCATAGGAACCGAAATCCATCAGGGACAAAGGCAGCTTCGCCCGGTTGAATTCCGCGTAATGGCCGCGGGTTCCGCCGCCGATTCCCAAGGGAAGCCCGAGCTTTGCGGCCCGTTCCCGGCACGCGGCAAGCAAGGAATGTTCCGAATCAAACGTTCCGGACCGGAACGGCATCAATCGCCGGACCGGAATCTTTCGATCCGCCGCCAGCCGGAACAGATCATCGAGCGATTGCCCGTCGCCTGCCAGCAATTCCAGCTCGATCCCGCAATCCAGCCGGTTCGCCGCGCGAACGGCATCCCGAAAGCGCGTATCCCAACGGGGATCGGTCAAGTCGAGCACAAGGCGGAGATGGGAAGGTTTAGCCTCCCTCAACCGGGCCAGCTCCGTATCGGTTGGCGGGCCTTCGGCAAGCAAAAGCCGATTTCCGGCAGCCTGCCGACGGTTTCGCCGGTCAATGCGAGCGGACGGCCGTGCGCCGCCGGCTGCGCCGGCTGGATGTCGGATGCGGGGTCAATCACAATGTCCACGGTCTGCCGGATGCGCTCCCCGGCCTCCACCTTCACCGGAAACGGCAGCCGGAGCGGCGTGCAATAGGTTTTGTAAGAAGCGTCCGTCCAGTTGCGCTGATCTTCCATCTCAAAAAGGTCCCCGCCGAACGCCATGCGAACGGCGAGACCGGGGACGGGCTCGTATGCCATCGCTTTGATGTCCATGAAAGGCTGATGGGGAGAGATCGCCTCGGGAAAATGTCCGCTCACCGTGCCCGACTCCGTCTCCGCGCGCACCGCCTTCCCGGCGAACGCCATCGAATGCAGGACGCATATCCCGATCCGGTTGCGAAGGAACGATGAGCGGGCTATGCCGTCAAACTCGAAGCGCAGCCGGCGGGGAGCCAGGACAACCGTCCCGCGCCACATGAAGTCAATGTCGTCCCTCACATGCTCGCAGGCAAAGCGGAACTCAAGCATTTCCTCCGTCTCCGTGAGAACCGTTTCGCCGATCCGGGGCGGGACGGTGCCCCAGTCCCTGTCGCGGACGGCCGCGTACAGGCCGCTGGCGATTTCCACGCCGCTCCACATCAGGCGGCGCAGTCCGCCGTCCTCCCATTCCACCTGCCAGTCGCCCGATCGCAAGACTTGACGGTTCATCTTGTCACCTCCGGGCCGGCCGCGCTCAGCGCGCCAGCTTCCCGAGCTTCTCCGGATGAAGCATGATGTCGATCTGCCCGCGGACATTGTCCGGTTCGAACAGGGAGCGCCAATCGTCCCGGATGACGGCTTTTTTGCCGTACTCGATCGCGATTTGGCACGCGTCCGAGAACGGATTGCCGGCTTCGCCGAACACGATCGCGAGCGAGATGTTGAGGTGGCCCGGCATGAAATCTCTCGCCGCTTCACGGGGCACCCCGCGCCGCACCGCTTCCTCCAGCACTTCTCCGCTAAATACGATCAGCATCGCGCCGATCGTCTCCGCCATCGTCGGCTCCAGCATCGCCATCTGTTCCAGCGTGATCCGGTGGGCGCGCATCACCGGCGCGAAAATGGTCCTGGCGATTTGCTCGCCCCGTTCATAGTCGGATTCGGGCCCTTGCATCAGGGCGCACACGATCGCCTGTTTCGCTTTCACTCCGCCGAAATAATCGCGCCGCGCGTCTCCCGTCTCGTCATTGAACACGGGCGGGTGGCACGGGTGCGTGACGAAATAGGTGACATCCGCCCGCTCCGGCAGTTTGCCCGAATAGGCGGCGGCCGGATCGAGCAGCATCAGCATGGCGCCGCTTTTCATCATGGGGACGATGGACTTGGATACGCTTTCAATCGCGACGTCGGGAACCGCCAGAATAATGACGTCCGCAAGGGGAACGGCGGCCTCCTGCGCCGTCGGCGCAAGTCCCCGCTCAGCCAGGTTTTCCACGCCGCGCTCGCTGATTTCGACGTAATAGACGGGATGCGCATAATGCTTCAGGTTGTCGGTGATGCGGCAGCCCATTTTTCCGCCTGCTCCAATCAACGCGATGCTTGCCGTCATGATGCGTAACCTCCTTCAAGATCGGATGCGTCGATGCAACTTCCAAAACCACGATAACATGAATTCATATTAAATACAAGATGTATACAATTTGAATTCAAGTCAGGTTGACATCGTGCTCCGATCTGTGGTCTATTTGATCTTGACAAGGGGAGGGAGAATTGCGGATGGCAGCAACCCTGAAAGAAAAAGCTTATCTGCAATTGAAGCAACTGATACGGGAAGGCAAATTTCAATCCGGCGAAACGCTGACCGAACGCCACCTGGTGGAACTGCTTCAGATGAGCCGGACGCCGATCCGGGCCGCCCTGGAACGTCTGGATGCGGAAGGCCTTGTCCAGTACACGCCGAACAAAGGCATCCAGCTTCTTGAAATCTCGCTCCAGCGCGCCGTTGATCTTTACGATTTCCGCATGGCCATTGAAACCCATATCGTCCGCAAATTGTCCGCCTGCATTCTGACGGGCGAGCAAATCGAAAGGGTGCAAGCCAATCTGGACGAGCAGAAGTTTCATATGCGGAAATTCGATTACGAAGCGTTCACCAGAGCGGATCTGGAGTTCCATCTGCTGCTTGCCCGTTTTCATGAAAATCTGGAGATGATCCATGCGATTGACCGCCTGCAGAATCAGCTCTTCCGCATCGCCCTGAACGTGATGCGCAAAGACCGCAATCGCATGCAGGTTTCGTATGAGGATCACGTGTCCGTTTTCGAGCATATCCGGAACGGCAACGCGGCCGGAGCCGGGGAAACGATGATGCGGCATCTGGAATTCGGCAAGCAGATCCTGGTCATGTAGCGGCATGGAAAACGGGAACGCGCAGGCTTTCAGGCCTGCGCGTATTTTTCTCTGTATTCGTAGGGGCTCATGTTCTCGTGGTTTTTGAACACCCGGCTGAAATGCGCGGAATCGGCGTACCCGACCCGGCTGCCGATCTCGTAAATCTTCAGCTTCGTCGTGCGGAGCAGTTCCTTCGCCTTCTCCATCCGGATGCGGAGGAGCGCTTGCGTGAACGTGGTGCCGGTCTCGTTTTTGAAAAGGGTGCTGAGGTAGTTCGGGTTGAGGTACAGCCGTTCGGCGAGGCCGGAGAGCGTGATGTCGTGATCGTATTCCGTCTCCAGAATATGAATCGTCTGGCGGATCAGATGGTGCATCTCGCCGCGCGGCCCCGGCAGGCTGTCCGCGCCTTGATCCGTTCCGTCGCCCGGGGCCGGCACGGCCGGCCGGTCGATGCCGAGCTGCTTCAGGCTGCGCCAGTAGAGGCCGCTCACTTCCGACAGCCGCTTCGCCACGCCGCCGATCCCGGACCGGATCGTCCGCCGCAGGGTGGCGCGGACCGCGTCCGCGCAGCGCGAAGCGATCGCCTCCGGCGGCGCGTGGCCGTCCTTCAGGAACAGGACGCAGGTCAGATGGCTGCCTTCGACGAAGATGAGGGGTACGCCGAAGCCGCCCAGCACATCGCCCAGCACGTTCTTGACGGCGAAGCGGATCGTGCCGCCTTCCTCGGCGCCCTCGATGGCGAAGCTGAGGATGCCGACGGCGTCGTATTCCGGGAACATCCATTCGTCGTAGTAGGGGAGAGGCAGTTCGTAGAGCAGATCCTGCACTCTTTTTTCGAGCAGGGCCATTTCCCGCAGCCGGCTGATCCGTTCCGCTTCCTTGCGCTCCCTCACCGCGCCGGCCGCCTTGGCGATCGCCTCGCGAAGCGCCTGCACGGACACCGGCTTGAGCAAATATTCGGAGACGTTCGAGCGGATCGCCGCCCGGGCGTATTCGAATTCGGCGTAGCCGGTCAGCATGAAGATGATGATGTCGGGAAAGCGCTCGCGGATGCGGGACGCCAGCTCCACCCCGTCCATGCCCGGCATCCGGATGTCGGTGATGACCAGATCGAACGAATCGTCCAGCATGCGCAGCGCTTCTTCGCCGTCTTCCGCTTCTCGCACTTCGTAGCCGTCGTCGAACCGGCGCACCGAGTCCGCCATCATCTGGCGGACGCCGGATTCGTCGTCCACGATCAGAATCCGCATCGGCCTTGATCCTCCTTCTGCCGCCCGCGGGCGTATTATTGCTTGTCGAGCGCTTCGCGGATCTGCCGCATCGCGTCTTCCCACGCCAGGTCGCCGCTGAGCAGGCCGTTCTCGACCTTCTGCAGCGCCGATTCCATGATGTCCTCGACGAGCGGCTGGCCCGCGCCCGCATAGACCGGCCGGATCGCGTGCGCCGCCTCGCTCAGGAGCCGGCCGACCGGCGCGCCCATGAAGAAGCCGTCCCGCTTGCTTGTCACATCGCTGTTGTCGTACAGCGCCGCGAGCGACGGGAAAATGTTCTGCTCCCGGAACAGCTCGAGCTGCCGCTCATCGTCGGTCAGCCAGCGGATCAGTTTCCAGGCCGCATCCGGTTGGCGGCTCTCCCGCGGGATGGCGAAGAACCATCCGCCCCAGTTCGCCGCCCCGCCGGGCAGCCGCGTCATGTTCCATTGGCGGATCGCGCCGGGCGAGTTCTCCGTCACGTAGCTGAGCATCCACGCCGGGGCGAGCAGCGTCGCGAAATGCCCCTGCTCCATGCCGACGGCCCATTCGGTCGAACCGGTCTGCAGGCCGGCGGACAGGCCGTTCACCTTCGCGGACACGGCGTAGTCCCACGCTTCGCGCACCGCCGGGCTCACGTCGCCGATGAACGCGCCGGTTCCGGCGTCGAAATATTGCACTTCGGCCTGGCCGAGGATGGCGCGGTAGAGCGTGACGATGTTGTCGATCATCGGCTTGCCCGTCCGGGTGCGGAGCACGACGCCGCTTCTCAGGAACGAATCCCAGTCCGGCAGCGAGTCGGCGAGTTCGCCCCGGTCGAGCGGCAGGCCGGCCTGCCCGTACAGGCTGACGCGGAACAGCATCGTCATCGGCCCGATGGACGCCGGCAGGGCGTAGACGAACGAGCCGTCCGGGCTGGCCGCCTGCCGCCAGTTCCAGTCCAGATACCGGCCGTCGAGCGGTTCGGACGCCAGTTCCCGCAGGTTGTGGAAGTAGGACGGGAACCGTTTGAAACGCTCCATGTAGCTGAGGTCGATCATGACGGCGTCCGGCGCGCCGTAGCCGGCCGCGAACGCGGTCTGGAGATTGGCGTGCAGGTCCTGGGAGTCGAACCGGACGATCTCGACCTGCACGTCGTCATGCTCCTCGTTATATCGTGAAATAAGCGGCTCGTAGCCGGAGCCGGGCCACAGCCAGATGACGAGCGGTTCCGGCCCCTGGTCCGCGCCGCGGGCGCCGTGGCTGACGATCATGCCGCCCTCTCCGCACGAAGAGAGGGAGAGCAGCGCGGCCAGCGCGAGAAGCGGCCATGTCCGGCGCCATCCGCCGCGCCGCCGGAGCCGCCGCGGCGAAGGACCGTCCGGCGGCCGCGCGCAGCGGGAATCCATGCCGCAGGGCGGCCATTCGCGCGGTGTCCTGTCATGCGGTGCAATCTCACGCATCTCGCGCATTTTCCGGCCCCTCCTTGCCGCCGCCGTCCGGGTCGATCGGGATGCGGACCGTTACGCGCAGGCCGCCCCATTCGTTGCCGGACAGCGTGATGCCGTAGCTGCGGCCGTAGATGTACTGGATTCTCTCCTGCAGGTTCGGCAGCCCGATGCCGGTATGCCGCGAATCGCTCCGGCGCGGCGCGTCTTCGGACAGAATTTCCCGCATCTCGCGCTCGCTCATGCCGGTTCCGTTGTCGTCCACGGTCAGCACCATGTCCCGGTCTTCGCGCCGGATGCGGATGCGGATTTTCCACTGGTCCCGCTTGACGCTTTCAAGGCCGTGGGTCATCGCGTTCTCGACGATCGGCTGCAGCAGCAGCTTCATGCACCGGCAGTCGAGCAGCTCTTCGTCGATGTCCAGCTCGACGTCGAGCCGCTCGCCGTAGCGGTATTTCTGCAGGGTGATGTACCGCTTGAGCTGGGCGACGTCCTCGCGGACGGTCGTCATTTCCGAGCCCGGCTGGATGCTGTAGCGCAAGAGCTCGCTGAGAAGCTGCACCATCTCGGCGGCCGCCGCGGTGTCGCGCTTGCCTTCGAGCGTCCAGTAGATCGTGTTCAGCGTATTGTACAGGAAATGCGGCCGGAACTGGGCGCGCAGCGCGACGAACTGCGCCTGCCGCTCGCTGACCTGCTTGTCCGTCAGATCGCGGATCGTCTGCTGCAGCCGCGCGAGCATCCGGTTGAAGCTTTCGTACAGCCCGGTCACTTCCGCGTTCCAGAGCTGGCGCCTCACCGGAAGCAGATGGCCCTCGTCGATCCGCTCGATCCTTTTCGCCAGGAACCGGATCGGCCGGACGAGCGTCCACGAATAGAACGTGATGAAAAGAATGCCCACGGACAGGCCGGCGATGCTGATCCAGAGGATGGTGCGCTGCAGCCGCGAGACGCCTTCGTACACTTCGCCGCGGTCGATGTAGGCGAGCACCGTCCAGCCGCTGTAGTCCGAATACGCGTAGGAGATGTAGGCGGGGCCGTCCTCCGTGCTCAGCGTGATCATGTCGCTCGGCACCTTGCGCACCTGCTCGAGCAGCACGCTCGGCGCCGGCGTGCCGACGTCGTCCCATACGCTCGAATAGACGACGCGGCCGAACGAGTCGACGACCTGGACCTTGCCGTTTTTGCCGAGGTTCATCTGGCCGATCGTCTTCTGCAGCGTGATCGCGGGGTAGGCGAAGACGATCGTGCCGATGTTCTCGAGCGTCTCGATGTTGTTGAGGCTGCGCGCGCCGATGACGGCCGGCTGGGCGCCGCCCACCCAGACTAGCCCGGAGAACCAGAGCATGCGCCCCTTGTATTGCTCCATCTCGTCGTACCAGGGCTGTTTCCGCACGGCTTCAATCGACCGCCACAGGAAGTCCATCGAGGAGTTGGCCAGGTAGCTGGACCCGTAACGGTCGAGAATCATGATATTCGATTCGTGGCCGCTCGTCCGGTTGCTCGCGTTCATGACGCGGATCAGCTCTTCGTTGTAGCTGCCCGGATTGCGGGAGGACAGATGGTTCTGCACCACCTCGTTGAACGCCAGCACCTGCGTCATCTTGTCGTACTCGATCAGATTGGCGTCCAGCTTGCCGCTCAGATGGGTGATGGAGTCCAGCAGCAGCCGGGCGGTCTGGTTCAGCGACGAGCGCGACGTCTGCACGTACGTCACCGTCACCGTCGCCGTCATGACGA
>Ga0310823_100285_pt1 | contig 48725 bp, 48 predicted proteins | sample P4_ome_3_FD_201316 | JGI IMG/M metagenome (GOLD analysis project Ga0310823, IMG submission 201316) | Sorghum-adapted microbial communities from Joint BioEnergy Institute, Emeryville, California, United States - P4_Day56_Rep3 | ecosystem: Engineered > Bioreactor > SSF (Solid state fermentation) >...
GCCGCGCCGCGGCGCCGGCCGAGGTCAGCGGACCGTCACCAGGTGGTCGTCGAGGTGCTGTTCGCTGCCGTCGGCAGGCGACGTCGCGTACGCCGAAATGGTGTACCGCCCGGGCGGCAGGGTGACGCTCAGCCGCCGCTCCCCCTGGGCCGGCCCGGCGGTCGACAACGTGACCGTCTGCTCGCGTACGGTACGGCCGTCGCGCTGGATCCGCAGCCGGGCGGTCGCCTCGGGCAGGATTCCCGCCACGTGGACCTCGAAGGTGCCGTCGACGGTGTCGCCGTGCTGCGGCGAGACGAGCCACACCGGGGCGAGCACCTCCGCCGCCGGTGCCCGCCGCAGCACCCCGGAGACGTCGACCCGGTCCCAGAGCCGCCCGACCGGGGCGCCGGCGAGCCGGAGCCGGACCCCGGTGACGCCCGGGACGGCGGTGACGGTCCAGACCAGCTGCTGGACGGCGAGGCGTGCCTCGTCCTCGGTGACGTCGCGGCGGGCGACCCCGGCGAGGTCGATGGTGGCGACGTCCCGGTCGACGCGCACCCCGCGCAGCTCGGTCCCGGTCGGCCAGGGGCTGCGGTAGTCCGGGTCCATCCCCGAGGGACCGTCGAGCATGTTCCGCACCGCCGCGGTGATCCGGTCCCGGGTTGACCCGTCGTGCAGCCAGAGCCGGTGGAACTCGCGGTAGAGCCGGGGCCGGTCGGCCGGGCCGCCGAGGTAGTAGACGGCGAGGGCGGCACGGCGCTCCGGCGGGCCGCCCTCGCCGTCGGGCCCGGGGGCCGCGTCCGAGGGGCCCGCGGCGGGCGACGTCGGTGGCACGGGGGCGGCGGACGGGTCCGCCGACGCCGGGGGGGCCCACCCGTGGGCGGGGACACTCACCCCCGGTGCCGGCGCCGGGGCGCCGTCGGCCAGCCCGACGGCCGCCACGGCCACCGCCAGCACGACGGCGGTCACCAGCCCGGCCGCCAGCGGTGACCAGCCGTACCACCAGCGCCCGGCCGACGGCCGGGCCCGGCCGCGTGCAGCGGCGGTGCCCCGGGCGTGGATGCGCCGCCGGATCTCCGACAGCGCGTCCGGCCGGGGTTCGATCCGCTCGGCGTACGCCGCGAGCGCCCGGCGCAGCGTCTCCTCGTGCGTCGTCGGCCCGGCGGGGGCCGGATTCCGCTCGTGTCTCATCACTGCGCCTCCAGACTCTGCTTCAGCGCGGCCAGGCCGCGGAAGGTGTGACTCTTCACCGCACCCCGGCTGACCCCCATGGCCTCGGCGGTCTCCGCCTCGGAGAGCTCCGCGTAGTACCGCAGCACGACCGCCTCCCGCTGCCGGGGCGGCAGGGCGCGCAGCGCGGTGACCACCGCGTCGTGCCGCAGCTGGTCGAGGGCGTTCGTCTCCGCACTCGGTACGTCGGTGCGTGGTCGGGACGTCGCGAGGTGTGTCTCGACGACCCGGCGGTGCCGCAGCGCCGACCGGCACCGGTTGACCACGCTGGTCCGCAGGTAGCCGAGCGCCTTGTCCGTGTCGCGCAGCCTCGCCCAGCGGCCGTGCAGTGCCACGTAACCGTCCTGCACGATGTCCTCGGCGGCGCCCTGGTCGTGCAGCAGCAGGGTGGCGAGCCGCACCAGCGACCGGTAGTGGGCGGCGAAGAGACGGGTGACCGCCTCGTCCGCCCCCCACTGCCGCGGTCCTGGGTCCGTCATGGCGCTCCCGCCGATCGGGTCGGGGACCAGGTGTGTCGTCACGTGGTGGTGACGCGCGATCCCCGGACTCGGTTTACCGGTCGCCTCCCGGCGATCCAGGTCGCGACGGCGCCCGCCGCCAGGTGGGCCGCCCGGCCCCGGCCGCCGTGGTCTCCGGTGTACCGCTGCCGAACGGTCGAGCACCACTCAACCGGCTGATACCCGACTAATCCCTAGTGCTCGGAGGATCGTCGCAGGCGAGCGTAAATCCCTATCCGCACGACGGGAATCTATGGTCCGCGTCGGGCCCGTGCCTATGCTGTCCGCCATGATGAGCCGATCTACGTCCGCCGCGCTCGCGACCGTCGCCGTCCTCGTCGCGAGCCTGGCCGGCTGCGCGCCCGTCGAGCAGCCCGCCCCGCCGCCGGCGCGCAACGACGCCTGCGTCAAGGACAAGCTGAAAACGAAGACGCCCGGCAAGCTGACCGTCGCCACCGACGAGCCCGCCTACGAGCCGTGGTTCAGCGAGAACCTGCCGGCCAACGGCAAGGGCTTCGAGTCGGCCGTGGCGTACGAGGTGGCGAAACAGCTCGGGTTCGCCCGAATCGACGTGCAGTGGATCCGGGTGAGGTTCGAGAACGCCATCGCGCCGGGGCCGAAGGAGTTCGACTTCGACATCAACCAGTTCTCGATCACCGAGGAGCGCCAGAAGGTCGTCGACTTCTCCGCGCCCTACTACCTGGTGCGGCAGGCGGTGATCGCCCGCAAGGACTCGCCGATCGCCGGGAAGACCAGACTCGCCGACCTCAAGGGCGCCAAGCTCGGCGCGCAGGTGGGCACCACGAGCTACCAGGCCATCACCGACATCATCCAGCCCACGACGAAACCCCTGGTCTACAACACCAACGACGACGCCAAGAAGGCGTTGCAGAACGGCCAGCTCGACGGGCTGGTGGTGGACCTGCCCACCGCCTTCTACATCACCTCCAGCGAGATCAAGGACGCGGTCGTCGTCGGCCAGCTTCCCCAGGTGGGCCTGCCGGAGGCGTTCGGCCTCGTCCTGGACAAGGACTCTCCGCTGACCGGCTGCGTCAGCATGGCCGTCAACGCCCTGCGGGACAACGGCACCCTGGCCGAACTGGAGAAGACCTGGCTCGCCGAGGTGGCCGGCGCCACCGAACTCACGTGAGAACGGTCCACCAGCCGTCGCCGATCGCGCTCGAGCGGGCCGCCTACCGCAGACGGCAGACGGTCCGCTCGGTGCTGATCGCCGCCGCCTCGACCGGTGTCCTCGGCACCCTGCTGGTGGTCGCGGTGACCGGTGCGCCGGGATGGCAGCGCGTCCGACAGTCCTTCCTCGACGCCGGCGTCGCCCGCGCGGCGTTGCCCGAGGTCGCCGCCGGGCTCTGGCTCAACCTCCGGCTGCTGGTCTTCTGCGCCCTGGGGGCGCTGGCCGTCGGCCTGGTGGTGGCGACGCTGCGGACCCTGCGCGGCCCCGTGTTCTTCCCGGTCCGGGCCCTGGCCACCGGCTACACGTACACGTTCCGGGGCCTCCCGCTGATCATCGTCCTGTACGTGTTCACCCTCGGGGTGCCGGGACTGCGCCTGCGCGGCACGCCTCCGGTGCTGGTGCTCGGCGCGATCGCCCTGATCCTCGTCTACGGCGGCTACATCGCCGAGGTCTTCCGGGCCGGTATCGAGTCGGTCCACCCCAGCCAGCTGGCCGCCGCCCGTTCCCTGGGGCTGACCTACCGGCAGACCATGCGTTTCGTCGTCCTGCCCCAGGCGGTGCGCCGGGTCGCCCCGCCGCTGCTCAACGACATCGTGGCGTTGCAGAAGGACGTCGGCCTGGTCTCGCTGGCCGGTCCGATCGACGCGGTACGCGCGGCGCAGATCGCGACCGCCGAAACCTTCAACTACACGCCGTACATCGTCGCCGGAGTGCTCTTCGTGCTGCTCGCCATCCCACTGGTCGCCGTCACCGACTGGGTGACGCTCCGCGCCGCCCGCCGGCAGGCCGCCCGATGACCCCGCCCGTGCTGAGCTGCCGCGGCCTGCGCAAGGTCTACGGTGGGCAGGTCGTCCTCGACGGGCTCGACCTCGACGTGGCCGAACACGAGGTGGTGGCGCTGATCGGCGCCTCCGGCTCCGGCAAGTCGACGCTGCTGCGCTGCGTCAACCTGCTGGAGGAGCTCGACGACGGCACGATCCACCTGGACGGCGACCACATCACCGACCCTCGGGTCGACCCCGACCGGGTACGTCGCCGCATGGGCATCGTCTTCCAGGCCTACAACCTCTTCCCCCACCTGCGGGTGCTGGACAACATCACCCTCGCCCCGGTGCGGGTGCACGGGCGGTCGCGCGCCGAGGCCGAGGCGCAGGCCCGGGAACTGCTGGCCCGGGTCGGGCTGGCGGACAAGGCCGAGGCCTATCCGGACCGGCTCTCCGGCGGGCAGCAGCAGCGGGTGGCGATCATCCGGGCGCTGGTCAACTCGCCCCGGCTGCTCCTGCTCGACGAGGTGACCTCGGCGCTGGACCCGGAGCTGGTCGGCGAGGTGCTCACCATGATCCGGGATCTGAAGGCCGAGGGCATGACCATGGTGCTCGCCACCCACGAGATGGGCTTCGCCCGCGAGGTCGCCGACCGGGTCTGCTTCCTGGACGGCGGACGGGTCCTGGAACAGGGACCGCCGGAGCAGGTGCTGGGCGAGCCGACCCAGCCGCGGACCCGGCAGTTCCTGCACCGCATCATCGCCGCCGGCCGGCTCTGAGCCGGCCGGTCCGGCGCCGTCATCCCGCCCGCTCGACGACGAACACGAAGCAGCCCCAGGCGACGTTACGGCTGTGCAGTTGGACGACCGCCGGGTCGGTGAACATGTCGGCGATCACCGCCTCCGGATCGCCGCCGTCGTGCACCCGGGCGCTCCGCAGCCAGCCCCTGCCGTCGTACGCCCGGAGCACCTGCTGCCGGCCGCGGAAGGCCTGAGGGTAGCCGTCGCCGCTCGGGCCGGGCACGGCTCGGCGTGCGTGTAGACCGCCCCGGTCTCCCGGTACGGGCTGGCCGGCATCGACGGCCGGTCAGGGTCGGGCGTCGATGTTGCGGATCGCCACCGCGGCCTCCAGAGCCGCGATCGTGGCGGCCCAACCCTTGTCCTCGGTGGAGCCGGGCAGCCCGGCCCGCTCTCGGGCCTGCTGCAGGTCGTTCACCGTCAGGACGCCGTGCCCCACCGGGGTCGAGGTGTCCAGCGCCACCCGGGTCAGACCGTCGGTCACCGACCGACAGACGTAGTCGAAGTGCGCCGTCGCACCCCGCACCACCACCCCGAGCGCCACCACCGCGTCACAGCGGCGGGCCAGCGCCTGGGCCACCACCGGCAACTCCACCGAGCCGGCCACCCGGGCCACGACGACGTCGTCCACCCCGCACGCCTTCGCCGCGGTCACCGCCCGGTCGAGCATGTGGTCGGTGAGCTCGCCGTGCCACCGCGCCGCCACCACGCCGACCGTGAGCCCCGACGCGTCCACCGGGGACGCGTCCGGTTCTCCGAAACCCGCCATCGTCAGCTCACCCTCTCCGTCACGTCGGGGAATTCGGCGAGCTCGGCCGGGCCGGTGCCGCGCCCCGCCAACCCGCCCGCCGGCCGGGTCAGTTGCTCGACCTGGCGCGCCAGCTCCTCCGGTGTCAGCGCCCCGGACAGCCCGCCGCCGCGCGTACCGTCCGGGTTCTCCGCCGCGACCGGGTCGTCCAACCCGTCCAGCAGGTGCCCCATCCGGTCCCGCTTGGTACGCAGGTAGCGGACGTTCTCCGGGGTGACCTGGACCGGCATCGGCTCGCGTCCGGTCACGGTCAGCCCGTAGCTCTCCAGACCCACCCGCTTCGCCGGGTTGTTGGTGAGCAGCCGCACGGACCGTACGCCGAGGTCGCGCAGGATCTGCGCGCCGACGCCGTAGTCACGGGCGTCGGCGGGGAGCCCAAGGTCGAGGTTCGCGTCCACGGTGTCCCGCCCCAGGTCCTGCAACTGGTACGCCCGCAGCTTGTGCAGCAGCCCGATGCCCCGGCCCTCGTGTCCACGCAGGTAGAGCACGACTCCCCGTCCCGCGGCGGCGACCCGGGCCAGCGCGGCGTCGAGCTGGGGCCCGCAGTCGCAGCGCAGTGAGCCGAAGACGTCTCCGGTCAGGCACTCGGAGTGCACCCGGACCAGGACGTCCCGGCCGTCACCGAGGTCGCCGTAGACCATGGCGACGTGTTCGGTCGAGTCGTACGCGACGCGGTAGCCGACGGCGCGGAACACCCCGTACCGGTTCGGCAGCCGCGCCTCCGCGACCCGCTCGACCTGTCGCTCGGTGCGGCGCCGGTAGGCGACGAGGTCCGCGATGGTGATCAGGGTCAGCCCGTGGTCGGCGGCGAACCTCTCCAGGTCGGGCCGGCGCATCATGGTGCCGTCGTCGTTGACCAGCTCGCAGAGCACCCCGACCGGGCGGAGCCCGGCGAGCCGGGCCAGGTCGACGGCGGCCTCGGTGTGCCCGGCCCGGCGCAGCACCCCGCCCGGCTTCGCGCGTAGCGGCACGACGTGACCCGGTCGGGCCAGGTCGGACGGTACGGTGGCCGGATCGGCGAGCAGCCGGATCGTCCGGGTCCGGTCCGCGGCCGAGATGCCGGTGCTCACTCCCTCGCGGGCGTCGACCGTCACCGTGTACGCCGTCTGCCGCCGGTCCTGGTTGGTGTGGTACATCGGCGGGAGTTCGAGGCGGTCCGCCTCCTCCTCGGTGATCGGGACGCAGATGAAGCCCGAGGTGTGCCGGACCATGAAGGCGACGAGTTCCGGGGTGGCCCGTTCGGCGGCGAAGATCAGGTCGCCCTCGTTCTCCCGGTCGGCGTCGTCGACGACGATCACCGGCCGACCCGCCGCGATGTCGGCCAACGCCTGCGCGATGCCGCCGTCTGGCGTCGTCATGCCACCACCTCCAACCCGTCGGTCGGCAGCCGCCCGCCGGCGGCGAGCAGTCGCTCCACGTACTTGGCGAGCACGTCGACCTCCAGGTTCACCGGCTCGCCGACTCCCTTGCGGCCCAGCGTGGTCGTGGCCAGCGTGGTGGGGATCAGCCCGACGGTGAACGTCCCCGCCCCGAGCCCGGCGACGGTCAGCGAGACGCCGTCGACCGTGATCGACCCCTTCTCCACGACGTACCGGGCGAGCTCGGCCGGGAGGGTGAAGGTCACCAGCTCCCACCGCTCGGCCGGTTCCCGGCGCACGATCTCGGCGACCCCGTCGACGTGTCCCTGCACCAGGTGGCCACCGATCCGGCTGCCCAGCGTCGCGGCCCGCTCCAGGTTGACCGCGTCGCCGGGGCGCAGCGCGCCGAGCGCGGTCCGCCGGAGGGTCTCCCCCATCACGTCGGCGGTGAAGACGTCGCCGTCGACCTCGACCACGGTCAGGCAGACCCCGTTGACCGAGATGGATTCACCGTGCCGGGCGTCCGAGGTGACCAGCGGGCCGCGGACCGCGATCCGGGTCGAGTCGGCGCCCGTCTCGACCCGCCGCACCAGCTCGCCCAGCTCCTCAACGATTCCGGTGAACATGCCCTCAGCCCTCCGTCTTCCGGGGAAACGCGGTGATCCGCAGGTCGGGACCGACCGGCGTGATGTCGGTGAACTCCAGGTCGACAACCTCGGAGATGGTCCGGATGCCGGCGTCGGCCAGAGCCGCCGGACCGGCGCCGAGCAGCTTCGGCGCCAGGTAGCCGACGACCTTGTCGATCAGGCCGGCGGCGAGGAACGCACCGGCCAGGGTCGGTCCGCCCTCCAGCAGCGCCGCGCGCACCCCGCGCTCGTAGAGCGCGGCCAGCAGCGCGCCGAGGTCGACGCGGCCGTCGGGACCGGCACCGACCTCGGCTGCGGTCGCCACCCAGGTGGGGGCGGCGGCGTCGCGGACCCGGGCGTCGGGTGGGGTGCGGCCGGCGCTGTCCACCACGACCCGCAGCGGCTGCCGGATCGCGAGGGTGCCGTCGCGCAGGTTCCGGACCGTCAGTCGGGGATCGTCGGCCAGGACCGTCCCGACCCCGGCGATCACCGCGTCGACGGTGGCCCGCAGCGCGTGGACGTCGATCCGCGCCGCCTCGGAGGTGATCCACATGCTGGTCCCGTCGGCCGCGGCGGCACGTCCGTCCAGGGTCGCCGCGAACTTCCAGATCAGGTACGGCCGCCCGCGCCGTACCGCGGTCAGCCAGGCCAGGTTGCCGGCTTCCGCCTCGGCCGCCCTGACCCCGATCTCGACCTCGACACCGGCGGCGCGCAGCGTCTCGGCGCCGCCGGCGGCGACCGGGTTGGGATCGGTCACGGCGATCACGACGCGGCGCACACCCGCCCGGATCAGCGCCTCGGTGCAGGGGCCGGTCCGGCCGGTGTGGTTGCAGGGCTCCAGGGTGACCACGGCGGTGCCGCCCCGGGCACGTTCGCCGGCCTGGGCCAGCGCGACGATCTCGGCGTGTGGACCGCCGGCGTACGCGTGGAAGCCCTCCCCGGCGATCTCGCCGCGCGAATCCAGCAGGACACAGCCGACCAGGGGATTCGGGCTCGTCGTGCCCAGACCGCGGGCCGCCAGCGCGATCGCGCGGCGCATCGCCTCGTCGGTGGAGACACTTCCCATGCCGATCGTTCTCCCTCTCGCGGGCAATCCGTCGCCAGGCGCGAGCGGGAACGAGGGCACGAGCGTGCGGAGGCGGAGTGACGGGGACGGCGGCCACCGGATCCCGGCGGCCCCGGGGGACGGCCTGGCGATGCCGGCCGGCCCGGACCCCGTCCGTCCCGCGCGCTGAACTCCCATCCGGACTGTCTGAGCCGGGCACCGCCCGTGCTCAACCGTCGGCCCTGGGTTCTCACCAGGTCCACCGGCGGCCTGAGGGCCGACCGGGTCGCGGGCTTACCGGAGGCTGTCGCCCCGGATCACCGCCGGTTCGGAATTACACCGAGTCCCGCCAGCGCGTGGTGGGTACGGTTGAGTGTGACACGGATCGGGGGTGCGGTGGTCGGAGGGCGACGGACCTCACACCGGGACGGCGTCCCCGGGGGTGTCAGACACACCGCACATCGGGCATCTCCGGCATCGGCGGCGACGCTCGGTGCCGGGCACACCGCGCGCCCGCCTGGACAGACCCGCGGCCGACTGACTCCGACCGACTCCGGCCGCCTCAGGACGTGCCGCCGGGCGCCTCAGGACGTGCCGCCGGGCGCCTCAGGACGTGCCGGCGGTCCATCGCCACGAACGACCCGGGCTGGCTCTTGGCCACCGCCTTCATCCGCGACGCCGCCGCGATCACCTCCAGCGGGTCGGTGAACCGCCGCTCCGGCACCGACAGCGAGACCCCGATGGACAGGGTGACCAGGTGGGCCTTCTTGATGTTGCCCCGGCGGTCCTTCAGCTCGACGTAGCCGCGCTTGGCGTCCTCCGGGTCGTACAGCTCGTCGGCGGCCTTCTCGAAGTCGATCACCGCCCGTTCGGTGATCGGCCGGACCTGCTCGGGGGCGCACACGATCACGAAGTCGTCGCCGCCGACGTGTCCGAGGAAGGCCGGGGGCAGCCCGACCGAGACGACCGCCCGGTGCAGGCTGCGGGCCAGGGCGGTGATGAACTCGTCCCCCCGGACGAAGCCGTAGCGGTCGTTGACGCTCTTGAACCGGTCGATGTCGATGTACCCGACCGCGTAGTCGACACCGCTGCGGACCCGGTCGTTGATCTCCCGGCGGATCCGCGTGTTGCCGGGCAGGCCGGTCAGCGGCGAGACCTCGCGGAACTCTTTGTTGCGGCGCAGCGTCGAGCTGATCCGGGCGACGAGTTCGGAGGTGTCGAACGGTTTGACCAGGTAGTCGTCGGCGCCGGCGGTGAGCCCGTGGACCTTGTCCACGGTCAGCCCCTTGGCGGTCAGCATGATCACGGGCAGCGCGGAGGTGATCGGATTGGCCCGCAGCCGGCGGGTCAGCTCCAACCCGTCGAGGCGGGGCATCCGCAGGTCGATCACGGCCAGGTCGGGCCGGCGCTGCTCGATCACCTCCAGCGCCTCCTGACCGTCCCTGGCCTGCATCACGTCGAACCCGTGCAGCTTCAGGTTGAACGAGACGAACCGGACGATGTCCTCGTCATCGTCCACGACCAGGATCAGGTCGGGCCGGTCCTCGGCCCCCTCGACGCTCACGCCCGTGCCACGGCCCGCTCGGCGAGCCGTCGCAGCCGCGTCACCGCCGCGGCGGGATCCGCCGCACCATAGACCGCCGTACCGGCGACGAACGCGTCCGCGCCGGCCTCGGCCGCCTGCTCGATGGTCTCGGCCGCGATCCCGCCGTCGACCTCGATGCGCAGTTCGAGGTGACCCGCGTTGACGTGCCGACGGGCGGTGCGGACCTTGTCGAGCAGTTCGGGGATGAACCGCTGTCCCCCGAATCCCGCCTTGATTGTCATGATCAGCAATGTATCGAAGCTGGGCAACAGGTCGAGATACGGTTCGATCGGGGTGTCCCGGTCGATCGCCAGGCCAGCCTTCGCCCCGGCCGACCGCAGGTCCTTCGCCAACGCGACCGGGTCGTCACACGCCTCGGCGTGGAAGGTCACGTTGTACGCTCCCGCGTCGGCGTAGCTCGGCGCCCAGCGACGCGGATTCTCGATCATCAGGTGTACGTCGAACGGCAGCGACGTCGCGGCCAACAGGCTCTGCACCACCGGTAGCCCGATGGTGAGGTTCGGCACGAAGTGGTTGTCCATGACGTCGACGTGTAGCCAGTCCGCGACGGACTCGACCGCGTGGACCTCGTCGGCCAGCCGGGCGAAGTCGGCGGCGAGGATGCTGGGGGCGACGATCGGCGCGGGCACGTTCACCGCGCCAGTCTACGGACCCTGCGCGCTCTCGCAATCTCCGGATTCGCGCCCACCGGGACGCGTCATCCGCGCACCGGGTCCCCGCCGTGCCCCGGAGCCTCGAGAAAGTGCTCCAGGGTCAGCGGAAGGTCGCGCACCCGGATCCCCGTGGCGTGGTACGCGGCGTTGGCGATCGCCGCCGCGGTACCGACGATGCCCAGCTCGCCGATCCCCTTGGAACCCATCGGGTTGACGTACGGGTCGTGCTCGGGAAGCATGTGCACCTCGACCGAGCCGACGTCGGCGTTGGTCGCGATCTGGTACTCGGCGAGGTCGTGGTTGACCACGTGTCCGAAGCGGGGATCGACCACGGCCCGCTCGAACAGTGCCATCGACAGTCCCTGGACCATCCCGCCGAGCAGTTGGGAGCGGCCCGTCTTCGGATTGATGATCCGCCCGGCGGCGAAGACCCCGAGCAGCCGGGGCACCCGGATCTCCCCGGTCTCCTCGTGGACCCGCACCTCGGCGAACTGGGCGCCGAAGGCGTACATCGAGAAGCGCCCCGTCTGCGGGTTCTCCGGCATCCCGGCGCTCGCCTCGATCCCGGCCGGCGGCACGGTACCGCCGTACTCCTCGGCCAGCCGCATCCTCAGCCGGCGGGCCGCCTCCACCACCGCGGAGCCCCACGAGTTCATCCCCGTCGAACCGCCGGCCGACACCGCCTCCGGCAGCGCGGTGTCCCCGATGCGCAGCGTGACCCGGTCCATCGGCACCCCGAGCGCATCCGCGGCGATCTGGGTCAGCGCCGTCCAGGTGCCGGTGCCCATGTCCGCCGCCCCGATCAGGACCTCGTACCGGCCGTCGGGGCCGAGCCGGATGGTGGCCGACGACCCCGGCAGCCGGTACACCGGGTAGACGGAGGCGGCGACCCCGGTCCCGACCAGCCATCCGGCGACCCGGCGCGCCCGCGGGGTCGGGTCGCGTCCCTCCCAGCCGAACCGCCGCGCGCCCTCACGGAGGCAGGCGACCAGGTTCCGGCTGGAGAACGGGCGGTCCTTCTCGGGGTCGAGCTCGGGTTCGTTGGCGATCCGGAACTCGACCGGATCCCGTCCGCAGGCGATCGCCATCTCGTCCATCGCCGACTCCAGCGCGTACATCCCGGGCGTCTCCCCCGGGGCACGCATGATCGTCGGTGGCGGGACGTCGAGCCGGACCGTGAAGTGCCGGGTCCGCCGGTGCGGGGCCGCGTACATCACCCGGGACGGGGTCGCCGTCTGCTCGGTGAACTCCTTGTTCCGGGCGGTCTGCTGCGCCGCCACGTGGGTGATCGCGACGAGCCGGCCGTCGCGGTCGGCGCCGAGCTGGATCCGCTGGATCGTCGGGGTGCGGTAGCCGACCTGGGAGAACATCTGCTGCCGGGTCAGGGCCAACCTCACCGGGCGACCGGGAACCGCCATCGCGGCCAGCACCGCGAGGCTGGTGTCGGCGTGCGCGTGCAGCTTCGAGCCGAAGGCGCCACCGACGTGCGGCGAGACGATCCGGATCCGCTCCGGGTCGAGCCCGAAGAGGGTGGCGATCACGGTACGCAGCCGGTGCACCCCCTGGCTGCCGACGTGGAGCGTCAGGTGGCCGTCGGCCCACAGCGCGACCGTCGAGTGCGTCTCGATCGGGTTGTGGTGGTAGCGCGGCGTGGTGTAGACCGCCTCGTGGCGTACCGCCGCGGTGGCCAGCGCCGCCTCCGGGTCGCCACGTTCGGTCTCCGACGGGAACCCGCCGTTGGTGGTCTCCGGAACGTACCGGTCGGGGTGGTCGAGACGCAGCTCGACGTCGTGCGGCACCGACCGGTACGCGATGCGGACCAGGGCGGCCGCGTGTCGGGCGATCTCCGAGGTCTCGGCGACCACCGCGCCGACACACTGGCCCCGAAAGGTCACCTCGTCGGTCTGCAGGATGGCGATCTCCGGGTCGTCGGTGGAGGCGACCCGGGCCGCGTTGCGGTGCGTCAGCACCGCCAGCACCCCGGGCAGCGCCCGCGCCTCCTCGTCGTCGACGTCCACGATCCGTCCGGCCGCGACGGTGGACTGCAGGGGGTAGACGTACGCCGGGTCGTGCACCGGCTGTTCGAACGCGTACCGGGCCGTGCCGGTGACCTTCTCCGGGCCGTCGAGCCGGTCCAGCGGAGTGCCGATGGCCCGTACCGCCAGGGTCATGTCATCCCCTCTCCAACCGGACGTTCCACCACAAGCTAGCCGGACAGGTGCCGGGAGTGGGGGGGCTTCGCGTGTTTCGGCGACGGCGTACGGGACGGTCGCGATCCGGTCCGCGAAAGGGTACGGGGATCGGGCGGTCAGGTCCGGCGCAGCACGGCGAGGAACATCGCGTCGGTGCCGTGCCGGTGCGGCCACAGCTGCACGGTCGGGCCGTCGCCGAGGCCGGGCATGCCGGCCGGCAGCAGCGGCCGGGCGTCGACGAAGTCGACCGGCACCTCGCAGCGGCGGGCCGCCTCGGTCACCGAGACGTGGGTCTCCACCACGTGCGGCGAGCAGGTGACGTAGGCGACCACCCCGCCGGGGCGGACCGCGCGGAGCGCGGCGCCGAGCAGTTCCCGCTGCAGCCGGGTCAGGGCCGGCAGGTCGGAGGGCCGCCGGCGCCACCGGGACTCCGGGCGGCGCCGCAGCGCGCCGAGCCCGGTACACGGCGCGTCGACCAGCACCCGGTCGAAGGACGCCGCGGGAAGGTCGGGGTCGCGGCCGACGGCACGCCCGTCCGTGGTCAGCACGGTGACCGGCAGCCCGCGGACCGCCTGGGCGACCAGCCGGGCGCGATGCTCGGCGACCTCCACGGCGGTCAGCGTCGCGCCGCGCTGCGCGGCCAGCGCACCGAGCAGTCCCGCCTTCCCACCGGGCCCGGCGCACAGGTCGAGCCAGCGGGTGTCGGATCCGTCCAGCCCGGCGGCGGTCAGCGCGGCGGCGACGAGCTGGGACCCCTCGTCCTGGACGTGGGCCCGACCCTCGGCCACCGGCGCCAGGTCGCCCGGGGAGCCGCCGCCGGAGAGGTAGACCGCGTACGGCGAGAAGGCGCCGGGCGCGCCGCCGACCTCGTCGGCCACCTCGACCGGGTCGGCCAGCCCCGGACGGACGCACAGGTGCACCGGCGGGCGCTGGTTGTCCTCGTGCAGCAGGCGGGCCGTCTCCGCCAGGTCCCCGCCGAGCGCCTCCGCGAACGCCCGCACGATCCACTCGGGGTGGCTGTGGGTGAGGGCCAGGTGCCCGATCGGGTCGGTGTCGAACGCCGGGGCCAGCTCGGCCAGCCAGGTCTGCGCGTCCTTGCCGGCGACGCCACGCAGCACGGCGTTGGCGAACCCGGCCGCCTCCGGGCGCAGCGCGCGTACCAGGTCGACGGTCGAGGAGACCGCGGCGTGCGCCGGCACCCGGGTGTAGAGCAGCTGGTAGGCGCCCAGTCGCAGGGCGTCCCGGGGCTGCGGGTCGATCCGGTCGACGTCCCGGCCCGCGACGGCGGCGAGGACCGCGTCGAGGGTGCCGCGCAGCCGGAGCGTGCCGTAGGCCAGCTCGGTCGCGAACGCGGCGTCGCGGCCCCGCAACCGCCGGTCGCGCAGGATGGCGGGGAGGACCAGGTTGGCGTACGCGTCGTCGCGGTGCACCGCCTCGACCGCCTCGTACGCGGCCAGCCGGGGCGCATCCACGGCCGTTTGGGTGGACCGAACCGGACCACCCCGGTCACCCACCGCGCGGCCGGTGCCGCCACGACCCCGCTCGCGACGGTCGGGACCACCCCGTTCGTGACGGTCATGCCGCCGCCCGGGCCGCTGCAGGCCCCGGCCCGTGCCTCCTCCCCCACGGGGCCGGCCACCGCCGGCGGTCACCCGAACCGCTCCCCGGCCGCCACCCGGACCCCCCGGGCCCAGTCCGGTGCCGGCATCGCCTTCTTGCCGGCGGCCCGGACCTCACCGAGGGCCACCGGCGTCGTCGCCGTACCCACCAGGACCCGGTTCCGCTCGACCAGCAGCTCGCCGGGCTCGAGCTCGGGTCCGTCGGTGACCGGTCGCACCGGGCCGAGCTTGATTCGGGCACCGCGGAACTCGGTCCAGGCACCCGGGGCCGGCGTGGTCGCGCGGATCCGCCGGTCCACCGCGAAGGCCGGCTCCGACCAGCGCACCCGGCCGTCCTCGACGGTCAGCTTCGGCGCCAGCGACACCCCCTCGGCGGGCTGCGGTACGGCCCGGGCGGTACCCTGCTCGATCCCGTCGAGGACGGCGACCAGGAGCCCCGCACCGGCGACGGCGAGGCGCTCCAGCAGGTCCCCGGCGGTGTCGGTGGGGCGGATCTGTTCGGTCAGTGTGCCGAAGACCGGGCCGGTGTCGAGCCCCTCCTCCAGCCGGAAGACGCTGGCCCCGGTGATCGGGTCACCGTGCAGCACCGCGTGTTGCACGGGCGCGGCGCCCCGCCAGGCGGGCAGCAGCGAGAAGTGGAGATTGACCCACCCGTGGGCGGGAATCTCCAGCGCCTCCGGGGGGACCAGGGCACCGTAGGCGACCACCGGTACGCAGTCCGGCGCGAGTTTCCGCAGCCGGTCGAGAAACTCCGGTTCCCGGGGTCGGGCCGGGGTCAGCACCTCGATGCCCCGCTCGTCCGCCCAGGCCCCGACCGGGGACCGGGTCAGCCCTCTCCCCCGACCCGCGGGCGCGTCGGGCCGGGTCACCACGGCCAGCAGCTCGTGCGACGAGGCGGCGATCGCGTCCAGGGCGGGCAGGGCGACGGCCGGGGTACCGGCGAAGATCAAGCGCACCGGCGGATCACCGGCCCAGGCCGAACGGGTCCGCCGAACGGTCCGCGGCCGTGAGCCGCCCCGCCGGTGAGGAACGCCGCCCGGTGAGCGGGCCGTGCGGGCTCACCTTGATCACGGGCGGGTTGGACTCGTCGTACCAGTCGGCCTGCCGGATGGCCCGCATCGCCTCCTTGCGCGCCTCGGGGTCCAGCCGGTCGATGAAGAGTACCCCGTCTAGGTGGTCCGTCTCGTGCTGGAGGCAACGGGCCATCAGGCCGGTACCGACGATCTGGACCGGGTCGCCGTACTCGGAGAAGCCCTTGGCGATCACGTTGAGCCGGCGCTTGGTGTCGAAGTAGAGACCGGGAATGGACAGGCATCCCTCCTGGCCGTCCTGTTCCTCCTCGTCGGGGAAGTCCAGGACCGGGTTGACCAGGTGCCCCTGCACGCCGTCGACGTCGAACGTGAAGACCCGCAGACCCACTCCGAGCTGCGGCGCGGCGAGGCCGGCACCGTTCTGCTCGCGCATGGTGTCGGTCAGGTCGGCGACCAGTTTTCGCAGCTCGGCATCGAAGTCGACCACCGGTTCGGCCGGGGTGCGCAGCACTGGGTCGCCGAACAGACGGATGGGCTGGACGGTCACGCGGGGTGGCTCCTTCGGAACGGGCGGGCTGGGTCGGCGGTGCCGTACCCAAGTCTACGGACGTACCGGCGGCGAAACCGCCAGGGCGGGACGGACCGACCGGCGGGTCACGTTGTTCGGTGGCGCCGGTCGGCGCGGGCCGGTGGCCCCGTCACAGGTGCGGATTCCGGGGTGACTACGCCGGCGGGCGGCCGGACTCGCCGGCCAGCACCGTGTCGGTGCGGTCCAGGATGTGCTCCGGAATGGGCAGCTGCGTGCCGTGCGCGGCGTCCCAGTCGTAGATCGTGCTCAGCCCGACCTCGGCCCGGAAGTACTCGATCGCGCTGAGCCCGCCGGCCACCGGCTCGTCGCCCTCGGCGACCAGACGGCCGGGGACCAGGGTGAAACCGTTGCGCAGCGCCGCGCTGAGCCGCCGGTGGCCGTCGACCACGAAGAACCGCTCCCCGGTGTACCCGATCTGCAGCGGCTCCAGCGCCCGCCCGCCAGCCTGTCCGACGCGCTCGACGAGGTCGTCCGCGTCCCACAGACCGCGCAGGGACCGGATCTCCACGGTCGGGTAGATCCGGGCCGGGTCGAGCAGCAGCAGCGGCGGCGACTCGCGGAGGATCTCCTGACCCAGCGAGCCCTGGTAGACGGCCATGACGTGCTCCACCACCTCCTCGGCGGAGGCTCGGGTGGTGTCGCAGATCAGGTCGTAGTTGCGCAGCCTGGCCTTGTCGACGCCGTAGCGGACGAGAAAGCGGTTCCGCTCGCTGTCGCTGCGCTCCCGCAGTTTGGCCTTCGCCTCCTCGATCGAGGAGTAGCTCTCGGCCGGCCCGGAGGGCCGGGCGAGCACGCGGCGTGCCGCCTCGGTCGGCTCGGCGATCATGTGGACCTTGAGCGCGTTCTTGAAGAAGTGCCAGGCCAACCGGCTGTCGACGATGAGCTGCTCGCCGGAGGCGGCGATCTCCTGCTGAAGCTGGTCGACGTAGCCGTCGACCGCCTGGTCCAGCTCGGCGTGCAGGTTGAGCTGGAGCGCGGTCATCTGCCGCTGTCGCGCCATCTCCCGGTAGAGATCTCCGACGCTGACCCGCCGCAGCCCCAACCGCTTGGAGAGTTCGATCGACACGGTGCTCTTGCCGCTACCAAGATCGCCGTTGAAGACGATCGACTGACGACCGGTCACGACCTACCCACTCCTGATCCCGGAAATTGTCAAGATCAATAGTATGAGCGCCGAACCGGCGCAATTACTCTCCGTCACGCCATCCGCGTTGTCATGAGGGGGCGATGGTATCACCCGAATCCTTCCCACCCGGTCGGACACCACGTCCGTCACACGTATCGGATACCCCGTCCCGCGGCAGCAAATAACACGTTGGGTAAAAGAACTCTCGCGACATGTAATCGAATGTCCCAACACCCGAGGCAGTGCGCCGAAAGGGCACCCCGTCAGCGGACGGCCCGGAGTCGGCGGACGGGTCGAACACCCCGGAACCGGCCGGGCGGGAGCGGCGGTGGGAAACGCCGCGCGGGGGTCGCGGTGTGTGGAACGGGGTGCGAAACACCCCGGACCGACAGACGTCGGATGACGCCGCCGCGGGCGCCACCCGCCCGGCATCCGCCGGAGGTCCCCGCAGGCCGGCGGCGCTCAGAAGAGGTCGGGCGGGTCGATCTGGACGCGTACCGGTTGGGCGGCCCGCCGGGCGGTCCGGACCCCCGCCGCGGCGTGCAGCGCGGCGGCGAGGGCGGCAGCCCGGGACCGGGACACCCGGATCAGCATCCGTTCCTGCCCCTCACCGGCCGGCACCGGGCCGAGAAGCTCGGCGCCCTCGGGTAGCCGCGCCGCCGCCAGCAGGTCCGCCACCGCCGCCGCGGTACCGGTCACGCTCGCCATCCGGGCCGCCGGCGGGAACCGCAGGTCACGCCGTTCGGCCAACTCCCGGCCGGCGAACCACGCCGGATCCCAGCGCAGCAGCGCCTGCACCGGCGCCAGCGCGCCGTCGGCGACCACCACGACCCGGCCGCCCGCCGAGGCCGGGCGGGCCAGCGCCGCCGCCGCCAGCCACCGCCGCAGCGCCTCCTCCGCCGCCCGCAGGTCGGCGCGGGTGAGCAGCGCCCACGTGTCCAGGAGCAGCACGGCACCGTAGCCGCCGTCGGCGACCGGTTCGGCGCCGGGTGTCGCGATCACCAGCGCCGGGCCCGCCGGTACGCGGGCCAGCACCTCGTCCCGTCCCGAGGTCCGCACCGGCACGCCGGGGAACGCCCGTCCGAGCTCCTCGGCGGTGCGGCGTGCGCCGACCACCGCCGCCCGCAGCCGCCGACCACCGCAGGCGCGGCAGGCGTGTCCGACGGCGATCCGGGCGCACCACCGGCAGGTGGGGCTGGCGGTCGCCGACCGGAGCCCGAGCGGACCGGAGCAGTGCGGGCAGCGGGCCGGAGCCCGGCAGTCGGCACAGGCCACCGCCGGCAGGTAACCCCGGCGGGGCACCTGGACCAGCACCGGCGTCTCCGCCCGCAGCGCCGCCCGAGCGGCCTGGAAGGCCAGGTCGGGCAGCCGGGCCGAGGCGGCGGCGGGGTCCCGGGCGAGCTGCGCGTCCTCACCGGTCGGCATCACCCGCGGCATCCGCGACCGCAGGATGGACCGGTCGGCGACGATCTCCCGGGCCCATCCGGTCTCCACCAGCAACTGCCCCTCGACACTGCGGGCGTAGCCGGCCACGAGCGCGGCGGCGCCGCCGAGCTGGGCCCGGGTGAGCAGCACCTCCCGGGCGTGCGGGTACGGCGCCCGGGGCTCGGCGTGCAGGTCGTCGCCGTCGTCCCAGATCGCGACCAGTCCCAGGTTCGCCACCGGCGCGAACATCGCCGCCCGGGTGCCGGCCACCACCGGCACCTGCCCGCGGGCCGCGGCCAGGAAGGCCCGGTACCGCCGGGCCGGGCCGAGCGCGGCCGAGAGCGTGACGTGCCGACCGGCACCCAGGATCCGGGCCAGCGCGGCGTCGAGCCGGTCGAGGTCACGGGCGTCGGCCACCACCGCGACCACCCCGCGCCCGCTGCGCACGGTCGCCGCCGCGGCCTCCGCGAACCGGGCCGCCCAGTCCTCACCCGGCAGCGCCGCCCAGACCGCCCGGGGAGCACGGCCGTCGGCGAGGGCCCGCAGGAACCCCGGGCCGGCCGGATAGCGCCGCCAGCCCGACCCGGCCGCGCCGTCGGCGGCCGCGGCCGGGCCGGCCTCCGTCGCGGTTCCGCCCGCGCCCGTCGCCGCCCCGGTGGTCCGCGTCGGCTCGCCGGGCGGCGCGGACTCACGCTCGACCCGGGCGTGGCGGGGTGGAACCGCCAACCGCAGCACGTCGCAGAGGTTGCCGGCGTACCGGTCGGCGACCGCCCGGGCCAGCCGGGCGATCTCAGGGGTCAGGACCGGCTCGGGCGACACCAGCCGGTCCAGGTAGCTCAGCCGGCCGTCGTGCCCGGAGAGCGCGGCACGCTCGATGATCCAACCGTCGACCAGCTGGTTGGCGAACCGCACCCGCACCCGGGTGCCGGGCCGGGCCTGGTCGGCCAGCTCCGCCGGCACCAGGTAGTCGAAGAGCCGGTCCAGGTGGGCCAGCGGCACGTCCACACAGACGCGAGCGACCGGCAGCCCGGGTGCGGGCTGCCGGCCGCTGCGCGTACCGCTGCTCAGGCTCCCGCAGCCGACTTGAGGTCGGCGGCGCGGTCGGTGTTCTCCCAGGTCAGGTCCGGCAGCTCGCGACCGAAGTGGCCGTACGCCGCGGTCTGCTGGTAGATCGGGCGAAGCAGGTTCAGGTCCCGGATGATCGCGGCCGGCCGTAGGTCGAAGACCTCGCGCACGGCGCGCTCGATGCGCTCCAGCGCCACGTTCTCGGTGCCGAACGTCTCGATGTAGAGGCTGACCGGGTGCGCCTTGCCGATCGCGTACGCCACCTGGACCTCGCAGCGCTCGGCGAGCCCGGCCGCGACCACGTTCTTCGCCACCCAGCGCATCGCGTACGCCGCCGAGCGGTCCACCTTCGAGGGGTCCTTGCCCGAGAAGGCGCCGCCGCCGTGCCGGGCGTAGCCGCCGTACGTGTCAACGATGATCTTGCGACCGGTCAGCCCGGCGTCGCCCATCGGCCCGCCGATCTCGAACCGGCCGGTCGGGTTCACCAGCAGTCGGTAGTTGTCGACCTCCAGGCCGAGCCCTTCCAGCTCCGGTTCGATGACGTGCTCCCGGATGTCCGGGGTGAGCAGCGACTCCAGGGAGATGTCGGCGGCGTGCTGGCTGGAGACGACGACGGTGTCCAGCCGGACCGGCCGCAGGCCGTCGTACTCGATGGTGACCTGGGTCTTGCCGTCCGGCCGCAGGTACGGGATCGTGCCGTCCTTGCGGACCGCGGCCAGGCGGCGGGCCAGCCGATGCGCCAGCGCGATCGGCAGCGGCATCAGCTCGGGCGTCTCCGAGCAGGCGAACCCGAACATCATGCCCTGGTCGCCGGCGCCCTGCGCGTCCAGCGCGCTCTCCGACTCGCCGGAGCGCAACTCCAGCGCGCTGTCCACCCCCTGGGCGATGTCCGGGGACTGGGAGCCGATGGAGACGCTGACACCGCACGAGGCACCGTCGAAGCCCTTCTTCGACGAGTCGTAGCCGATCCGGAGGATCGTGTCCCGCACGATCGTCGGGATGTCGGCATACGCCTTCGTGGTCACCTCACCTGCCACGTGCACTTGGCCGGTCGTGATGAGCGTTTCGACCGCGACCCGACTCCGCGGGTCCTGGTCCAACAGCGCGTCGAGGATCCCGTCGCTGATCTGGTCAGCGATCTTGTCCGGGTGGCCTTCCGTGACCGACTCGGATGTGAACAAGCGGCGTACCACGGTGCTCCTAAGGTGTCGAGTACACGTTGCGCGGCAGTCTAGTCATCCGCCGCCTCGCCCAGCTCCTTTACAGAGTGGCACCGGCTGATGACATTCTGGCTAAACGCGTTGTTACCAGATCCCAGACGGCGTCGGCGAGATCTTCCTTGGATTGCTCGGAAAACGCGGTCGCCGAACCGTCCGCACCGAGCACAACGGCGGTGTTCGTGTCGGCGCCGAAGACCCGGCCCTGCGCGACGTTGTTAACGACGATCAGGTCGGCCTTCTTACGGACCAGCTTGGCCCGGGCGTTGGCCTCGGCGTCACTGGTCTCGGCGGCGAAGACGACCAGGACCTGTCCCGGCCGCCGGCGCTCGCCGAGTTCGGCGGCGATGTCGGGGTTGGCGACCAGCTCGACGCTGAGCGTGTCCCCGCGCTCCGACTTCTTGATCTTATCGGAGGCGTACGTCGCCGGACGGAAGTCCGCGGGGGCCGCCGCCATCACCACCACGTCGGCCGACTCGGCTGCCCGCAGGGTGGCCGTGCGGAGCTCCTCGGTGGTGCCGACCCGGACCAGCTCCACGCCGGCCGGGTCGGGCAGCGTCACGTTGGCCGCGATCAGGGTGACCCGGGCGCCCCGGGCCACCGCCGTGCGGGCGAACGCGTAGCCCTGCTTGCCCGAGGAGCGGTTGCCGATGAACCGCACCGGGTCGAGCGGTTCCCGGGTCCCGCCGGCGGTGACCACGACCCGTCGTCCGGCCAGGTCACGCGGGGCGTCGACGCCCCGGGCCAGGACCCGGCGGGCGACGGCGAAGATCTCGGCCGGGTCGGGCAGCCGGCCCTTGCCGGTGTCCGCCCCGGTCAACCGGCCGACCGCCGGGTCGAGCACCAGCACCCCGCGCCGACGCAGCGTCGCCACGTTCTCGACGGTCGCCGGATGCTCCCACATCTCGGTGTGCATCGCCGGCGCGAGCAACACCGGACACCGTGCGGTCAGCAGGGTGTTGGTCAACAGGTCGTCGGCGAGGCCGTGGGCCGCCTTGGCCAGCAGGTCGGCGGTGGCCGGGGCGACGACCACCAGATCGGCGTTCTGGCCGAGCCTGACGTGCGGGACCTCGTGGACGTCGGCCCAGACGTCGTCGGCCACCGGCTGGCCGCTCAGGGCGGCCCAGGTCGGGGCGCCGACGAACCGCAGCGCGGCGGCGGTCGGAACGACCCGGACCTGGTGCCCCGACTCGGTGAACAGGCGCAGCAGTTCACATGCCTTGTAGGCGGCGATCCCCCCACCGACTCCGAGTACGACCGCGGTCATGGACGGGGACGGCCGTGGCTACGGCTGGTCGGTCGGCTCTGCGGTGAGCAGACCCGCGTTGATCTCCCGCAGCGCGATCGAGAGCGGCTTCTCCTGCGGCGTGGTCTCCACCAGCGGGCCGACGTACTCCAGCAGACCCTCGCCGAGCTGGCTGTAGTAGGCGTTGACCTGGCGGGCCCGCTTGGCAGCGAAGATCACCAGAGCGTACTTGGATGAGGTCTTCTCGAGCAGCTCGTCGATCGGCGGGTTGGTGATGCCTTCGGGACTGGCGATGGATCCCACGGGTGTCAACCTCTGTGTCTGCGCGACCGCCGGCGGCGGTCGGGTCGGAACCGATACTCTCCCCGCGTCACCTCGACGCCAAGGAGCACGAACTGATCAAGCCTACCAGCTCGTCCGCGGCCCGCTCGGCGACGTCGTTGACAACCGTCGCGTCGAATTCCGGACCGACGGCCGGCGGAGCGGCGGCGTGAGCGCCACCGCCCGGCGGGGCGAGGTACACCAGGCGTGCCCGCGGCATCGCCGCGCGCACCTGCCGGGCGCCCCTGAGGTCGATCGTCACCAACACCGGCTGACCGGCCCGGAGCCGGACCCGCACCGGCTCACGAGGCGTCCCGTAACGGTGGGCGCCAATGTTCGACCACTCCAGCAACTGTCCGGCGTGGAGCAGCCGGTCGAATTCCGCCCGGTCGACGAAATGGTAGTGCACACCGTCGACCTCGGGGTTCCGGCGGGGGCGGGTGGTCAGCGGGACCACACGCCACAGCCACGGCGCCCTGGCCCGGACGAGTTCTGTCACGTGGTCCTTGCCGGCCCCGGAGGGGCCGGCAAGGACCGTGAGACGAGCCGCGTGGCAGGGCTCGTCATGCGTACCCACTGCTTGTTTCTACACGGCGGGTGAAACTAGTTCGCCGAGAACTCCCCAAGCAGTGCCTTGCGCTGCTGCTCGCCAAGGCCGCGGAGGCGACGGCTGTCGGCGATCTTGAGCTTCTCCATGATCTGGGTAGCCCGGATCTTGCCGATTCCCGGCATCGCCTGAAGGACGGCGGAGACCTTCAGCTTGCCGACGACATCGTCCGCCTCAGCCCGCTCCAGGACAGCGGCGAGGGTGGTCTTGCCCTGCTTCAGCTCTTCCTTGAGCTTGGCACGGGCTTTGCGGATCTCCGCAGCCTTTTCCAGCGCGGCGGCGCGCTGCTCGGGGCTCAGTTGGGGGAGCGGCACCAGTTCTCCTCAGGTCCCTATCGCGACGGGCGGAACACACCCGCCGCATCTGCGAAACGTGGTACGCCGGGCAACCAAAGGGGTTCATGGTTCCCAGCGCGGGGAAAACTAGCGGTCAACGGAGCTTTCGGCAACGTGGGCACGCCATGATCATGTCAGGGTGACCGCGAGATCACTGATCGCCGGTCGCCAACGCGGCCCGACACTCGGTCAACGCGCGGTCCACCGCGGCCCGCAGCGCGGCCGGGTCGGGGCCCGCGCCGAGCACCTCGCGGGAGTACGACGGAAGCACCGCGCCGAGCGCGTCACCGAAGACCGTACGCAGGTCGGCGGGGCGCCCACCCTGGGCGCCGAGCCCCGGGGCGAGGAGCGGACCGTTCACCTTGGACAGGTCGTGGCCGGTCGGGCCGACGGTCGCCCCGACCACCAAGCCGAAGCTGCCCAGCGGCTCCGCACCCGCGTTGAGCTGGGCAATCTCGTCGATGATGGCCTGCGCCACGGTCCGCCCGTCCGCGCCACGGGCACGCTGCACACCCGCCCCCTCCGGGTTCGAGGTGAGCGCCAGGACGAAGACCCCACCGCCGTGCGCCCGCGCCTTGTCGAACATCGGCGCGAGCGCGCCGACCCCCAGGAACGGGCTCGCGGTGACGGCGTCGACATACACCGGGCTGGATGGGTCGAGGTACGCGTCCGCGTACGCCGCGACGGTGGAGCCGATGTCGCCACGCTTGACGTCCAGCAGGACGAGCGCGCCCATGCCCCGCAACTGTCGGATAATTGACTCAAGCACCGCGAGTCCCCGGGACCCGAATCGCTCGAAGAATGCCGACTGCGGCTTGAACACCGCGACCCGGTCGCCGAGGGCGTCGACCACGGTCTGACTGAACCGGGTCAGCCCGGCGAGGTCGTCGGAGAGGCCCCATCGGAGCAGCAGGGCGGGGTGGGGGTCGATCCCCACGCAGAGCGGACCGCGGTCCGCCGTGGCCCGGATCAGCCGGCTGCCGAAGGTCTCCATGCGCTTCCTCCTCCCCGGACCGCCGTCGGCGGCCCGACACCTTCCGTCGCGGACCGGCGCCGGCCCGTCCGGCACGGCGCGCGGCTCAGCCCGCCGCCACCGCGGCGGCGATCGCCGTGCAGATCCGGGCGAGGTCCGCGTCATCGGTGACGTACGGCGGCATCGTGTAGACGAGATCCCGGAACGGCCGCAGCCACACGCCGTGCGCCACGGCGGCCTCGGTCGCCGCCGCCACGTCGACGTCGTGGTCGAGCTGCACCACGCCGATCGCGCCGAGCACCCGGACGTCGGCGACCCCGGGCGCGCCCCGCAGAGGCGCCAGACCGGCCGTCAACCCCGCCTCCAGTCTCGCCACCTCTCCCCGCCAGTTTCCGGCCCGCAGCAGCCCGATGGAGGCGTTTGCGACCGCACAGGCGATCGGGTTGCCCATGAACGTCGGGCCGTGCGCGAGAACCCCGGTGGCGGAGATGCCGTCCGCGACCTCCGGCGTGCAGAGGGCGGCCGCCAGGCTCAGGTAGCCACCGGTGAGCGCCTTGCCGAGGCACATGACGTCCGGGGTGACCCCGGCGTGCTCGGCCGCGAAGAGCGCGCCGGTGCGGCCGAACCCGGTGGCGATCTCGTCGAAGATCAGCAGGATGTCGTGCTCCCGGGTCACCTCCCGGAGCACCCGCAGGTATCCCGGGTTGTGGAACCGCATCCCGCCGGCGCCCTGCGCCACCGGCTCGACGATCACCGCGGCGACGTCGTCGGCGTGCCGACGCACCGCGTCCGCCAGCGTCGCCGCGTACGCCTCGTCCAGCGGTGTGTCGAAACCGGACGGTGGCGCCTCCGCGAAGACCTGCCGGGGCAGCACGCCCCGCCACAGCGCGTGCATGCCGCCGACCGGGTCGCAGACGCTCATCGGGTGGAACGTGTCACCGTGGTAGCCGCCCCGCCAGGTGGCCAACCGCCGCCGCCGCGGGCGGCCCCGGCCACGCTGGTACTGCAGGGCCATCTTCACCGCCACCTCGACCGACACCGAGCCGGAGTCGCACAGGAAGACGTGCTCCAGACCGGGCGGGGTCAGCTCGACCAGGGTCCTGGCCAACCGGACGGCCGGCTCGTGGGTGAGCCCGCCGAACATCACGTGGCTCATCCGGCCGAGCTGGTCGGTGACCGCGGCGTCCAGCACCGGGTGCCGGTACCCGTGGATCGCCGCCCACCACGACGACATGCCGTCGACGAGTTCCCGGCCGTCGGCCAGGCGCAGCCGCACCCCGGAGGCGCTGGCGACCACGTACGGGTCGGTGCGGGCCGGCATCGGGGCGTACGGGTGCCAGACGTGCGCCCGGTCGACCGCGACGATCTCCTCCGGTGTCAGGCCGGCCCTCCGGTCGGAAACGACCGCCTCCGCAGGCATCCCCTCCCCCTCTCGCCGTCTCAGCCCCGGGCCGCCCGCGCCACCGCCCGGACCAGGCCCGGTCCGCGGTAGACGAACCCGGTGTAGAGCTGCACCAGGCTGGCCCCGGCGTCCAGCAGCGCGGTGCCGTCGGCCGGATCGAGGATGCCGCCGACGCCGATCACCGGCAGCCTGCCGCCGGTCTCGCGGTGCACGAACGCGACCACCTGCCGGGCCCGCGCGGCCAACGGCCGGCCGGAGAGCCCCCCGGCCTCGGCGGCCCGGGGCCGGTCGGCCGGAGCCAGGCCGTCCCGGCCCAGCGTGGTGTTGGTGGCGATCACCCCCGCCGCGCCCCGGTCCAGGCAGACCTGGAGCACCTCGGCGATCGCCGCGTCGGTCAGGTCCGGTGCGATCTTGACCAGGATCGGCTTCTCCCCCACCAGGGCGGCCAGCAGCGCGTCCAGGTGCCCGCGGTCCTGCAGCCTCCGCAGGCCCGGGGTGTTCGGCGACGAGACGTTGACGGCGAAGTAGTCGCCGTACGGCAGCAGCATCCGGTAGGAGGCGAGGTAGTCCTCCACCGCGGCGTCCAGCGGGGTGACCTTGGACTTGCCCAGCGAGATCCCGAGCGGAACGCCCAGCGGACGCCTCAGCTCCGCCAGCCGGGCGGCCAACGCCGCCGCGCCGGCGTTGTTGAACCCCATCCGGTTGATCACGGCCTGGCTGTCGGGCAGCCGGAACAACCGGGGCCGGGGGTTGCCCGGCTGGGCGTGCGCGGTCACCGTACCGACCTCGACGAACCCGAAGCCCAGCGCCGGCCAGACCGGCAGGGCCCGCCCGTCCTTGTCCATCCCGGCGGCCAGCCCGACCGGGTTGGGGAACTCGACGCCGAAGACGGTACGCGGCGCCGACACCGCGTACCGGGCCCGCAGCACGGCCAGCAGCGCCGGCCACCGTGCCAGGCCGGCGAGCCGGCGCAGCGTCCACTCGTGCGCCGTCTCGGGGTCCCCACCCCCGATCCGGAACAGCGCCGGCCGCACCAGCCGGTCGAACAGGGGCGTCGGGGCGCCGGAGGGCCGCCCGGGGGCGGTCGCGGGCGCGGTCACTCGCCCGCCCGCAGGGCGGCGTGCAGTTCCTGCAGCGGGCGGACCGTCATGTCGCCACGGATCAGCGCCTCGATCCCCATCACCGCCGCCGCCGCGCCGGGCACGGTGGTGATGCAGGGGACGTCGGCACCGACCGCCGCGCTGCGGATCTCGTACCCGTCGGAGCGGGCGCTCGCCCCGGAGCCCTGCGGGGTGTTGATCACCAGGGCGACCTCCCCCGCCGAGATCAGCGACACCGCGTCCGGTCCCTCGCCGTCCTCCTCGTAGTGCTTGCGGATCAGCTCGCAGCAGATGCCGTACCGGCGTAGCACCTCGCCGGTGCCGACGGTGGCGACGATCTCGAACCCGAGGTCGGCGAGGCGCTTGACCGGAAAGATCATGCCGCGCTTGTCCCGGTTGGCGACGGACACGAAGACCTTGCCCCGGGTCGGCAGCGAGCCGTAGACCGCGGCCTGCGACTTGGCGAAGGCGTGCCCGAAGGCGGTGTCGATCCCCATCACCTCGCCGGTCGACTTCATCTCCGGCCCGAGCAGCGCGTCGATGCCCTTGCCCGCCGGGGTGCGGAACCGCTTGAACGGCAGGACCGCCTCCTTCACCGCGACCGGCGCGTCCGCCGGCAGCGTGCCGCCGTCCCCGCTCCGCGGCAGCATCCCCTCGGCCCGCAGTTCCGCGATGGTGGCCCCGAGCATGATCCGGGCCGCCGCCTTGGCCAGCGGCACCGCGGTCGCCTTGGAGACGAACGGCACGGTCCGGGAGGCCCGGGGATTCGCCTCCAGCACGTAGAGGGTGTCGTCCTTGAGCGCGTACTGGACGTTGAGCAGGCCCCGGACCCCGATGCCCCGGGCGATCGCCTCGGTGTAGCGGCGGACCGCCGCCAGGTGGGAGCTGGCGAGGGTGATCGGCGGCAGCGCGCAGGAGGAGTCTCCGGAGTGGATCCCGGCCTCCTCGATGTGCTCCATCACCCCGCCGAGGTACACCTCGCCCTCGGCGTCGCAGAGGGCGTCCACGTCGATCTCGATCGCGTCGTCGAGGAACCGGTCGACCAGCACCGGGTGGTCCGGGGAGATGTCGGTGGCCCGGCCGATGTAGTCGCGCAACGTCGCGTCGTCGTAGACGATCTCCATGCCCCGACCGCCGAGCACGTACGACGGCCTGACCAGCACCGGATAGCCGATCTCCGTCGCGATCGCGCGCGCCTCGTCGAACGAGGTGGCGGTGCCGTGTGCCGGGGAACGCAACCCGGCGGCGTCGAGCAGGGCGCCGAAGGCCCCCCGGTCCTCGGCCAGGTGGATCGACTCCGGCGACGTGCCGACGATCGGCACCCCGGCGTCCTTGAGCCGCTGCGCCAGCCCCAGCGGGGTCTGCCCGCCGAGCTGGACGACCACCCCGACCACGCCGGGGCCGCCGGCCGCCCTGCCGGAGCTGTCCTCGGCGTGCCAGACCTCCAGGACGTCCTCGAAGGTCAGCGGCTCGAAGTAGAGCCGGTCGGCGGTGTCGTAGTCGGTGGAGACCGTCTCCGGGTTGCAGTTGACCATCACGGTCTCGTAGCCGGCCTCGCGCAGCGCCATCACCGCGTGCACGCAGGAGTAGTCGAACTCGATCCCCTGCCCGATGCGGTTCGGTCCGGAGCCGAGGATCAGCACCTTCGGCCGCGCCGACGGGCTCACCTCCGACTCCTCGTCGTAGCAGCTGTAGTGGTACGGCGTGCCGGCGGCGAACTCGGCGGCGCAGGTGTCGACGGTCTTGTAGACCGGGCGTATCCCGAGCCGGTGCCGCAGGGTGCGGACCCCGTCCTCGGCGGCGAGCTCCGGACGCAGCGCGGCGAGCTGCCGGTCGGAGATCCCGGCGCGCTTCGCCCGGCGCAGCAGCTCCTCGTCCAGGACGGCGGCGCCGACGATCTCGGCCCGCAGCTCGACCAGGCTGGCGATCTGGTCCACGAACCAGGGGTCGATGCCGGAGGCGGCCGACACCTCCGCCACCGAGGCACCGAGCCGCAGTGCCCGCTCGACGGTGTAGAGCCGCCCGTCGTGTGGGGTGGCCAACGCCGCCAGGGTCGACTCGCGGGTGGCCCCCTCCGGGTCCGGGACCGTCCAGAAACCGGCCTGCCTGGTCTCCATCGAGCGCAGCGCCTTGTTCAGCGCCTCCGGGAAGCTCCGGCCCAGGCTCATCGCCTCACCCACCGACTTCATCGTGGTGGTGAGCTCCCGGTCGGCGGCCGGGAACTTCTCGAAGGCGAACCGGGGAACCTTCACCACCACGTAGTCGAGGGTCGGCTCGAACGCCGCCGGGGTCTTCAACGTGATGTCGTTCGGGATCTCGTCGAGCGTGTAGCCGATGGCGAGCTTCGCCGCGATCTTGGCGATCGGGAAACCGGTCGCCTTGGAGGCCAGCGCGGAGGAGCGGGAGACCCGGGGATTCATCTCGATCACGACCAGCCGGCCGGTCCGCGGGTGGACCGCGAACTGGATGTTGCAGCCCCCGGTGTCCACCCCGACCTCGCGCAGCACCGCGATGCCGAGGTCGCGCATGCGCTGGTACTCCCGGTCGGTCAGCGTCATCGCCGGAGCGACGGTGACGCTGTCTCCGGTGTGGACACCCATCGGGTCGATGTTCTCGATCGAGCAGACCACCACGACGTTGTCGTTGCGGTCCCGCATCAGTTCGAGCTCGTACTCCTTCCAGCCGAGCACGCTCTCCTCGATCAGGACCTCGTGCACCGGGCTGGCGGCGAGGCCGGCCCCGGCGATCCGCTCCAGGTCCTCCTCGGTGTGGGCCATCCCGGAACCGAGCCCGCCCATGGTGAACGACGGCCGGATCACCACCGGCAGCCCCAGCTCGGCGACGGTCGCCCGGACCTCCTCCATCGAGTGGCACACCCGGCTGCGCGGGGTCTCCCCACCCGCCTTGGCGACGATCTCCTTGAACAGCTGCCGGTCCTCGCCCCGGCGGATCGCGTCGATGTCGGCGCCGATCAGCTCCACGCCGTACTTGGCCAGCACGCCGGAGTCGTGCAACGCGACGGCGGTGTTCAGCGCGGTCTGCCCGCCGAGCGTGGGCAGCAGCGCGTCGGGACGCTCCCGGGCGATCACCAGCTCGACGAACTCCGGGGTGATCGGCTCGACGTACGTCGCGTCGGCGAACTCCGGGTCGGTCATGATGGTCGCCGGGTTCGAGTTGACCAGGCTGACCCGTATCCCCTCGCTGCGCAGCACCCGGCACGCCTGGGTGCCGGAGTAGTCGAACTCGCAGGCCTGGCCGATGACGATGGGCCCGGACCCGATCACCAGAACGTGCCGTAGGTCACTCCGCTTAGGCATGCTTGCCGCCTTCGATCAGCTCGGCGCCGCCCCGGCTCCCCCGCCGCCCGGGGCCTCCTCGTTCCACCAGCTCCACGAAACGGTCGAAGAGGTAGTCCGCGTCGTGCGGACCGGCCGCCGCCTCGGGGTGGTACTGCACGGTGAACGCCGGAACGTCCCGGGCCCGCAGTCCCTCGACCACGTTGTCGTTGAGGCAGACGTGACTGACCTCGACCGCGCCGAACTCGGTGTCGACGACCCGGTCGATCGGCGCGTCGACGGCGAACCCGTGGTTGTGGCTGGTCACCTCGACCTTTCCGGTGGCCCGGTCCCGCACCGGCTGGTTGGTGCCACGGTGGCCGTACCGCAGCTTGTAGGTGCCGAAGCCGAGCGCCCGGCCGAGGACCTGGCTGCCGAAACAGATGCCGAAGAGGGGAATCTGGCGCCGCAGCACCTCGCGGGCCAGCGCGACCGGGTGGTCGGCGGTGGCCGGGTCACCGGGGCCCGGTGAGAAGAAGACCGCGTCGGCCCCGGTGGCGAGCACGTCGTCCAGGGTGGAGTGGGCCGGCAGCACGTGGGTGGTGACGCCGCGGGCGGCGAGCCGGCGCGGCACGTTCCGCTTGATCCCCAGGTCCAGGGCGGCGACGGTGAGCCGGTGCTCCCCCTCGGCCCGGACCGTGTACGGCTTCGCCGTGGTCACCTCGGCCGACAGGTTGGCGCCGACCATCGACGGCGACTGGCGGACCCGGGCCAGCAGCTCCGCCGGGTCGTCGGTGAGGCTGGAGATCCCCGCCCGCATCGCGCCCCGCTCCCGCAGGTGCCGGGTCAGCGCCCGGGTGTCGATCCCGCAGATCCCCACCACGCCCTCGGCGGCCAGCCGGTCCTCCAGCTCGCCCGAGGCGCGCCAGTTCGAGCCGATCCGGGCCGGGTCGCGGACCACGTAGCCGGCGACCCAGATCCGGCCGGACTCGTCGTCCTCGCCGTTGACCCCGGTGTTGCCGATGTGCGGGGCGGTCTGCACCACCACCTGCCGGTGGTACGACGGGTCGGTCAGCGTCTCCTGGTAGCCGGTCATCGCGGTGGTGAAGACGGCCTCGCCGAAGGTCTCCCCGACGCTGCCGTACGCCTGGCCGCGGAAGGTCCGCCCGTCCTCCAGGACCAGAATCGCCGGTCGTCTGCGGTTGCTCACTTGACGGCCTTCCCATCCAGCACCGTCGGCTCGCCGCGCAGGAACGTCGCGACGACCCGGCCGGGCAGCGTCATTCCGGCGTACGGGGTGTTGCGGCTGCGGCTGGCCAGCTCGCCCGGGTCCACGGTGCGCCGGGCCGCCGGGTCCACCAGGGTCAGGTTGGCCGGCACCCCCGGCGCCGGGTCGCGGCCGTGCTCGGTCAGCCCGGCGATCCGGGCCGGGGCACGGGACATCCGCTCGGCGATCAGGTCCCAACGCTCCCCGACCACCTCGAGCAGTACCGACAGCGCCGTCTCCAGGCCGAGCATGCCGGGCCGGGCGTACGCCCACTCGCACTCCTTGTCCTCCAGCGCGTGCGGGGCGTGGTCGGTGGCGACCACGTCGATGATCCCGTCGACCAGCGCCTGGCGCAGGGCGGCCACGTCGGCGGCGGTCCGCAGCGGCGGGTTGACCTTGAAGACCGGGTCGTAGCTCTCCGCCCGCTCGTCGGTGAGGAACAGGTGGTGGGGGGTGACCTCGGCGGTGACCCGGATGCCGCGCGCCTTGGCGTGCCGGAGCACCTCGACGCTGCCGGCGGTGGAGACGTGGCAGACGTGCAGCCGGCTGTCGACGTGCCCGGCGAGGAGGACGTCACGGGCGATGATCGCCTCCTCGGCGACCGCCGGCCAGCCGGTCAGGCCGAGCCGCGTCGCCACCTCGCCCTCGTGCATCTGGGCGCCGACGGTCAGCCGCGGCTCCTCGGCGTGCTGGGCGATGATCCCGTCGAAGGCCTTGACGTACTCCAGGGCCCGGCGCATCAGCCGGGGGTCGGCGACGCAGTTCCCGTCGTCGGAGAAGATCCGCACCCGGGCCGCCGAGGTGGCCATCGCCCCCAGTTCGGCCAGCTGCTCGCCGGCCAGTCCGACGGTGACCGCGCCGATGGGCTGTACGTCGACCAGGCCGGCCTCGCGGCCGAGCCGCCACACCTGTTCGACGACCCCGGCGGTGTCGGCGACCGGGGAGGTGTTGGCCATCGCGCAGACCGCGGTGTAGCCGCCGAGCGCGGCGGCGCGGGAGCCGGTCTCGACGGTCTCGGCGTCCTCCCGTCCCGGCTCGCGCAGGTGGGTGTGCAGGTCGACCAGGCCGGGGAGCGCGACCAACCCGTCGGCGTCGACCACCCTCGCCCCGGCGGCGGTCAGGCCGCGCCCGACCTCCGCCACCACGCCGTCGCGCAGCAGCAGGTCGGCCGGTTCGCCACCGACCACCCGGGCCCCCCGGATCAGGTACGACTCCGTCATGTCATTCCCCCCAGCAGCAGGTACAGCACGGCCATCCGGACGGAGACCCCGTTGGTGACCTGTTCGACGATGGTGGACCGGGGCGAGTCGGCCACCTCGGGTGTGATCTCCATGCCCCGGTTCATCGGCCCGGGGTGCATGACGATCGCGTGGTCCGGCAGCCGGCGCATCCGGGGCCCGTCCAGCCCGTAGCGGCGGGCGTACTCGCGGGCCGACGGAAAGTAGGAGTCGGCCATCCGCTCCCACTGCACCCGCAGCATCATCACCACGTCGGCGGTGGGGAGCACCGCGTCCAGGTCGTACGAGACCTCGGTGCCGGGGGCCAACGCCGTGCCGATGTCCACCGGGATCAGGGTCGGCGGACCGACCAGGGTGACCTTGGCGCCGAGGGTGCCCAGCAGCAGCACGTTGGAGCGGGCCACCCGGCTGTGCAGCACGTCACCGACCACCGCGACGTGCAGGCCGGCGATGCGGCCCAGCCGCGAGCGCATCGTGTACGCGTCGAGCAGCGCCTGGGTGGGGTGCTCGTGGGTGCCGTCGCCGGCGTTGATGACCGACCCGTCCACCCAGGTGGCGAGCCGGTGCGGCGCTCCGGCGGCGGGGTGGCGCACCACCACCGCGTCGGCCCCCATCGCCTGCAGCGTCAGCGCGGTGTCCTTCAGGCTCTCGCCCTTGGAGACGCTGGAGCCCTTGGCCGAGAAGTTGATCACATCGGCGGAGAGCCGCTTGGCGGCCGCCTCGAACGAGATCCGGGTCCGGGTGGAGTCCTCGTAGAAGAGGTTGACCACCGTCCGGCCGCGCAGCGCGGGGAGCTTCTTCACCTCGCGCCCGGCGACCGTGGCCATCTCGGCCGCGGTGTCCAGGATCAGGGTCGCCGTGTCCGCGTCGAGGTCCGCTCCGGACAGCAGGTGCCTCATGCGCCCACCCGCCCTCCGAGCAGCCGGACCTCGTCACAGCCGTCGGTCTCGGACAGGGTCACCCTGACGCTCTCGGAGAGCGCGGTCGGGATGTTCTTGCCCACGTAGTCGGCACGGATCGGCAGCTCCCGGTGACCGCGGTCGACCAGGACGGCGAGCTGTACCGAGCTGGGCCGGCCGAGGTCCTTCAGCGCGTCCAGCGCGGCGCGGACGGTACGGCCGGAGAAGAGGACGTCGTCGACGAGGATGACCCGCCGGCCGTCGATGCCGTCGCCGGGAACCTCGGTCGGCCCGATGGCCCGGACGGCGTTGCGCCGAAGGTCGTCGCGGTAGAGAGTGATGTCGAGCACACCCACCGGCACCTTGATGCCCTCGAAGGCGCCGATCCGGGCCGCCAGCCGGCGGGCCAGCGGGACGCCTCGCGTCGGGATGCCGAACAGCACGGTGTTGGTGGCGCCCTGGGTCTTCTCCAGGATCTGGTGGGCGATCCGGTCCACCACCCGGGCCAGCTCGGCGCCGGTGAGGATCACCTTCACGGACGGTGGTGAGGCCGGCTGCGGCTGGGCAGCCTGCGGGTGCGCCACGGCGGACCCCCTTCCCCGCCTCACGGGACGGGTCGTTAAAGGACGTCTGACTTCCGGCGCCTGGCGGAGCGGCCCGGGCCGGGGCTTCCGCCACGTTACCACTGGCCGCGGGGCCGACCACGACCGGTGGCCGGCCTCCTGACCAGTCGGTCGAAACCGGCAGGCAGGACCGATCTTTGCCATTGGGCAGGAACTGACACTTGACCGCGTGTCGTTATCTGCGTACCGTCACGCTCCGTAGCGATCGCTGGGGAGATCCCCGACCAGCAGTGGGAGTGCCGAATGCCCTCTGAATACGCCAAGTCGTTGGGCGCGCGCCTGCGCTCGATCCGTCAGCAGCAGGGGTTGTCCCTGCAGGGGGTGGAGGAGAAGTCGAACGGGCGGTGGAAAGCCGTCGTCGTCGGGTCGTACGAGCGGGGCGACCGCGCGGTCACGGTGTCCCGTCTCGCCGAACTCGCCGAGTTCTACCGGGTACCTGTCTCGGAGCTGCTGCCGGACGGCAGTGGTGTTCGTCACGAGCCGGCCAAGAAGATCGTGCTCGATCTGGAGCGGCTTTACGACAACCCCTCCGAGGAGCTCGCCTACGTCGCCCGCTACGCCCGGGCCATCCAGCAGCAGCGTGGTGACTACAACGGGCGGGTGCTGTCGATTCGCGCGGACGACCTGCGGGCACTCGCGATCGTCTACGACTCCTCCCCCTCCGGGCTGATCGAGATGCTCACCGAGCACGGCGTGCTCGTCGCCGACCCTCGGGCGCTCTTCGCATCCTGATCCGTCCCCACGCGGGGGCCGCGCCGGCCGGCGCGGCCCCCGCGTTCGTTTCCGCCCCCGACCGGCCGGGGCGGCATCCCCGCGCGGGGACCGCAGGCGGCGGCCCACCGGGGCGGCGACGGCCCTCGGATCGCGAGCGAGGGGACGGCGGGCAGGCAACAGCCGCGGACCGGCACGTCCCGGTCCGCGGCGGCGACGACGCGGCTAGCGGGAGGCGTACTCGGCGATCCGGCCGAGGACGCCGTTGAGGAAGCGGGGCGAGTCGTCGGTCGACATCTGGCGGGCCAGCTCGACAGCCTCGCTGATCGCCACGGCGTCGTCGATCTCGTCGACGTACAGCAGCTCGTAGATGGCGATGCGGGCGAGATTGCGGTCGATGACCGGCATCCTCTCCAGGGTCCAGCCCTCGGCGTAGCTGTCGATCAGCTCGTCGATCCGTCCCTGGTGCGCGGCCACACCCTCGACCAGACCGATCGCGTAGGGCAGGTGCTCCGGTTTCGGCGTTCCCAGCCGCTCCACGTAGCCGGCCAACACCTCAAGCGCCGGACGGGACCGCATGTCCGCCTCGTAGAGGACGTCCAGCGCCCGCTTGCGCGCCTTGCGGCGCGCCGGCATCTGTTGCTTGGGGCCCTCGGCCATCAGGCTCGGCCGAGGTAGCGCCCGTCGCGGGTGTCGACCTTGATCTTCTCACCCGTGGTGATGAAGAGCGGCACCTGGACGGTCGCACCGGTCTCGACGGTGGCCGGCTTGGTTCCGCCGGTGGAGCGGTCACCCTGCAGGCCCGGCTCGGTGTACGTGACCTCGAGAACGACGCTGGCGGGCAGCTCGACGTACAGCGGCACGTTCTCGTGGGTGGCGACGATCACCTCGGCCTCGGGCAGGAGGTAGTTGGCCGCGTCGCCCACCGTGGCGCCGGGCACGGTGATCTGGTCGTACGTCTCCAGGTCCATGAAGACGTAGTCCTCACCGTCGGCGTAGAGGTACTGCATCGAGCGCTTGTCGACGGTGGCGGTGTCGACCTTGGTGCCCGCGTTGAACGTCTTGTCGACGACCTTGCCGGAGAGCACGTTCTTGAGCGTGGTGCGGACGAACGCACCGCCCTTGCCGGGCTTGACGTGCTGGAACTCCACGACGGTCCAGAGCTCACCGTCGAGGTTGAGGACCAGGCCGTTCTTGAGGTCGTTGGTGGTGGCCATTTCCTGCCTTGATCTTCAAATTGGCGGACAGACCCGGAAAGTCTACTAGGGATGTGGTGTCGATCTTTACCAGGCCGGGGAGGTGGCGTGGTTCGGTCCCCGACGTACCCGTTTGGGGCCGTCCGCACCGGTGTCGGGATCAGTCGCGGCGGCGCGCCAGATGGAGCAGCGCCAGCCGGTAGCCGTCCACGCCGAGGCCGCAGATCACCCCGGTGGCGACCGCGGAGACCACCGAGTGGTGCCGGAACTCCTCACGGGCGTGGATGTTCGAGATGTGCACCTCGATCAGCGGCCCGCGCAGCATGGCGCAGGCGTCCCGGATCGCGTAGGAGTAGTGCGACCAGGCTCCCGGGTTGAGCACCACGGCCGCCTGCTCGTCCGCGGCGGCGTGCAGCCAGCCGATCAGTTCGTGCTCGGCGTCGGTCTGCCGCACCTCCACGTCGAGCCCGAGCTCCCGTCCGGTGGCCTCGCAGTCGGCCACCAGGTCGGCGTAGCTGGTCGCCCCGTACACGTCGACCTGGCGGGTGCCGAGCCGGCCCAGGTTCGGCCCGTTGAGGACGTAGACCTTCACGCCGCCACCTCCGCGTACGCCTCCTCCAGCAGCGTGTCGTCCGGGCCGTCGAGCAGGCTGGTCCGGGCCAGCCCGTCCAGCACGACGAAACGCAGCCGGTTGCCCCGGGCCTTCTTGTCCACCCGCATCGTCGCCAGCAGCTCCGGCCAGGCGTCGGCCCGGTAGGAGGTGGGCAGCCCGAGTGTGGTGAGCAGGCTCCGGTGCCGGGCCGCCGTCGCCGCGTCCAGCCGCCCCGCCCGGCGGGCCAGCGCGGCGGCGTAGACCATGCCGACCGAGATCGCGTGCCCGTGCCGCCAGCGGTAGCCCTCGACCTTCTCGATCGCGTGCCCCAGCGTGTGCCCGTAGTTGAGGATCTCCCGCCGGCCCGACTCCCGCAGGTCCGCGGAGACGACCTCGGCCTTCACGCGGATGGCCCGCTCGACCAGCTCGCGCACCGCCGGTCCGGCCGGGTCGGCGGCGGCCGCCGGATCGTCCTCGATCAGGTCGAGGATCGCCGGGTCGGCGATGAACCCGCACTTCACCACCTCGGCCAGGCCCGCGGTCAGGTCGGCCGCCGGCAGCGAGTCGAGCATCGCCAGGTCGCAGAGGACGCCGACCGGCGGGTGGAAGGCACCGACCAGGTTCTTGCCGGCCGCCGTGTTGATCCCGGTCTTGCCGCCGACGGCGGCGTCGACCATGCCGAGCAGCGAGGTCGGGACCGGCACCCAGCGGACCCCGCGCAGCCAGCAGGCGGCGACGAACCCGGCCAGGTCGGTGGCGGCGCCCCCGCCCAACCCGACGATGCCGTCGGTACGGGTGAAACCCGCCGCGCCGAGTTGTTCCCAGCACCCGGCGGCGACCTCGATGCTCTTGCCGGCCTCGGCGTCCGGCACCTGCAGGGTCAGTGGACGGACTCCGGCGGCGCCGAGCCGCTCGGCCAGGTCGTCGGCGTGCGCCTTCAGCGGCGGGGCGTGCAGCACCGCGACCCGCTCGGCGCCGGGCAACAGCGGCGGCAGCGCGGCCAGCAGGTCACGCCCCACGAGCACGTCGTACGGCTGCTCGCCGCGGACGGGAATGCGGGTCAGCTCGTTCATCGCCTGATGAGCCTAGAGGATTCCCACCTCCCCGCGTCCACGCCGCCGGTGACGAATTTGGATACGGCGGCGACCGGCGCGCGGAGGGCACCCGCGGGCGTGCGTCGCGGCCGACGCTACCGGGAGTTGACGTTGAGGTAGACGGTGCCGCTGGCGAGGTCGAGGTAGACGTCGCCGCTGTACCGGGCGGTGCAGACCTCCGACTCGAACTGCCCGTTGTGCCGCCAGTCGCCGGCCGGCGGCGCGAGCGGACGCAGCGCGTCGGCCAGCTTCGCCTCCCAGCCCGCGGGGGCCTTTTCCCAGCGGTATCCCGCCCGCACCGCCGCCAGGTCCTCCGGCCGCAGCACCACCAGGCCCTGAATCAGCACGTCCGACGGCCCGGGCACGCCGGAACCGCCGACCGTCGAGCCCAGCCAGTACACCTCGCTGAAGTCTCCCAGCCGGGGAAACCGACGAGCGATCGGCTCCCGATCCGTGCGAACGGCTCCTGCGGACATGCCGCTTCCTTCCGTGACTGGTGTCCCCTGCGCGCCCCGTGAGACCGGCGGCGGCGTGACCGGCGGGTCGGTGCAGCCGGCCAGACCGGCGAGCGCCACCAGGCCGACGAGGACGACACCGAGAGACCGCTGGTCAACCACTGTTCCGCCCGTCCGTCCGATCCTCGCCGGGCGCGTTGCGGTCCGTGCCTCCGCCGCCGGACACCTGAACACTGTTCGGGTCACCGATCGTCCAGGTCACCGTCCGCTCCAACTCGCCGTACGTGCGGAACTCCTTCGCCCACCCGAGGGTGGAAAAGCGGCCGTTCTCGTTGTCCGGGGCGCCGGTGGCGATGTCCTTGGCATCAGCGATCGGTGCGATCAGGTTTCCCAGCGAACTCTCGGCGGCGATCCCCTCCGCCACCCGCTGTTTGGCCCGCTCCTGCGCCTCGGCGTAGTCGATGATCGCCGTTCCAGCCTTGTCGAACCCGTCGTGGAGTCCTTCGGCCAAGTCGATTGTCTCAGTGAGCCGCCTCTCGTACAGGTCCCGGGCATCGGACCGCCATTCCACCTTTCCGGCCAGCCCGGTGAGCGTGGGCAGCGCGGACCTGATGATCCCTTTCGTACGGAGACATTCCTCGCCGACCGCCCGGACGTGAGCAGGGTTCATCTTCTCGATGTACTCGACCGCGTCCCGGTACGCCATGACCACTCAGTCTTTCCGCTGTTCCGCCGTCTTGAAGGTCGAATGGACCAGGAACTGCGTCATTTTCTGCTCCGCGGCGGCGTCGGTCTTCTGGTAGCCGCCGGCCGCTGCGTCGACCCGACCGGAAAGCGCCGGCAGGAGGCCAGCACGTCCTGGTACTGGTCGTGGGCGAAGCGCCCGAAGGTGCTCATCGCCCTGGCCACGTCGGGATGACTGGCCGGTGCATCGGCCCAGTCGAGCAGAAAGAGATCAAATTGCCCGGGGCGTAGATCGTGGGCGAGATCGTGCATGGTGGCCGCGGCGCCCTTGAGGGTGGAGGGATCGACCTGGAAATCTGACACCCAGACCTCCTTCGATCCGGTGTCGAAAATACTACCGGGCGCCGACGGCGAAACCCGGAACGGCCGGTGGAAGATCATGGTTATTCGCGTCCGCCGGTGGCCGACGGTCTCCACGCCGGTCGACGCGTCACCGGCGGCCGGCGTTCACCTCTGCCTCGACCAGTTCGATCAGGTCGACGACCGCCGCGGCCACACGTGATCCGAACGGTGTCAGGCTGTACTCCACGTGCGGCGGAATCGTCGCGTGCACCTCGCGGCGCACCAGCCCGTCGCGCTCCAGAGCCTGCAGGGTCTGGGCGAGCATCTTCTCGCTGACCCCGTCGACCCGCCGACGCAGCGCGTTGAACCGGTAGGCGCCCTCGTGCAGGGCGGCCAGGGCGAGCATGCCCCACTTGCCGGCGATGTTCTCCATGATGCGGCGCGAGGAGCAGTCGCGGGCGAAGACGTCCGCGACCACCGCGTCGTCGCCGTCGTACCCGTCGGCCGGGACCGCCTTCGCCATGTCCTCCACGGTAGCGGTCGCCCGCCGCATCCCGAGGTGATGGCACTCACCCGGACCCCTGCACTGTGAAAAAGTTAGTACAGTCTGCTTGGTAAGCGCTGAGGTTCGCGGAGGAGCTGTCATGATCGTCGTCACCGGAGCGACCGGCCACTACGGTCCCCTGGCCATCGAGGAACTGCTGGCCCGGGGTGTTCCCGCCGGGCAGATCGTCGCCGTCGCCCGCGACCCGAGGAAGGCGGACGCTCTGGCCGCCCGGGGTGTGCAGGTGCGCCGGGCCGACTACACCGACCCGGAGAGCCTCGCCGGCGCCCTGTCCGGAGCCGAGAAACTTCTCTTCGTCTCCGGCAGCGAGGTCGGCCAGCGGGTGGCCCAGCACCGCAACGTCGTCGACGCCGCGAAGGCGGCGGGCATCCGGCTGATCGCCTACACCAGCATCCTCAACGCCGACACCACCGGCATCAGGCTGGCCGACGAGCACCGGGCGACCGAGGCGATGATCCGTGAGTCGGGCGTCCCGTTCGTCCTGCTCCGCAACACCTTCTACATGGAGGTCTACACCGCGACGCTGCGCCAGGCCGTGGAGCACGGCGCGATCGTCGACGCCACCGGCGACGGCCGGATCTCCGGCGCCACCCGCGCCGACCTCGCCGCGGCGGCGGCCGTCGTGCTGACCACCGAGGGGCACGAGAACCGGACGTACGAGCTGGGCGGCGAGCCCGCCTTCACCATGGCCGACCTGGCCGCCGAGGCCAGCCGCCAGTCCAACCGCCCGGTCGCCTTCCGCAACCTGTCGCAGTCCGAGTACGTCGACTTCCTGACGAAGGTGGGTCTGCCGAGGGAGGCGGCCGAGGTGTACGCCGACGCCAGCGTCGGGGCGTCCCGCGGAGAACTGTTCACCGACAGCGGCGACCTGCCGCGCCTGCTCGGCCGCGCCACCACGCCGCTGGCCGAGGCCGTCGCCGTCGCGCTCAAGGGCTGAGCGGCCCCACCCGGCCCGGCCACGGCGTCGGTCGTCTCCGGACCGGCCCGGGGCCGGGCCCTCGGGCCCGCCGGAGGGCCCACCGCCCCGGCGCGGGCGCCACCTCGTCCCCGCCCGCGCCGACCGGTGTCCATCCCGGACGGTGGCGCCGGGCGGGGACGACCGGTTCGGTCGCCGTACCGCCCGGCGCCGCCATCACTCGACGGCTGTCCTGACCTCACCCAACCGGGCCAGGATCTCCTCGGCGACCTGCTCCGGGGTCCGCCCGTCGGTGACCACCGTCCAGGTGGCCACCTCGGCGTAGAGCGGACGACGCTGGTCGAGCAGGTGCTTCAGGGTGGCCCGGGGGTTGAGCGCCAGCAGCGGCCGGCCGGTGCCGAGGCCGACCCGCCGGACCGCGTCGGGAAGCTCCACCGACAGGTAGATCACGCGGTGCCCGGCCAGCGCCGCGCGTGTCTCCTCGGCCAGGATTGCACCGCCACCGAGCGCGAGCACCCCGTCAAACGAGGTCAGCGCCGTCGCCACCGCCGCCCGTTCGAGGGCCCGGAAGTGCTCCTCGCCGTCGTCGACGAAGATCTCGGGAATGCTCTTCCCCGTCGTCGCCTCGATGTCGCTGTCGGTGTCCCGGAAGTCGACGCCGAGCCCTCGGGCCACCAGCTGCCCGGTGCTGGTCTTGCCGGCACCCGGCGGACCCACCAGGACGCAGACCGGGGCCATCAGCGGATCACCAGGTTGTCGAGGTAGCCGGCGACGTTACGGCGGATCTCGGCCAGCGAGTCTCCGCCGAACTTCTCCATCGCCGCCTCGGCCAGCACCAGCCCGACCATGGTCTCGGCGACCACGGCGGCGGCCGGCACCGCACAGACGTCGGAACGCTGGTTGATGGCGGTTGCCGGCTCGCCGGTCGCCACGTCCACCGTGGAGAGCGCGCGGTTCAGCGAGGAGATCGGCTTCATCGCCGCCCGGACCCGGACCGGCTCACCGGTGGTGATCCCGCCCTCCAGACCACCGGCGCGGTCGGTCAACCGGCGCACCCCGGTCGCGGTCGGAACGATCTCGTCGTGCGCGGCCGAGCCCCGCGACCGGGCCTGCTGCCACGCGTCACCGATCTCCACACCCTTGATCGCCTGGATCGACATCAGCGCGGCGGCGAGCCGGGCATCCAGCCGGCGGTCCCACTGGACGTGGCTGCCCAGGCCCGGAGGCACCCCGTAGGCCAGCACCTCGACGACACCCCCGAGCGTGTCGGCATCGGACTTGGCCGCGTCCACCTCTGCGACCATCCGGGCGCTCGTCTCCGGGTCGATGCAACGCAGCGGGTCGGCGTCGATCCGCTCCGCGTCCTCCGGACGCGGCTGCAGGCCGGGCTTGACGGCCACCGAACCAAGCTCGACGACGTGCGAGACGATCTCGATGCCGAACGCCTGGCGCAGCAGCGCCCGGGCGACGGTGCCGATCGCGACCCGGGCGGCGGTCTCCCGGGCACTGGCCCGCTCCAGGATCGGCCGCACGTCGGTGTGGCCGTACTTCTGCATCCCCGCGAGGTCGGCGTGGCCGGGGCGGGGACGGGTCAGTGGGGCGTTACGGGCCTGCCCGGCCAGCACCTCCGGGTCGACCGGGTCGGCGGCCATCACCGTCCGCCACTTGGGCCACTCGGAGTTGCCGACCCGGATCGCCACCGGGCTGCCCAGGGTGACCCCGTGCCGGATTCCGCCGATGACCTCCACCTCGTCCTTCTCGAAGGACATCCGGGCCCCGCGGCCGTAGCCGAGCCGACGCCGGGCCAACTGTCGGACGATCTCGTCGCTGGTCAGCTCGATCCCGGCGGGTACCCCCTCCAGGATCGCGACGAGGGCTGGACCATGGGATTCTCCTGCGGTCAACCAGCGCAACACGAACCTAACCCTCTCCTCGTCCGGGCCGGACCGGCCGGCCGCCGGTCAAGTGTGGCACGGACGCGGCCCGATCTTCCGCACTGCCGGTACCGTCCCGTTCTACGGACCGCGCCGCCTCGCCGCGTTCCTGCTCGGCGAGGAACTCGGCCAGCCGCCGCAGGTGCGGGCCGGCCCGCAGAACGTCCCGCCGGGCTGGTTCGTCGAGCCGGTCGAGCGCCGCGAGCAGCAGGTCCCGCCGGGCCGCGGTGACCTCGGCGATCCGGTCGTACGCCGCCGGGGTGAGCCGGAGCCGGACCACTCGCCGGTTGTGCGGGTCCCGACTCCGCTCCAGCAGGCCCGCGTCGGTCAGATCGCCCACCAGGGTGCTGACCGTGTTGGCCGCGCTGCCCAGCCGCTCGGCCGCCTCCTTGACGCTGATGCCGGGGTGCCGCTCGACCAGGCGCAACACCTCCACCTGGGCGTCCGGCAGCGGTGGACGGCCCAGCCACCGGGTGGTCGACCGGCGCAACACCCGGTGCAGGTCGGCGACGGCGGCGCCGAGCGCGGCCACGGCCGCCAGGGTCGCGGCGTCCTCGGTCGTCTCCTCCGCCTCGCCGGCCCGCCCCGGCGGTGCACCGGGTTCCCGCCCACCGTCCGGCCGCGCCGCCTCGCCGTGCCCCGCCGTCGGCCGCGCAGCAGCTCCGGGCCCGGCCGTCGGCCGCGCGGTGTCGTCGGCCCCGGCGGTCGGCGCGGCGCCAACGGGCCCACCCCGCCGTCCGGCGGCGTGCTCGGCTTGCGTTCCTCGTCCCGGCATCGTCTACTTCACACCGCAACATCTCTGCGGACAGAGCTGACAACCGTCGTCGATCCAGCTTAGGGGGAGGTCGTGGACGTCCCACAGCCCTCGGCGCCGACCACCCGCGCCGCTCGCGCCGGGCTCCTGGTCCTGCTCGGCGCGCTCACCGCGGTCGGCCCTCTGTCCCTGGACATGTACCTGCCGGCGTTCCCCGCCATGACGAGCGCGCTCGACGCGACCCCGGCCGAGGTGCAGCTCTCCCTCACCACGTTCCTGTTCGGCCTCGCCCTCGGCCAACTGGTCACCGGGCCGGTCAGCGACCGGTGGGGACGCCGCCGTCCGGTGCTGGTCGGCGTCACCGCGTACACCGTGTGCGGCCTGCTCTGTGCCCTCGCGCCCACGGCCGGCGCGCTCGCGGCGCTACGCCTGGCCCAGGGCGTCGCCAGCGGGATGGGTGTCGTCGTCGCCCGCGCCATCGTCCGGGACCTCTACTCGGGTACGGCCGCGGCGCGCTACTTCTCCCGGTTGATCCTGATCTTCGGGGTTGCCCCGATCGCCGCGCCGGCCCTGGGCACCCTCGTCCTGCGGTTCGGCTCCTGGCGGAGCGTGTTCGTCACCCTGACCGCCATCGGCGTGCTGCTCCTCGCGGCGGTGGTGTGGTGGCTTCCCGAGACCCTGCCCGAGCAGCGCCGCGTCACCGACGGACCGGGCGACGCCGTCCGGGCCATGGGCGGACTGCTCACCGACCGCATCTACCTCGGGTACGTCCTCACCCAGGGCCTCGCCTTCACCGCCCTGTTCGCGTACATCTCCGGGTCGTCCTTCGTCCTGCAGGACGTCTTCGGCGTCTCCGCCGGATGGTTCAGCCTGGTCTTCGGCCTCAACGCGGCCGGGATGACCGTGCTCGGTCAGCTCAACGCCCGGCTGCTCGACCGGTTCACCCCCCGCGGGCTGCTCACCGTCGGGCTGCTCGCCGGCCTGCTCGCCGCCACCGGCCTGCTCGCCGGCTCGGCCGCCGGCAGTCTGCCGACCGTCACGGTCGCCCTCTTCGTCTTCGTCTCCAGCATCGGCATGACGCTGCCCAACGGGCTCGCCCTGGCCCTGGACCGTCACCCCCGACGCGCCGGTACCGCCGCCGCGGTACTCGGCGCACTGCAACAGGCCATCGCCTCGGTGATCGCCCCGCTGGCCACGATCGGGCCGAGCCACAGCGCACTGCCGATGGCCGTCGTCATGCTCGGCGCCACCGCGCTGTCGGCGGTCGCGGTGCTCACCCTCACCCGCGGCGGCCCACCAGCCGGCGGCCCTACCGACCCCCGCGCGCCGCAGCCAGCGCCGCCCGCATCGCGGACACCGGGGCCGTGACCCCGGTGAACTGCTCGAACTGACCGATCGCCTGGGCCAGCAGCAGGTCGAGTCCGGAGACGATCCGGCACCCCGCCTCGGCCGCACCCGCCGCGAGCGGGGTCGGCCACGGGTCGTAGACGACGTCGAAGACCACCGTCTCGGGCCGCCAGGAGCGGGCAGCCGGGGCGAAGACGTCCGCCGCACCCTTCGGCACCGTCGACACCAACACGTCGGCCCGACCGGGGTCGGCCGGGTCGTGCCAGTCCTCGATCTCGAAGCGCAGCCCGAGCGTCCCGGCCAGCCGGGCCAGTTCCTCGCCGGCGGCGCGCCGCCGTACCCGGCAGGTGATCCGGCCGGCGTGCAACCGGGCGGCGGCGGCGAGCGCGGCACGGGCCGTACCGCCGGCACCGAGCAGCACGAACTCGGCCCCCTCCGACACACCGGCACCGGTCAGCACGTCCACCATGCCCGGCACGTCGGTGTTGTCGGCCGCCCAGGAGCCGTCGGGACGGCGTACCAGGGTGTTGGCGGCGCCGATGGTGGCGGCGACCGGCGAGACCTCGTCGGCCACCGCGAGCGCCACCTCCTTCAACGGCATGGTCAGCGACAGGCCGACCCACTCCGGTCCAAGACCGGCCACCCGGTCCGCCAGTTCGGCCTCGGCGCACTCGATCGCCGTGTACGACCAGCCGGTCAACCCGGCCGCCGCGTAGCCGGCGTTGTGGATGACCGGGGAGAGCGAGTGGGCGATCGGCTTGCCCAGCACCGCCGCCCGGCGTTCCCGTCCCGTCTCAGAGGACACCGTTCTCCCGGGCCTTCTGCTCGTTCCTCAGATGCTCCTCGTAGGTCTCCGCGAACGCGGAGTTGCCCTCCTTGTCGATCGCCACGAAATACAGCCACTTGCCCTTCGGGGGATCCATCGCCCCCTCCAGGGCCTGCTTACCCGGGTTGTTGATCGGGGTCGGGGTCAGCCCGGCGTGTGCGTGGGTGCTGAACGGGTTCTTCTCGTCGTACATCTCCTCCCTTCTCATGTCCTTCGACGCCTTGGTCTTCTTGCCGGTCAGCTCCCAGTAGTAGTTCAGGCTGACGTCGAACTGGAGACAGTTGCACGGGAAGTTGCCGTACACCCGGTTGTACGCCACCCGGGCGATCTTGCCCAGGTCGTTGGGGTTGCCCGCCTCCGCCTGGGCCAGCGAGGCCACGATCAGCGCCTCGTACGGGCTGATGCCGCCGCGCTTGGTCTCGACCGTCCTGACGAAGTCGATCTCCTCGGTCACGTCGAGGAACCGTTGCACCATCTGCTTGAGGAGCTGCTCGGCGGTGGCGTTCGGCAGCAGCTCGTAGGTGTCGGGGAAGAGGAATCCCTCGATGGACTTGCTGCTCTTCTTGCCGTCGTTGCGGTTGAACCACCAGTCCGGTACGCCCAGCGCCTCCGGATCCTTCGCCGCCTCCTCGAACTCCTTGACCGGGATCTTGGTGCGGTCGGAGAGCAGTTTGAAGATCCGCTTGGCGGTCGTCCCCTCCGGGATGGTGAACACGTTGGTCACCTTGTTGTTGGGGTCGAGCAGGAGGGCCAGCGCCGCCGCGGCGCTCATCTCCCTGCGCACCTTGTAGAGGCCGGGCTGGATGTTCGTGCCGCGGGAGTTCTCCGCGGCCGCCTCGATGAACGCCTTGGTGCTCTTGACGACCCCGGCCTCGACCAGGGTGTTGGCGATCTCGGCGATGGTCTGCCCGGCCTCGACCTCGATCTGGACCTCGCCCTTGCCGTCACCGTCGTAGTCCGGGGTGACGAAGTAGCTCTGGACCTGGTCGAAGCCGTACCACCCGACGCCTCCCAGCAGGCCGAGCAACGCGAACGTCATCAGCAGCGCGGCCACCGTCCGGCCGCGGCTGCTGCCGCGCCTCTTCTTTCGCCTGCGCTGCGCGCTGCGCCGGTGCCGACCCTTCTCCATGGGCTCCATGGGCTCGAACGCGAAATCGTCGATCATCCCGTCCGCCTCCGCTGCCTGTCCAGCCAGCCCTGCAGAATCTCCACCGCGGCCGCCTGATCGACCACCGCCCGCTTGCGCCGTCCCCGGACGCCCCGCTCGCTCAGCCTACGAGAAGCCACGAGCGTCGACATCCTTTCATCCACCAACTCGACCGGCACCGGGCTCACCACCTCGGCCAGCCGCCGCGCGTACGCCTGCGCCTGCGCCGCCGCGGGCCCGTGCCCGCCGGCGAGGGTCACCGGCAGTCCGACCACGACGGTGACCACCTCGTGGTGTTCGACGAGTCGGGCGATCTCCGCGATGTCGGCCGGCGTCTTCTCGGCGTCGGCCGTAAGGTCCCGGGCGAGGGTGACCAGCGGGGTGGCCAGGATGCCGTCGGGATCCGAGATCGCGATCCCGACCCGAACCTGGCCGACGTCCACACCGAGTCGCACGCCACGGGGATGCTCGGTCATCCGAATCCTCCGCGCAGCCCGTCCGCCGGCATGCCTGCACCGACCCACGGGCGGGCCGTCGTGGCTGGTGATCCAACCACAACGGCCCGTTTCGGGGCAACCACGACCGGGGCGCCACCGCGCCCCGGTCGCCCGTTCGCGTCCTCGGCGTCACCCATCAGAGCGCGGCCAGTGCCTTCTCGACGGCGACGAGGAGCGCGGGCGCCTCGCTGGCGGGCGCACCGCCGCCCTGGGCCAGGTCGGCGTTCCCGCCGCCCCGGCCGGAGAGCGCCTCCTTGACCAGGGTCGCCGCCGACGCACCCCGCTGCTTGGCGGCACCGTTGACCGCGACCACCAGGGATGCCTTGCCGCCGGACCGGGCCGCCACGGCCACCACCGCCGGGCGAGCCGGGTCGATCCGGCCCCGGATCTCCTGGGCGAGGGTCCGGACGTCGTTGCCGGCCGCGCCCTCCGGTGCCTCGGTGCCGACGTAGGCGATCCCGCGCACGTCCCGGGCCTGCTGGGCCAGTGCCGCCGCACCGCCGAGGACCAGCTGGGCGCGCAGCTTCTCCAGCTCACGCTCGGCGTCGCGCAACTGGGCGACGGTCTGCTCGACCCGGTCCGCCACCTGGTCGGCGGGGACCCGGTACAGCTCGGCCAACCGGGACACCAGCAGGTGCTCCTTGGCCAGGAAGCGGAACGCGTCGAGGCCCACCAGCGCCTCGACCCGGCGCACCCCGGAGCCGACCGACGACTCGGAGAGGATCTTCACCAGGCCGAGCTGTGCCGAGCGGGCGACGTGGGTGCCGCCGCACAGCTCCCGGGCGTAGTCGCCGACCTCGACGACCCGGACCTCGTCGCCGTACTTCTCGCCGAACAGCGCCATCGCGCCGAGCCGGCGGGCCTCCTCCAGCGAGGTGACGAACGCCCGGACCTCCAGGTCCGCGAGGAGGACCTCGTTGATCTGCTGCTCCACGTCGTGGAGCACGCTCGGCGGCACCCCGGTGGGGGTGTTGAAGTCGAAGCGCAGCCGGCCCGGGGCGTTCAACGAGCCCGCCTGGGTCGCCGACTCACCGAGGAAGTTCCGCACCGTCTGGTGCACCAGGTGCGTGGCGGTGTGTGACCGGGAGATCGCGCGGCGCCGGGTCACGTCGATCTCGGCCAGACCGGTCTCGCCCCGGCGGACCTCGCCCCGCACCACCCGGGCCCGGTGCACGATCAGCCCGGGGACCGGCTGCTGCACGTCGAGCACCTCGAGCTGGCCGCCGCCGACCGTGATGATCCCGAGGTCCGGCTGCTGGCCACCGCCCTCGGCGTAGAACGGGGTCGCGTCGAGCACCAGTTCGACGGTCTCTCCCTCGCCGGCCACCTCGACCGTACCGGCGGCACTGAGCAGCGCCCGGACCGTCGACTCCCGGGAGACCTCGGTGTAGCCGGTGAACTGGACCGGGCCGCCGGCGTCCAGCACCGAGCGGTAGGCCGACAGGTCGGCGTGGCCGGTCTTCCGCGCCCGCGCGTCCGCCCTGGCCCGCGCCCGCTGATCGGCCATCAACCGCCGGAACCCCTCCTCATCCACCCGCAACCCATGCTCGGCGGCAA
>Ga0310823_100298_pt1 | contig 47058 bp, 42 predicted proteins | sample P4_ome_3_FD_201316 | JGI IMG/M metagenome (GOLD analysis project Ga0310823, IMG submission 201316) | Sorghum-adapted microbial communities from Joint BioEnergy Institute, Emeryville, California, United States - P4_Day56_Rep3 | ecosystem: Engineered > Bioreactor > SSF (Solid state fermentation) >...
GAGGGCCTCCTGGGTTCGAAGTAGGTGCCTCAGACACACCCACCTCGCCCGGAGGCCCTCCCCTCGTTCAAGCCGACACGCCGTCGAGCACTGACAACAACGTCCTGAGTCACTACAACTAGCCCGCGCGGCGGGGCGGTGGCCCGGTCGAGCCCCGCACCACCAGCTCCGTGGGCACCGTGACCGCCGGCGGCGGCCGCTCCGGCTCGGTGAGCGCGGCGAGGATCATCTCCGCGGCGAGCGTCCCCTGCGCGACCACCGGCTGGGCCACGGTCGTGAGCTCCATCAGGTGCGCCATCTCGTGGTCGTCGATGCCGATCACCGACACGTCCTCCGGGACGCGCAGCCCGGACCGGCGGGCCGCCTGCAGGGCGCCCATCGCCATCTCGTCCGAGGCGGCGAACAGGGCGGTGGGCCGCTCCGGTAGCGCGAGCAGGCGCTCGGCGGCGTCGTGGCCCCCGGTCACGGTGAACCCGCCGACGGCCTCGAGCTCGGGCCGGGTGGGCAGCCCCGCCGCGGCCAGCTCGGCCCGGTACCCGAGGCGCCGGTCGGCGGGCATCGCCGTGTGCAGCTCGTCGTCGCCGCCGATGAACCCGATGCGCCGGTGCCCGAGGTCGAGCAGGTGCCGCACGGCGCAGCGCGCGGCGGCCTCGTCGTCGATGCGCACGCTCGCCCAGCCCGGGACCTCGGCGCCCACGATCGCCACCGGCCCGCCGACCGCCGACAGCGCCGCGACCTCCTCGGGCGTGGGGTGCAGGCCGAGCACGAGCACGCCGTCGACGCGCTTGCGCAGCAACGTGCCCGCGAAGGCGCGGCGGCGCTCGTGGGCGTTGGTGCCCAGGCTGTAGAGCAGCAGGTCGTAGCCGGCCTTGCGGAGCCGCTCCTCGGCGCTGTGCACGATCACCGCGAAGTACCAGCGGTTGACGAACGGCGCGACCACGCCGATCGCGTTCGTCTGGCCGCTCGCGAGGCTCGCCGCGCTGGGCGAGGCCACGTACCGCAGCTCGGCGGCCGCGGCGAGCACGCGCCGCCGGGTCTCCTCGGAGACCCGGGGCAGCCCGTGCAGCGCGCGGGAGACCGTCGCGATGGACACCCCCGCCGCCTCCGCGACGTCCCTGATCGTGCTCACGCCGGGCTCCGCCTGCGCTCGGTCAGCCCTTGACGCTGCCGGCCAGCAGGCCGCGCACGAAGTACCGCTGCAGCGCGAAGAACACCACCAGCGGGACGACGATCGCGACGAACGCGCCGGGCGCGAGCAGGTACCAGTTGGAGCCCCGCTCGCCCGCGAGGTTGGCCAGGCGAACGGTCAGCGGCGCCACGTCGAGCGTGCCGCCCGCGAACACCAGCGCGACGAGCAGGTCGTTCCACACCCACAGGAACTGGAAGACCGCGAACGCCGCGATCGCGGGCTTCATCAGCGGGACCATGATCGTGGTGAAGATCCGGACGTGGCCCGCCCCGTCCACCCGGGCGGCCTCCACGAGCTCCGCGGGGATGTCGCGCATCGAGTTGTGCAGCAGGAAGATCGCCAGCGGCAGCGCGAACGTGGAGTGCGCGATCCACACCGTCCAGAACGTGCCGTTCAGCCCGGTGCCGACGAAGATCTCCAGCAGCGGCAGGAGCGCCACCTGCAGCGGCACGATCTGCAGCGCGAAGACCGCGACGAACAGCGTGTCGCGCAGCGGGAAGCGCGTCCACGCGAACCCGTAGGCGGCCATCGTGGCCAGGATGATCGGGATCGCCACCGACGGGATGGTGATCAGGATCGAGTTGGTGAAGAAGCCGACGAGCGGCTGGTTGCCCCCGAAGAGGACCTCGGCGTAGTTGTCGAGGGTCAGCTGCGGGTTGGCGAAGAACGTCCACCACCCCGTGCGCTGCACGTCGCGTTCGGGCCGGAACGACGTCAGGAACAGCCCGAACGTGGGGAGGGTCCACAGGACCGCGATCACGAGCGCGGCGATCGAGGCCCACGGCGAGGTGAGCCGCTTCTTCGCGGCCGACGCGCGCGAGGTGGCCGCGGCGGCGAGGTCGGTTCCGGTGCCCGCGCTGCCCTCGGTGCTCAGGATGGTCATCGCGCGTCCACCTTCCGCATCTGCCGCACGTTGTAGATGACGATCGGCACCACGAGGACGAACAGGATCATGGCGAGCGCCGATCCCATGCCGAGGTCGGAGAGTCGGAAGCTCTGCACGTAGAACTCGTTCGCGACGACGCTCGTGCCGAACTGGCCGCCGGTCATCGTGCGGACGATGTCGAAGACCTTGAGCACGGCGATGCTGATCGCGGTGATCACGACGACCACGGCCGGTCGGATGCTCGGCAGGGTGATGTAGAAGAACATCCGCAGGCCGCCGACCCCGTCGAGCCGCGCCGCCTCGATGATGTCGCTCGGGATGGCCTTGATCGCCGCCGAGAGGATCGTCATCGCGAAGCCGGCCTGGATCCAGATCATCACGACGATCAGGAGCAGGTTGTTCCACGGCTCGGCGAGGATGAAGTTCACCGGCTCGAAGCCCAGCCAGACCAGTATCTGGTTGAGCAACCCGATCTGCTGGATGTTCTGCTGGTTGGGCCGGTACTCGTAGACGAACTTCCAGATGATCGCCGCGCCGACGAACGAGATCGCCATCGGCAGGAAGATCAGGGCCTTCGCGGCCGCCTCGAACCGGGTGCGGTCCACCAGCACCGCGTAGACCAGACCGATCGCGGTCGAGAGGATCGGCGTGATCACCACCCAGAGCAGGGTGTTGCGCATGACGACCACGAGGTCGGGCTGGGTGAAGATCCGGACGTAGTTGTCCAGGCCGACGAACCCGGCGCTGCGGGCGTCGAGGACCGACTGCACCGCCGTGCGGGCCGCGGGGTAGAGCAGGCCGATGAGCAGGAGGAGCAGGGCGGGGGCCGTGAACGCGACCCCGGAGACCACGTCGGCCCGGCGGCCCTTCGCGCGGCCGACCACGAGCAGGACGACGCCCATCACGGCGGCGAAGACGACCACCGCGACCAGCAGTTGGAGCAGTTTGTCGAGCAGGGTCAAGCCGGCTCACCTCCAAGGGGTCGGGGGCGCCCGAGGCCGTGCGCCGGGCGCGCCGGGGAGGCGCCGGGACGGGCGGATCGCGCCCGTCCCGGCGCGGGGATGGGAGCTCTCGCCGGTTACGACGAGGCGGGCCAGGACTGCTCGATGAAGTCGAGCGTCTCGGTCGTGCCCTGCCCGGTGATCCAGTCGGTCATGCCGCGCCAGAACGACGCCGACCCGACGGCCGCGGGCATCAGGTCCGAGCCGTCGAACCGGAAGGTGTTGTCCTCGTTCTGCAGGATCTCGGCCGACAGCCGGTCGATCGGGTTGGTCAGGTTGTTCGGGTCCAGCCCGGTGTTGGCGCTGATCCAGCCGCTCTGGCCGAGGTCGCTACCGGCCTTGGCCTTCGCGTTGGCCCACTCCGGCGAGGACAGGTAGGCCTGGAACGCCTGCACCTCGGGGCGGTCGGAGAACGCGACGACGAACTCCGAGCCGACGAGGATGGTCTGCGGCGCGCCCTCGTTGATCGGCGGCAGCTCGAACGCGAAGACCTGCCCGTTCTCCGAGATGTCGGTGCCCTCGGGGAAGTTGGCCGCGTAGAAGTTGGCCTGGCGGTGCATGTAGCAGGTCCCGTCGAGGATCGGCAGGCCGCCGTCCTGGAACGTCGTGGTGGCGATCGACGAGACGTCGCCGAGGCCGCCGTTGACGTAGTCGGGGTTCTTCAGGATCGAGCCGACGCGGTCGAGGGCCCTGGCCACGCGCGGGTCGTTGAACGGGATGGCGTGCGAGACCCACTGGTCGTAGACCTCGGGGCCGTTCTCGCGCAGCATCACGTCCTCGAGCCAGTCGGTGAGCGGCCAGCCGGTCGCGTCACCCGACGAGATGCCCGCGCACCACGGCTTGCCGCCGTCGGCCACGATGCGGTCCGAGAGCTCCACCATCTCGTCCCAGGTCGTGGGGACGGTGTAGCCCTTCTCCGCGAACGCCTGGGGCGAGTACCAGACGTAGGACTTGACGTTCGAGCCGAGCGGAGCGCCGTACAGGGTGCCGTCGACGCTGCCCGCGGCCTTGAACGTCTCGGAGTAGTACTGGTCGACGTTCGCCACGACGGCCTGCGGGGCGGGCTTCACCGCGCCGGGGTTCTGCTTGACCAGGGTGTTCAGCAGGCCGGGCTGCGGGATGTAGGCGATGTCCGGCGGCGAGCCCGCCTGGACCCGCACCGGGAGCTGGGCCTCGAACTCCTTGGACCCCTCGTAGACGACCTGCGCGCCGGTGCACTCCTCGAACGGCTTGTAGGACTCGATGTGCGGCTCGTCCTCGGGCGCCACGATGGAGGTGTAGATCGTGATCCGGGTCCCGGACAGGTCGCCGTACTGCGCGAACGCCGCACAGTCCTGGTCGGAGGCGGCCGAGTTGCCGCCGCTGCCTGCGACGTTGCTGCCGCCGCATCCGGCGAGCGCGAGGCTGAGGCCCAGCGCAGCGCTGATCACGGCCGTGCGCGACGGTCTCCGCAGGATCGATCCCGATTTCGGGGCTGGCATCGCACCCTCCGCGTCGATGGGGACGGAGCGGGCGGTGGCCCACTCCCTTGAGATCCGGGCCATGGAAGCGTTTACGCACGCACACGGGCAACGACGACGCGGTAACGATGCCGTAACTCCTACGCTATGTAGTCAAGTTCTCACGGTTCGTGTTGGGTCTTCTCCTGGAGACCACTTGCATGGCAGGCTGCAAGCGCTTTACCCCTGCCACTCGGATCGTCCGGCACGTTCCTGCCGGTGGAAGGTGAAACAGCATGGCTGCTGTTGTCTATGACAAGGCGACCCGGATCTACCCGGGGTCCACGAAGCCCGCGGTCGACTCGCTCGACCTCGAGGTCGCCGACGGTGAGTTCCTGGTCCTCGTCGGACCGTCCGGATGCGGCAAGTCCACCTCGCTGCGCATGCTCGCGGGGCTGGAGGACATCGACCAGGGGTCGATCTACATCGGCGGCCGCGACGTCACGCGCGTGCCCCCGAAGGACCGCGACATCGCGATGGTCTTCCAGAACTACGCGCTCTACCCGCACATGACCGTCGCCGAGAACATGGGCTTCGCGCTCAAGATCGCCGGTCGCCCGAAGTCGGAGATCCAGCAGCGCGTGCAGGAGGCGGCGAAGATCCTCGACCTCGAGCCGTTCCTCGACCGCCGCCCGAAGGCCCTCTCCGGTGGTCAGCGGCAGCGCGTCGCGATGGGCCGGGCGATCGTGCGCCAGCCCCAGGTGTTCTGCATGGACGAGCCGCTGTCCAACCTGGACGCCAAGCTGCGCGTCTCGACCCGCACCCAGATCGCGTCGCTGCAGCGCCGCCTGGGCATCACCACGGTCTACGTCACGCACGACCAGACCGAGGCCATGACGATGGGCGACCGCGTCGCCGTGCTGAAGGACGGCGTCCTGCAGCAGGTCGACACGCCGCGTGCGATGTACGACAAGCCGGCCAACGTCTTCGTCGCCGGCTTCATCGGCTCGCCGGCCATGAACCTCCTCGAGGTGAAGGTCGACGGGGACACGCTGCACTTCGGCGGCGCCGACATCCACATCCCGCGCACCGCGGTGGAGGAGGTCGGCGCCACCCGCAAGGTCACCGTCGGCGTGCGTCCCGAGGACATGGAGCTGGTCAGCGCCGGCGACGGCCTCGCCACGGAGGTCGACGTCGTCGAGGAGCTCGGCGCGGACGCCTACGTCTACGGCACCACCGAGGTCGGCGGCGAGCGCCGCTCGATCATCGCCCGCGTCGACGGCCGCACGCCGCCGGACAAGGGCTCGGTGCTGCACTTCGCCCCGCGCCAGGGTCACCTGCACCTGTTCTCCGGCGACACCGGCGAGCGCATCGAGGTCTGACCCACCCGCTTCACGCCGCGGCCCCGGGACCGGTCCGGTCCCGGGGCCGCGGTGCGTCGTCGTCAGCCGACGGGCGTGGGCAGCGCGGCGCGCAGCCGCACCTCGGTGCCGAGGATCTCCGCCGCGGGACGCAGCCCCGCCCGGCGCAGCAGCCGGGTGATGCCCACGTCGTCCGGGCGCGCGCAGCCCCGGAGCTCGGCGAGCCCGCGCTCGGCCGCGACCTCGGCGATGTGGCGCAGCAGCGCGGTGCCGAGGCCCCGGCCCTGCCAGGCGTCCTCGACGAGCACCGCGACCCGTGCCGACCCGGCGTCGCCGGGCTCGGCGTCGAGGTTGGCGATCCCGACGGCGCTGCCGCCGTCGGCGGTGACGGCCAGCACGGTGTGCAGGCCGGTGGGCGAGCTCGACGGGCCCAGCAGCGCCGCCAGCTCGTCGGGGTGCAGCCGCGGGGCCGGGCTCAGGAACCGGGAACGGCGCGAGCCGGGGGAGCAGCGGGCGTGCAGCGCGGCCACGAGCGGGCCGTCGCCGACTTCGGCGGCGCGCAGCCGCACCTGCGACCCGTCGCGCAGCTGGAGGGTGCGCTCCGCGCTCGGCGTGCGCGTCGGCACGCGCATCGTGAGCTGGGTGGCGAGCTCCAGCAGGGCCGCGGCCCGGGAGAGCTCGGTGGCCGTGAACGGCCATGGGCGCGCGACGTGGATCTGCTGCGTGCCGCCGCGCAGCGTGTGGACGTGCCCCGCCGGCGGCGCCGCCGGGTCGACCAGCCGGGCCCGCAGGAGCGTGGCGGCCGCGCTCGGGGCGCTGCCGGGGTCGGCCACGACCATCCGCGCGAGCGCGAGCGCCGTGGTGGCCGGGTCCGACAGCTCCGTGGCGTCGGCGCGCACCAGCAGCGTGCACGGGACGCCCGCGGCCGCGACGGCGTCGGCCAGCGTCGCCGGCTCGACGTCCTCGGGCACCTCGACGAGCAGCTCGTCGGTGACCGCCCCGTCGTCGGTGGGCTCGCCGACGACGTGGAGGGAGAGGATGTTGCACCCCGCCGCGCCCACGGCGGTGGCCAGTCCGCCGAGCCGCCCTGGCCGGTCCTCGAGCTCGACGTGCATCCGCCACAGTGCCATGAGGGCCAGCGTCCCCCCGCTGTGTTTCCGGCCCGCTACCGGTGTGTGACGGGCCGGCGGCGAACCCCGATCGGCGAGTCGCGGTATGGGTGCGGGCGAGTCGCGGTCTGGCTGCGGGCGAGTCGCGGTGTGGGTGCGGGCGAGTCGCGGTCTGGGTACGGGCGTCCCGGTGAGGGGCCGTCAGGCGAGGGCGCGGCGGGCGAAGCCGATCTCCGTCGCGACGTGGCGGATCGTCTCCTCCACCACGAGGCTCCCGTGCCCCGCGTCGAAGCGGCTCACCTCGTACCGGACGTCGCCGCGGGCGGCGAGGGCGTCCAGGTAGTTGTCCACCTGCCGGATCGGGCAGCGCGGGTCGTTCTCGCCCGCCAGCACGAGCACCGGGGCGCGCACGCGGTCGACGTAGGTGAGCGGCGACGCGACCCGGTACGCCTCCGGGCGCTCCTCCGGCGAGCCGCCGAACAGCGCGCGGTCGAACGCCCGCAGCTGCTCCATCTCGTCGGCGTAGGCGGTGAGGTAGTCGGCGACGGGCACCCCGGCGATCGCGGCTGCCCAGCGCTCGGGCTGGGTGCCGACGGCGAGCAGCGCGAGGTAGCCGCCCCACGACCAGCCCTCCACCACGCAGCGGGCCGGGTCGACCAGGCCGTCGGCGACGCAACGGTCGTGCACCGCGGCGACGTCCTCCAGCTCGGTGAGCCCCGGCCTGCCCTCGATCGCGTCCCGCCAGGCGGACCCGTAACCGGTGGAGCCCCGGTAGTTGACCTCGACGACGACGAACCCGGCGTCCACCCACGCGGCGCGGGCCGCGCTGAACCGGTCCTCGTCGGCGGCGTGCGGCCCGCCGTGCAGGGCGAACACGGCCGGGGCCCGCCCGGCCACGCCCTCCGGCTTGGCGACGAGGGCGTGCACCCGGCCGCCCGGCCCGTCCACCCACAGGTCCTCCACCGGCACCGAGCCGGGGGCCCGCGGACCCGGCGGCGCCACCAGCACGCGGTCGGTGCCGTCGGGGTGCAGCGCCCGCACCGTGGTGGGCTCGGCCGCCGACGAGCAGGTGTACTCCACCGTGCCGTCCGGACGGACCTCGGCCGAGCCGACGCACCCGGGGGCCACCGGCAGCTCGGTCAGCTCGTCGGTGGTGAGGTCGTAGCGGTACAGCCGGGTCCGGGCGGCCGCCGTGTGCCAGACGAGCAGCTTCTGCCCGTCGGGGTAGAAGTCGCCGAAGACCTCGCCGGGCAGGTCGAGCGCGATCTCGCGTTCGGTGTCGGCGAGCACGTCCCAGATGAGCAGCTCCTCGCGGCCCCGGCGCTCGTGCAGCAGCAGGAGCCTGCCGTCGCCGCGGATCGGCGCGAACACGATCGGGGTCAGCCCCTTGCCCGTGCCGTCCGACTTCTCGGCCACGACCTCGCCGTCCGCGGCCCGCACGACCCGCACCGCCGGGTGGCGGGAGTCGCCGTGCTCGGAGTGGCTGATCGCGAGCAGCGTCTCGTCCTCCGACAGCGCGCCGACGCTCGCGTCCTCGGCGTGCTGGTAGACGATCTGCGCGGGCCCGCCGCCCCGGCGCACCCAGATCTTCGTGCCGTCGTCGGTGGAGGTGCCCGCCGCCACGACCTCCCGGCCGATCTCCAGGCCGGCCGGGTAGCCGTCCTCGACGCCCGGCAGCGCGGGCTCCGGGTCGGCGTCCGGGGCCCGCCCCGCGAACGGCTCGCGCACCCAGTGGCCGAACTCGTCGCCGTCGGTGTCGGCGAACCACCAGACCGTGCCGCCGTCCGGCGGGAGCGTGGCGATGTGGGTGCCGCTGCGCCGGTCGGTGACCTTGCGGTGCAGGTCGGTGGCCCGGTCCCAGACGTACACCTCGGTGGTGCCGCTCGCGTTGGAGGTGTACACGCAGCGGTCCGGTGCGTCCCGCGCCCACGCGGGCCGCGACATCCGCGGCGCGGTGAACCGGGCGCGCCAGCGCTCCTCGCGCTCGTCGTCGTCGAAGAGCCGGTCGGGGACGGGGGCGACGGGGTGCTCGGTCACCCCCAGGATCATGCCTCAGCTACCAGCTGAGCTCCGCGCAACCGGTGCGGCAGCCGGGCGGCTCGACCTGCAGCGTGAAGTGCGCGAGCTGGTGGCGTTCGGTGAGCAGCCGCTGGGCGGAGGTGAGCACGGCGGCGGGGTCGCAGCCCGCCCCGACCGCGAGGTGCGCCGACCCGACCTCCATGCCCGAGGTCAGCGTCCAGACGTGCACGTCGTGGACGTCCTGCACGCCCTCCAGCGCGCCCAGCTCGGCGCGCACGGCGGCGACGTCGACGTGCGCGGGCGCGGCCTGCACGAGGATGCGCACGGCCTGCCTGCCCAGCGAGAACGTCCGCGGCAGGATGAACAGGCCGATCGCGATCGCGACGATCGGGTCGGCGTAGCGCCAGCCGAACAGGAGCGTGACCGCGCCCGCGACGAGCACGCCGACGGAGCCGAGCGTGTCGGCGACGACCTCGAGGTAGGCGCCGCGGATGTTGAGGCTCTCCTTCGCGCCCCGGCGCAGCAGGGCGAACACGAAGAGGTTCGCGGCGAGCCCCACCAGCGCCGTGAGCAGGAGGGGCAGGCCCGGCACCTCGGGCGGGTCCGCGAAGCGCTGGACGGCCTCGACGACGACCCAGGCGGCCACCCCGAACAGCAGCACGGCGTTGGCCAGCGCGGCGAGGACCTCGGCGCGGTAGAGGCCGAACGTGCGCCGGTCGTCGCTGCGGGCCGCCCGGGCGGCCGTGATGGCGGCGAGCGCCATGGCCATCCCGAGCACGTCGGTGAAGTTGTGGCCCGCGTCGGAGAGCAGGGCCAGCGACGAGGTCAGCAGCCCGACGACGACCTGCAGGACGAGGGACGCGACGAGCACGCCCAACGAGATGGCGAGCCGCCGCGAGTGCCTGCCGGATGCGCTCGCGCCCGCCTCGATCCCGTGCCCGTGACCCGCGCCCACGGGCCCAACATATGCGTAAGTACGCATAAGTGCAACGCCGCGCCCGATCGGATGACGGTCTGCCATGATCTGCGCGTGACCGAGCCGGTGCGCCCCGAGGACATGCGCATCTCGGACGCGGAGCGCCGCGCGGTGCAGGAGCGGCTCCGCCTGGCCCACGACATCGGGCAGCTCGACCTCGGCGAGTTCGACGACCGCGTCAAGTCGGTCTGGTCCGCCCGCACCCGCGGCGAGCTGGACCGCATCACCGCCGACCTGCCCGCGCCCCCGACCGGGTCGGCGCGCCGAGGCGTGTTCTCCGACACCGGCGGCGGTGTCGCGATGCGGGTGCTCACGATCATCTGGAGCAGCCTCGCCGCGGTGAACCTCGCGGTGTGGGGCCTGATCGGCCTGACCACCGGCAGCTACGTGTACCCGTGGTGGGTGTGGGTGGCGGTGCCGCCCGGGATCGTGCTGCTGGTGCTCTACGTCGCGGGGATCGGGCGGCCGCGGCGCGAGCCCTGAGTCAGGCGTTCACGAAGAAGCAGAACGGGTGGCCGACCGGGTCCAGCATGACCCGCACGTGCTCCTGGGGCTGGAACTCCGCGAGCGCGGCGCCGGCCGCTTCCGCGTGGGCGACCGCCTGGTCGAGGTCCTCGACCTCGATGTCGAGGTGCAGCTGCATCTGCTGGCGCCGCTCCTGCGCGGGCCAGGTCGGGCGCTCGTAGCGCTCCTCCAGCTGGAACGACAGCCCCGGCCCGCCGCCGGGAGGGCGGAGCGTGACCCACGTGGGGTCGTCCTGCACCACGGGCCAGCCGAACAGGTGCCGGTAGAACGCCGCGAGGGCGCGGGGGTCCGGCGCGTCGAGCACGGTGGCGGTCAGCGTCAGCGGCGGTCGCTCCATCTCGCCCTGTTCCATGCGGCGCAGTATTCCGCTGGCCCCGCGCGGCCGCAGGACGCTAAGGTCGTGATCATGTCGAGCCCCGAGGCGTCCAGAGCCTGACCACCGGTCGATCGGTGGTCCTCCCCTCCTGGGGCGGTTCCTTCCCCCTTTTCCTGCACGTCCGCGCCGTTCGACCGGTCCGGCTTCCTTCCCGACCCGTCGACATCGCCTCGGAGCGCGTCGTGCCCAGACAACCCCTGCCGCCGGTCGTCCCCCTGCTCGGGACCGCGGTGTTCGCCCAAGGGACGTCCGAGTTCATGGTGGCCGGCCTCGTGCCGGACGTCGCCTCGGAACTGTCCGTCTCCCTCCCCGCCGCCGGGCTGTTGACCTCGGCGTTCGCGGTCGGCATGGCCGTCGGTGCCCCGTTGGTGGCGCTGCTGGCCATGCGCTGGCCGCGCCGGACCGCACTCGCCGCCTTCCTCGTGGCCTTCGTCCTCGCGCACGTCGTCGCGGCCGTGACCGGCAGCTTCGCGGTGCTCGTCGGCACCCGGGTGGTCGGCGCCCTGGCCAACGCCGGCTTCCTCGCCGTCGCGCTGGCCACGGTGACCGACCTCGTCGCCCCCGATGCCAAGGGGCGCGCCCTCGCGGTGCTGCTCGCCGGCACCACCCTCGCCTGCGTGGCGGGCGTCCCCGGCGGGGCCGCCCTCGGGAGCCTGTGGGGGTGGCGCTCGGCCTTCTGGGTCGTCGCCCTCCTCTGCCTGCCGGCCCTCGTCGCGGTGCTGGTCGCGGTGCCGCACGCCCGCCCGGCGGCGATCCCGCCGAGCGCCCGCGGGGAGCTGCGCGTGCTGCGGCGCCCGCGGCTGCAGGTCCTGCTGCTGCTCGGGGCGTTGGTCAACGGCGCGACGTTCTGCTCGTTCACCTACCTCGCCCCGGTGCTCACCGGCGTCTCGAGGATCGGCGACGAGTGGGTCCCGGCGATGCTCGCGCTGTTCGGCGCCGGGGCGTTCCTCGGGGTCCGGCTCGCCGGCCGCTGGTCCGACACCCGGCCGGGACCGGTCGTCGCCGGTGGCGGGGTGCTGCTCGCCGCGGGCTGGGCCGGGTTCGCCCTCACCGGCGGCGCGGTGGCCGCGCTCGTCCTCGTGCCGGTCGTGGGGACGCTCTCGTTCGCGGTCGGCAGCACGCTGATCGCCCGCGTGCTCTACGCGGCCGCGGACGCGCCGAACCTCGCGGGCAGCTTCGCGACGGCGTCGCTGAACGTCGGGGCCGCGGTGGGGCCGTGGGTCGGGGGCGTGGCGATCGGGGTGGGTGCGGGGCTGGGCGCACCGCTGTGGGTGAGCGCGGGGCTGGTGGTCGCGGCGCTCGCGATCGCCGTGCTCGCGCGCGAACCCCGTGCGGCTACTTCCGCTCCGACTTCTTGTCCGTGATCCGGGTGATCACCGCGAGCGCCACGATCAGCAGCAGGACGGCGGGGAGGAAGATCGTGACCGTCCAGTAGTCGAACACCCAGTCGTAGGGCTTGTCCATGTGCCGTTCCTCCGCGCGGGGAAGTGCTGATCGCACCCGACGGTAGCAACGTCGCCGCCGGTCGGCCTCGGCGGATCCGCGGGTTCGCCCGGTCCTGCGATCTCCTCGACCGCGCCGCAGCTGGGCGGCGCGGTCGGGTCGCGGTGCTCGGCAGCGTCACCGCCGTCCACCGCGGGGGCGCCGGCGACGGGCGTGCCGGGGGGCGTCCCCGGCCGATGCCGCGCGGGACGACCTCGGCGCCGCCGCCGCGGCGGCGTTTCCGGGCGGGTTCCCGGGTGACGGCGGTGGTCAGCGACGTGCTGGGCACGGTCGTCGAGCGGCCCATGCACCCCTACGAGATGGCGTCGCTCATCCGGGCCAGGGGCGAGGACGCCGACCTGGACGTCGAGTGGGGCTCGCTGTACACGGTGGTCCGCAACCTGGTCACGCACGGGTTCATCGAGGTCGCGGGCAGCGGGCGGGAGGGCGCTCGGCCCGAGCGCACGGTCTACCGCATCACCGACGCGGGCCGCGCCGAGCTGCGGGACTGGAACCACGAGCTGGTGGCCACGGCGGTGCCGGAGCACCCCCGGTTCAAGGCGGGGCTGTCCATGCTCGCGGTGCTCCCGCCCGAGGCGGCGGCGTCGGCATTGGGGTCCCGGATCGCGCAGCTGGAGCGTGCGGTCGCGGCGACCAGGGCGGCGCTGGAGGGGTCCGGTGACGTCCCGCGCCTGTTCCTCGTCGAGACCGAGTACGAGCCGGCCGTGCGCGAGGCCGAGCTGGCCTGGGTGCGCGGCCTCCTCGACGAGCTGCACCGCGTGCGACAGAAACCCGATGTGGCCCGCGCGCAGGCTCCGCCCCAGCCCGTCGTCGGAGATGCCGGTGCCGTCGTCGGTCACGGTGAGCCGCGCCCGGTTGCCCGACCGTCACTTTGCCCGCGGCGGCGTGCTCGGCGACGTTGGCCGGCAGCTCGCGGGCGGTCGGCTAGCGCGGCGGCGCGTCCGGCCCCTCGGCCGCGGGTGCCCCTGCGAAGAGGTCGACCAGCCGGTCCCAGCGCGTGCGGCGCCCGGCGGGGAAGCGGCGGCGGGCCCGGGCCATCCGGCGCTCGTCGTAGCGGCGACGCGCCCACGGCGAGGAGGGGCGGGCCAGCCGCAGGGCCGCGACCAGCGCCACGAACGGGACGAACACGCCCACCACCCCCAGCACCGGCCGGCCCTTGAGGATCGCGACGAGCGCGAACACCAGGTTCCCGACGACCCCGATCGCGGTGGCGAGCGCGCCGCCCTCGGCGTCGTCGCCGAACGGGTTCACCCCCACCAGGAGCAGCGCCCCGACGATCAGCGCGACCAGCACCGCGTCGACCGAGCTGCGGCCCTCCCGCTGCCAGTACACGTCCTGCAGGTGCAGCCAGAGCGCGAACTCGTCGAGGGTGAGCGCCGCGCCGGTGCCGAACAGGACGGCCAGCACGTCCGACCACGGCGCCTCGGGGCGGTAGGTGAACTCGGCCGTCCCGGCGCCCAGGATGAGGAAGATCCCGTAGACCTGGTGGTGCACGTGCACGCCGCCGACGTGCGCGTTCCGGAACGGCCCGCGCCCGGTCCGGATCGCCCGTGTGATCGCCCTGGTGGCGAGGAACGTGACCAGGAACGCGGCCAGCATCCAGCCGACGAGCGCCCGACGGCGGGTCAGCTCGGGAAGCAGCTCGATGTCGATGCCGGCCACGCCGCGCCTCCTCGGCCATCGATGCTCGTCCACGTGTCAACCCACCGGGCTCACGACACGCGCACGAGCGTCGCCCTCCCCGGCCCGTGGAGCTCGTCGTCCGCCACCGGGCGGCCGCAGACGGCCAGCAGCAGCGCCAGCGCGGTGCCGGCGACCTCGGGACCCTCGCCGATGGGCGCGTCGGCGTCCACGGCGACGAGCCGCACCCCGGCCGCCGGTTCCTTCGCCCCGCCGAAGGAGACCGGGGTGCGGACCTGGAGCCGCAGCGCCCGCACGACCGCCTCCAGCGGGTAGGAGCGCGCGATGCCCAGCGGCCGCCGGACGTCCTCGCCGTGCACCACCTCCTCGACCAGCCGGGGCGGGCCCGAGGTCCGCGCCGCCACCCGGCGCAGCCGGTCGAGGGTGTCGCGCGGCGACGCCCCGCGCTCGCGCGCCACCCCGCGGGCGTTGAGCCGGTCGAAGTCGAACCCGGCCGCGGCGAGCCCGGCCAGGAACCCCGGCCGCGTGGTCCGGGCGCCGTCCACGAGGTGCGCCACCACGTCGTGGACGGTCCACCCGGCGCACGGCGACGGCAGCTCCCAGCCGCGCGCGTCGACGTGCGCCAGGTCCTTCTCGGCGGCCACGCCGGCGTGGATCCGCACCACCGTGATCGAGTTGGCCAGCACGTCGTGCAGATCCCGCGATGCGCAACCGCTCCTCGGTGACCCGCTGCCGCCGCTCCTGTTCGGCGAGCCGCAGCCGCAGCTCGGCCTCCTCCCGCACCGCCGCCCGGCTGCGCAGCGTCTCGCCGAGCAGCAGCAGGACGGCCAGCAGCGAGACGTCGAACAGGGTGTCGACGACGACCCGGACCAGGGGTTCGGCGCCGGGTGCGAGCAGGCGGAACGGCAGCCCGGTCGCCGCGATCACGCCGATGACCGCGACGCCCCACACAGCCGCCCGGCGCGGGCCACGGCGAAGACCGGGATCCCCAGGGCGAGCGCGGGCGAGAACGCGGGCACGTCGAGCGCCAGCGCGGCGAAGAAGCTCGCCGTACCCCCGATCAGGGCGGTGCGCGGCGCCCGGCGCACCAGCAGCGCCCACAGGCCGATCGCGACCACGGCGACGACGAAGACGGCGTCGAGCGGCCGTGCCGGGACGTCCGGTGACTACAGGGCCGCCCCGAACATCACGGCGGTGATCAGGACGGTGAGGCACACCTCCAGCACCGGGGGTCGATGCCACCGCACCGGGCAACCCTGTGCGCTGCCCGGGTGCGGTGCAGGAGATCAGCGGGCGCGTCGGCGGGCGGCGTTCGCGTGCTTGCGCACCGCGAACGCGTGCGCGTCGGCGAGCAGCTGCCGGGCAAGGGGCCACGTCCGGTCGGGGTTGAGCACGCTCACCCAGTTCAGCCGGCCGTAGACCGGGTGCGGGAACAGGGTGTCGAGCGCGGTCGGGTCGTGCTCGGCCGCCGGGTCGACCACCTCGCGGAAGCGGTCGCGCGGCAGCCCGAGGTTGAGCCGGTACACCCCGGGCCGGTCGAGGTCGGACGCCGAGTCGTGGGCGTCGGACGTGACGACGGTGGCCCAGCCGTTGCGGGGCCGCTCCTCGTAGTCGTGGTCCGGGTCGTAGACGGCGTAGACGTCGCCGCCGGCCTCGATGATCAGGGTGTCGGGGAATGCGGCGAGCGTATCGCGTACGGATTCGAAATCCACTGCGCCAAGACAGCACGGTATTGCCGGCGGACGTGCAGATCAAGTGATGGAAATCACGCCGCATCGTCGATCGTCGGTTCCGATCCGGCGTCGAGCACGCATCCCGGTGCGCCCGCACCGACTCGGCGAAGGGGTGGATCGGGGCGCCACCGCCGACGGCGAGGAACCCGCCCTCGCCGTCGCGGTTCAGCGGGGTCGCGGTCGCCCCGGGAACGCCGAAAGCCCCGATCAGGCACCAATCGTCGAGTTCCTGACCAGGGCTTTCGCGATGTCGGGGTGACAGGATTTGAACCTGCGACCTCTTCGTCCCGAACGAAGCGCGCTACCAAGCTGCGCCACACCCCGATGGCCCGTGGGCCGGGGACGAGTCTAACGGACGTCCGCAGGCGCCGACGCGGGGGTGGTCATGGCCGCCTCCGCGGCCGCCGGCCGGGGCACGAGGGTGAGCAGCGTGGCCTCCGGCGGGCAGGCGAACCGCACCGGGGCGAACGGCGACGTGCCGAGCCCGGCCGACACGTGCAGCCACATGTGCGCGCCCCACCGGGACGCGCCGCGGGCCCGGGACCGGTCCAGCCCGCAGTTCGTGACGAGCGCGCCGATGCCGGGGATGCGCAGCTGGCCGCCGTGCGTGTGGCCGGCGAGCACGAGGTCGTAGCCGTCGGCGGCGAACCGGTCGAGGACGCGCGGCTCGGGGGAGTGGGTGAGCCCGAGGCGCAGCGCAACCGTGCCCTCGCGGCGGCCCGCCACGCGGTCGTAGCGGTCGAGCCCCAGGTGCGGGTCGTCCACGCCGGCCGCGGCGACCTCGAGCCCGGCCACGGTGAGGTCGACGCGTGCGTGGGTGGCGTCGTGCCAGCCCCGCTCGACGAGCGCGGCGCGCAGATCCCGCCACGGCAGCGGCTCCCCGTGGCTGCGCCGGGAGCTCTTCACGAGGTAGCGGGCGGGGTTCTTGGGCGTGGGCCCGAAGTAGTCGTTGCTGCCGAACACGAACAGCCCGGGGAAGTCGAGCAGCGGGCCCAGTGCGGCGATCGCGGCCGGCACGGCGCGCGGGTGGGCGAGGTTGTCGCCGGTGTTGACGACGAGGTCGGGCTCGAGCTCGGCCAGCCGGGCCACCCAGCGCTGCTTGCTGCGCTGGCGGGGCGTGAGGTGCAGGTCCGAGATGTGCAGCACCCGCAGCGGCCGCGCCCCGGCGGCGAGCACCGGCAGCGTGCTCTGCCGCAGGGTCCACCAGCGGCGCTCGACTCCCGCCGAGTACGCGAGCGTGGCCGCACCGGTTGTCGTCGCGCCGAGCGCGAGCCGAGCCCAGCTGTTCACGACTGCAGGGTACGTTGGGCGGGCCGTGCATTAGCGTGCGCTCCCGTGAGCACTCCCAAGGAGCGGCTGCGGGCGGACCTGACCGCGGCCATGAAGTCCAAGGACGAGCTGGTCAAAGCCACCCTGAGGATGACGCTGACGGCCATCGGCAACGCCGAGGTCGCCGGGGACGAGGCGCGGGAGCTCAGCGACGACGAGGTGCTCGCGATCATCCGGAAGGAGGCCAAGAAGCGGGCCGAGTCCGCGGAGGCGTTCGCGAGCGCCGGCCGCGAGGAGCTCGCGGCGCAGGAGCGCGCCGAGGGCGAGGTGCTGGCCCGCTACCTGCCCGCCCAGCTGTCGGACGACGAGCTGGCCGAGATCGCCCGCGCCGCGGTCGAGGAGACGGCCGCCGAGCTGGGCGAGCGACCGGGACCCCGGCAGATGGGGCAGGTCATGAAGCGCGCCACCGCGGCTGCCGCCGGGCGCGCCGACGGCAAGCGCATCGCGAACGCGGTGCGCGCGCTGCTCGGCTGAACCCGGGCCGCACCCGGGGCCGTCGCCGGGCGACCGCTCCGCGGTGCGGCGCCGTCAGCTCGCGGCCTCCGCCTTCTTGCGGGTGGTCGCCTTCTTGCGCGCGGGCGCCTTCTTCGTGGTGCCCGCCTTCGCGCGCCGCTCGGCGAGCAGCTCGGCCGCCCGCTCGTCGGTGATCTTCTCGACCTCGTCGCCCTTGCGCAGGGACGCGTTCGTCTCGCCGTCGGTGACGTACGGGCCGAACCGGCCGTCCTTGATCACCATCTGCTTGCCGGTGACCGGGTCCTTGCCGAGCTCGCGCAGCGGCGGGGTGGCGGCCGCGGTGCGCCTGCCCCGCTGCTTGGGCTGCTTGTACAGCTCCAGCGCCTCGTCGAGCGTGATCGTGAACAGCTGCTCCTCGTTGGCGAGCGACCGGGAATCGGAGCCCTTCTTCAGGTAGGGCCCGTAGCGGCCGTTCTGGGCGGTGATCTCCTCACCGCTCTCCGGGTCGACCCCGACCAGCCGGGGCAGCGAGAGCAGCTTCAGCGCGTCCTCGAGCGTCACCGAGTCGGCGGACATCGACTTCAGCAGCGAGCTGGTGCGCGGCTTGGGCTTCGCGGCCTTCTTCTTGCCGTTGCCGTCGCTCTCGGCGGCCGGCTCGCTGTCCGGGAGGATCTCGGTGACGTAGGGCCCGTAGCGGCCCTCCTTCACGACGATCTCGTGCCCGGTGACCGGGTCGACGCCCAGCGAGCGCCCCTCCTGCGGCACCGAGAACAGCTGTTCGGCGACCTCGGGGGTGAGCTCGTCGGGCGGGAGGTCGTCGGGCAAGTTGGCCCGCTGCGACACCCCGTCGCGCACCCGCTCCAGGTACGGCCCGTACCGGCCGACGCGCACCACGACGTCGTCGAACACCGGCACCGAGTTGATCTCGCGGGCGTCGATCTCCTCGAGGTTGACGCCGACGAGCTTCTTCAGGCCACCCGAGCGGGCGACCGAGTCCTCGGAGCCGTGCTCCGCGCCGAAGTAGAAGCCCGACAGCCACGCGGTGCGCTGCTGTGTGCCCTGCGCGATGGCGTCGAGCTCGTCCTCCATCGCGGCGGTGAAGTCGTAGTCGACGAGCCGCCCGAAGTGGTGCTCCAACAACCCCACCACGGCGAACGCGACCCAGGACGGCACGAGGGCCTGTCCCTTCTTCCACACGTAGCCGCGGTCCTGGATCGTCTTGATGATCGCTGCGTACGTCGACGGCCGCCCGATGCCGAGGTCCTCGAGCGCCTTGACCAGGCTCGGCTCGGTGTAGCGGGCGGGCGGGTTGGTGGTGTGGCCCTCCGGGGTGAGCTCGGCGGCGGTGAGCGGCTGGCCCTTCACCAGCTCGGGCAGCCGCGACTCGGCATCGTCGGCCTGGCCCTCGCTGCCCTCGTCGAGCGTCTCGACGTAGGCCTTCAGGAAGCCGGGGAACGTGATGGTCCGCCCGGACGCGGCGAAGGTGACCTCCTCGCCCGTGGCGGCCGTCCCGGAGATCCGCACGCTCACCGTGGTGCCGCGCGCGTCGGCCATCTGGGAGGCCACCGTGCGCTGCCAGATGAGCTCGTAGAGCCGGAAGTCGTCGCCCTCCACCTCACCGGCGATCTCGCCGGGGGTGCGGAAGACCTCGCCCGCGGGCCGGATCGCCTCGTGGGCCTCCTGTGCGTTCTTGACCTTCCGCGTGTACTGCCGCGGCTGCGGCGACACGTACTCGTCGCCGTACAGCTCGCGGGCCTGGGTGCGGGCGGCCTGGATGGCCGTGTCCGACAGCGTCGTGGAGTCGGTGCGCAGGTAGGTGATGTAGCCGTTCTCGTAGAGCCGCTGCGCGGCGCGCATGGTGCGGTCGGCCGAGAACCGCAGCTTGCGGCCGGCCTCCTGCTGCAGCGTGGACGTCATGAACGGCGGGTACGGCTTGCGCGTGTAGGGCTTCGCCTCGACCGACTCGACGACGAGGTCGCGGCCCTCGAGCGCCTCCGCCAGCCGGCGCGCGCTCGCCTCGTCCAGCGGCCGGGCGGCGTCCTTGCGCCCCGTGCCCTTGAGCTTGCCGTCGGGCCCGAAGTCGCGGCCGGTGGCGACGCGGACGCCGTCGACGGCGACCAGCCGCGCGGGGAACTGCCGCGGCGACGCGTCCGGGCCCGCGTCCAGCTGCGCGGCGATGTCCCAGTAGGTGGCCGGGACGAACGCCATGCGCTCCCGCTCGCGCTGGACGATGATCCGCGTGGCCACCGACTGGACCCGGCCCGCCGACAGCTTCGGCATGACCTTCTTCCACAGCACGGGGGAGACCTCGTAGCCGTAGAGGCGGTCGAGGATGCGGCGGGTCTCCTGCGCGTCGACCAGGTGGTGGTCGAGGTCGCGCAGGTTCTCCACGGCCGCGCGGATCGCCGGCTCGCTGATCTCGTGGAAGACCATCCGGCGGACCGGGACCTTCGGCTTGAGCGTCTCGAGCAGGTGCCAGGCGATGGCCTCGCCCTCGCGGTCGGGGTCGGTGGCGAGCAGGATCTCGTCGACGGACTTCACCGCGTCCTTGAGCTCGGCCACCTTGCCCTTCTTCTCGGGCGTGATGATGTACAGCGGCGTGAACTGGTTGTCGACGTCGACGCCGATGCGGGCCCACGGCTCGCCCTTGTACTTCGCCGGGACGTCGGCGGCGCCGCGCGGCAGGTCGCGGATGTGCCCCATCGACGCCTCGACCACGTAGTCGCGGCCGAGGTACTGCTGGATCTTCTTGGCCTTCGTGCCGGACTCGACGATCACCAACCGTCGCGTCGGCCGCCCGTTCCCGGTGCCGGTGGAGGCGCCGGTACCCCGGCTGCCGCCGCCCTTACGGCCGCCCGCGGCCTTCGAGGTCGCGGCCTTCGCACTCGTCGTTCCGGTTGCCACCTGATCCTACTCCATCGTCTACGGACTGCCGGCGAGCGCCTCTCTCGCGTCGGCATGCCCACCGGCCGCCCCCGTACCCCACGCGCCGGCTGCACGGGGGCCGGGACACCGAGTATGCGTGGCGGTGGAACCGGCATTCGCCGGAACCCCGCGTCCGCGCACCCACTCGCTGTGTCACGCTCGTCACATTCAGCTGCGGAACCGCGAAGGGACCGACGTGCTGCCGACCTGCGACCGCGAGAGCGTAACCACTCCGTCAAGACGCAGTTCTACCCCAGTACCTCGGCCACTCCGCCGTCGCGGCCCCCGGGGGGACCGGTCCGACGAGCTCGACCAGCCGCGCGACGCGGCGCGTTCCGCTGATCCGCAGCGCCGGTTCCGAGCCCACGCGAGCAGGTGGGAGGCCCGCCCGCGTGGCCGCCGCGATGAGCGGGAGGTGCGTCTCGGGGGCGTGCGGATCGAGCCCCAAGAGGTAGCCGCCCCTCCCGTCCGGCCTGCCTGCAGCCAGCGCCCACATGCGTAACGCCGGACCGTCGAGTTGCCATCCCTCCGGGACGCATTTCGTCGATCCGCGCGTCCACGCCTTCGCCAGGCCGACGAGATCGCACCGGAACGCCGTGCGCAGCGCCAGCCCCCCGGACTCGGTGCGGACGGCCGTGACGGGCACGCCGGTGGCGGCGCAGGCGGCGCTGACCGCGGGCGCGCGGGTGGGATCGGGCAGGACGATCGAGAGGCGGGCCTGGTCCCCGGCTCCGAACCGGACGATCTGCCCGGGGCCGCACAGCAGTCCGGCCAGGTCGTTCACATGTGGCGGCCGCGCCTCCGCGGAGAACATCGACAGCTGCGACACGACGCGCAGAGTAGAACACCCGTTCGATCGGTGGTACCGGGCACGCCGATCTACCGGGGCGCGTCGGCCAGCGCGGACAGCCGCTGGCACTGCGGCGAACGCTCCGCCGCCCGGTACAGCCGGGGCGCCGACGCGAGATCGCCGAACGGGTTGGGCGGGGACACCTCGGACACCGTCGACTCCACCTCCGCCAGCGCAGACATGAAGGAGGAGGGGTCGTCGGGGTTCATCCGCTCCACGGTGGCCTTGACCCCGCCGAAGTCCTCCTCGAGCGCGCTCAGCGCGTCCTGCGCCCGCTTCGCCGCCTCGTCGCCGCTCGCGTCGGGTGCCCTGCCCACCTCGGCGAGCTGGGACCTGCCCTGCTGCGCCCCGCTGATGACGGTGTCGAGGTAGGAGCTGATCGTCCGCTGGACGGCGGACAGGTCGGCCGTCCGCGAGAAGTCGGGGGCCGACGTCGCGGGGACGGCGAAGCTCAACACCGCCTGGCAGACGCGGTCGGCCCACGCGACCGGATCGCTGCCCGGGCCCTCGGTCGGCGCGGGGGCCGGGTCGGGCGCCGGGGAACCACCGACGGTGGTCGTGCACCCCGCGGCGAGCACCGCCGCCGCGGCCAGCATCCCGATCAGCGCAGGCCCTCGCCGGAACGAGCGGGTCATGCCATCAACCCCCGACCTCACGTGCGATCTGCTTGCAGCCGGCCGCCTCCTTGCCCGCCCGGGCCAGCTCGGGGTTGAGCTGCAGGTCGGCCATCGGGCTCGACGTGCTCGCGAGCCGTTCCACCGACTCGACAGCGGCCGGCACCTCGCGCTGCAGCTGCTGCCGGTCGGTGATGTCGACCCGCTCGATGCGGGTCCGCGCGTCCCGGAACGACGCCTGCATCGTCTCCAGGCTGCTGCGCAGCTTGCGCACGACCTCGTCGCCGCCATCGACCGGCGCGGGCCCGGCCGCCTCCATGCCGTCGATCGCCGACCCCGCGCTCCGCTCGGACTCGCTGAGCCAGTCCCTCAGCTCCCGGACGAGGGTGGCCGCGTCCGGGGCCGCGGCCGGCTTCGGCGGCGAGATGGCCGCCTTGACGTACGGCAGCAGCGACCCGCAGATCTGGTCCACCCACGCCACGGCGACCTGCTCGACCGCAGCGCTGTCGGCGGAGGCGGATCCCTGCACGGAGGTCGTGCACCCGCCGCTCAGGGCCAGGGCCACGACGGCCGGAAGGACCAGGGCGGGCGGGGTGGAACGGGGCATGCGGCTGCTCCCGGCGTGTGGGGACACGGTCGCTCGACAGTGTGCCCGCAAGGTCGATCCGCCCCGCACGGGCCCTCCGCGATCCCGGGTCAGCCACCCTGGGCGGCGCTCGAGCGCAGCGCGCGGCACTGCTCCGCCTGCTCGCTGGCCGCCCCGAGCTCCTCGGTGTCGCGCAGCCCCTCGGTGGGCGAGGGCAGGTTGCGCAGCTCCTGCAGCGGCGCCATGGCGCCCGGTACGGCCGTCGCGAGCTGCTCGGCGTTGCTCACGTCGACCGCGGCGAGTTGCTCCCGCGCCGTGTCGAAGCCGCTGCGGATGCCCCGCAGCGCCTCCTCGAGGCGGGCGACGTAGGCGTCGCCGCCGTCCACCGGTGAGCCGCCGACGGCGCCGAGCGCGGTCAGCGACCGTTGCAGCTCCTCGGACGTCGCCGCGAGGTAGCGGTCGAGCTCCTGCACCGCGGCCACCGGGTCGGCGGGATCGATCTGCGGGCCGGTGGTGGCGGCCCGGGTGAACCCGGAGAGCGCGTCGCACACCCGGTTGGTCCAGGCCACCGCCTCCTCGCTCGGTCCGGCCGGGCCGCCGCAGGCGACGGCCAACGCCGCGAGCGCGGCGACGGTACAGCTGATCCTGCGCGTCCTCATGGGTTCCTCCCGGGGCTGGCGCTTGCCCTTATCAACGACAGAGGCCGTCCACCCGTACGGGTGAACGGCCCCTGTGTCGGGAAGGTTCGGTCAGCTGACCGTGCTTTCCGCCGGCGTGCCGGCGATGGCCGTCGACCGGCGCTTCGACATCACGACCGCCGCGACGATGATCGCGGCCGCGACGAGCGCGATGAGCACGCGGACCGGCGTGGAGGCCGAGTCGCCCACCGAGAACGTCACGACGGCCGGGGCGATCAGCACCGAGACCAGGTTCATGACCTTGATCAGCGGGTTGATGGCCGGACCGGCCGTGTCCTTGAACGGGTCGCCGACGGTGTCGCCGATGACGGTGGCCGCGTGGGCGTCGGAGCCCTTGCCGCCGTGGTGGCCGTCCTCGACCAGCTTCTTGCCGTTGTCCCACGCCCCACCGGAGTTGGCCAGGAAGATGGCCATGAGCGTGCCGCAGGCGATGGCGCCGGCGAGGTAACCGGCCAGCGGGCCGACGCCGAGGCCGAAGCCGACGGCGATCGGCGCGAAGATCGCGAGCAGGCCGGGGGTGGCCAGCTCCCGCAGCGAGTCGCGGGTGCAGATGTCCACGACGCGCCCGTACTCGGGGCGGGCAGTGCCCTCCATGATCCCGGGGTTCTCGCGGAACTGCCTGCGGACCTCGAACACGATCGCGCCCGCCGCCCGCGTCACGGCGTTGATCGCGAGCCCGGAGAACATGAACACCACGGACGCGCCGATGACGACGCCGACGAGGGTGTTCGGGGCGAACACCTCGTAGGCGAACGCGGTGCCCGCGTCGGCGAGCGTGACGCCCGCGTCCTCGAGCGCCTGCGTGATCGCGTCGCGGTACGACCCGAACAGCGCGGTGGCGGCGAGCACGGCCGTCGCGATGGCGATGCCCTTCGTGATGGCCTTGGTGGTGTTGCCCACCGCGTCGAGCTCGGTGAGGATGTTGACCCCCTCGCCCTCGACGTCGCCGGACATCTCGGCGATGCCCTGCGCGTTGTCCGAGACCGGGCCGAAGGTGTCCATCGCGACGATGACGCCGACCGTGGTGAGCAGGCCGGTGCCGGCCAGCGCCACGGCGAACAGCGCCACCGTGATCGAGCCGGTGGCCAGCGCGAACGCCGCGAACACCGCGCCGCTGATGACCAGCGCCGTGTACACCGCCGACTCGAAGCCGATGGAGATACCGGCGAGGATGACGGTCGCGGAGCCGGTGAGCGAGGACTCGCCGACCGTCTTGACCGGCTTGTGCTCGGTGCCGGTGAAGTAGCCGGTGAGCCACAGGATCACGCCGGCGAGCACGATGCCGATGAGCACCGCGGCCGCGGCGATCAGCTGCGGGTTGGCCCCGGCCATGTCGTCCACGACGCCCGCGTCGCCCGGGTTGACCAGGTCGGCGAAGCTCGAGGGCAGGTAGACGAACGCGGCGATCACGCACAGCACGCCGGAGATGACGGCGGAGATGTAGAAGCTGCGGTTGATGGCCGTGAGGCCGCCCTGGCCCTCCCGGGCCCGGGTGATGTACACGCCGACGACCGCGGTGAGCACGCCGATGGCCGGGACGATCAGCGGGAACAGCAGGCCCTGCTGGCCGAAGGCCGCGGTCCCGAGGATCAGGGCCGCGACGAGGGTGACCGCGTAGGACTCGAACAGGTCAGCGGCCATGCCCGCGCAGTCACCGACGTTGTCGCCGACGTTGTCGGCGATGGTGGCGGCGTTGCGGGGGTCGTCCTCGGGGATGCCCTGCTCGACCTTGCCGACGAGGTCGGCGCCCACGTCGGCGGCCTTGGTGAAGATGCCGCCGCCGACACGCATGAACATCGCGAGCAGCGCAGCACCGAAGCCGAAGCCCTCGAGCACCTTCGGCGCCTGGCCGGTGTAGACGAGCACGACCACCGCGGCGCCGAACAGGCCGAGGCCGACGGTGAACATGCCGACCACGCCACCGGTGCGGAACGCGATGCGCATCGCCTTCTCGCGGCCGCCACCCTCGTTGGAGGCCGCGGCGACCCTGATGTTGGCGCGCGTGGCGAGCCACATGCCGAGGTAGCCGATCGTGGCCGAGAACACGGCGCCGATGACGAAGAAGATCGACCGCCCCACGCGCTCGCCGATGTCGCCCGGCAGCGCGAAGAGCAGCACGAACACGACCACGACGAAGATGCCGAGCGTGCGGAACTGGCGGTTGAGGTACGCCGCGGCGCCTTCCTGGACCGCTCGACCGATGTCCTGCATCTTGGAAGTGCCCTCGCCGGCAGCGAGAACCTCCCGGAGCAGGACGAAGCCGATGGCCAGGGCGGCGAGCGCGACCACCGCGACCACGCCGACGATGGCGTAGTCGCCCCCCGCGAGCGTCAGATCGCTCGCGGCGAGGGTGGACACGGACATCCGTCCTCCTGGTCACTTACGAACGGGCCAGGGAACACGGACGGCAACCCTGGCGTCTTGGAGAAACCCGTCGCCCCACGTGGGCGCGGTACAGGCGTGTGCAGTCTAAGTGTGTGGCCCACGACACCCCGCAGTGAGGCCCCTCACGGCCCCGTGATCGCCGGCGGAACCCCGGTGCCGGGCGGGTGAGGTGTCGGTGTCGTGTGCCAACCTCGGACACCGTGGGTGACGGCGAACCGCAGGGACGGGGCGAGGTGCTGCTGCGCCGCGTGCTCGCCGGGTGCGCGGCGCCCGCGGGCGAGGCCGGACCGCTGCGCCACGCCGTGCGCCTCCCGCCCCGGCCCGGCCGCACCGCGGACTGGCCCGGCTGGGTGCCCACCGCGCTGCGCGAGGCGTTCCGGCGCCAAGGGGTGGCGGCGCCGTGGACGCACCAGGCCGAAGCGGCCGAGCTGGCCTGGGCGCGCCGCGACGTGGTCGTGGCCACCGGCACCGCGTCGGGCAAGTCGCTGGCCTACCAGCTGCCGGTGCTCGCGCGGTTCGCCCAGGACCCCAAGGCCACCGCGCTCTACCTGTCCCCGACCAAGGCGCTCGCGGCCGATCAGCTGCGGGCCCTCGACGCGCTGGCCGTGCCCGACGTCCGGCCCGCCCCGTTCGACGGCGACACCCCGCCCGATGCGCGCGAGTGGGCCCGCAGGCACGGCCGCTGGGTGTTCAGCAACCCCGACATGCTGCACCGCGCGCTCCTGCCGCGGCACGGCCAGTGGGCGGTGTTCCTGCGCAGGCTGCAGTTCGTGGTGGTCGACGAGTGCCACACCTACCGCGGCGTGTTCGGCTCGCACGTGGCGCTGCTCCTGCGCAGGCTGCTGCGGGTGTGCGCGCGCTACGGCTCGCGCCCGACGGTGGTGCTCGCCTCCGCCACGGTGGCCGAGCCGGCCGGGTTCGCCTCGCGGCTCACGGGGCGGGAGGTGGTTGCCGTCACCGAGGACGGCTCGCCCGCGGCCGGGCGCACCGTCGCGCTGTGGGAGCCGCCCCTGCTGCCGGAGCTCACGGGCGAGAACGGCGCCCCGGTGCGCCGCCCCGCGGGCACCGAGGCCGCGCGGATGCTCGCGGACCTGGTGCTCGAGGGCGCGCGCACCTTGGTGTTCGTGCGGTCCCGCCGCGGCGCCGAGGTCACCGCGCTCACCGCGCAGCGCCTGCTCGGCGAGGTCGACCCGGAGCTCCCGTCCCGCGTGTCCGCCTACCGCGGCGGCTACCTGCCCGAGGACCGGCGCGCGCTCGAGGCCGCGCTGGCCGATGGGGAGCTGGTCGGCATGGCCACCACCAACGCGCTCGAGCTCGGGGTGGACATCGCCGGGCTCGACGCGGTGGTGGTGGCGGGCTTCCCGGGCACGCGGGCGTCGTTCTGGCAGCAGTCCGGCCGCGCCGGGCGGGCCCGCGAGGAGGCGCTCGTGGTGCTCGTGGCTCGCGACGACCCGATGGACACCTACCTCGTGCACCATCCGGAGGCCCTCCTGGGCACCCCGGTGGAGGGCTGCGTGCTCGACCCGGCGAACCCCTACATCCTCGGTCCGCAGCTGGCCTGCGCCGCCGCCGAGCTGCCGCTCACCGAGGCGGACGTGCGCGACGTGTTCGGCGGGGAGCAGGCCGCCGCCGTGCTCGACGAGCTGGTGGCCGACGGGGTGCTGCGCCGCAGGCCCACCGGGTGGTACTGGCCGTCCACGCGGGAACGCCCCGCGGGCTCGGTCGACATCAGGGGCTCGGGGCTGGGCCAGGTGGCCGTGGTGGAGGCCGACACCGGCCGGATGCTCGGCACCGTGGACGGCGCGTCCGCCCCCGCGACCGTGCACCCCGGCGCGGTGTACCTGCACCGCGGCGAGACCTACCTCGTGCAGGAGCTGGACCTCGACGCCGGCGTGGCGGTGGTGGCACCCGCCGACCCCGGGTTCCGCACCGACGCGCGGTCCACCGCCGACGTCGAGGTGGCGCGCGTGCTCGAGCACCGCGACCTCGGCCCGGTGCGGGTGTCGTTCGGCGAGGTGACGGTGACCTCCCGCGTGGTCGAGTACCTGCGCCGCACCCCGGACGGCACCGTGCTGTCCACCACCCCGCTCGACCTGCCGGAGCAGGTGCTGCCCACGCGCGGCGTCTGGTACGACCTCGACGAGGAGGCGCTCGTGGCGGCCGGGGTGCCGCCGCGGCGCATCCCCGGCGCCCTCCACGCCGCCGAGCACGCCGCGATCGGCCTGCTGCCGCTCTTCGCGATCTGCGACCGGTGGGACGTCGGGGGCATGTCCACCGCGCTGCACCCGCACACCGGCCGGCCGACCGTGTTCGTGCACGACGGCCACCCGGGCGGCGCGGGCTTCGCCGAGCGCGGTCACGCGGTCCTCGGTCGGTGGCTCGCCGCCACCCGCGCCGCGATCGCCGACTGCGAGTGCCGCGCCGGCTGCCCGTCCTGCGTGCAGTCGCCCAAGTGCGGCAACGGCAACGCCCCGCTGGACAAGTCGGGGGCGATCGCGGTGCTGGACGTGGTGCTCGACGCGCTGGGGGAGCCGCCCGCGCCGACCGCCGTCCCGCCGGGACGGCCCGGACCGGTGGGCGCGGCCTCGAGGTAGACCGCCGCCGGCCGGCCGCGTCGGGGGCCGGGCCGGCCGGCGACGGTCGTCGCGCGGTGGGCCGGGAGTGGGGTGGGCGTCGGTTCCGACGTTCCGGCCCCACCGCAGTCTGGGGAGCGGCTTTTCGAGTCGACCGACCGGGCGGACCCGGCCGGGCACGGCATCCAGTAGGCGCGCCACGGCGCGCCGTTTCCAGTCCGGGTCGCTGATCGGTCCGGATGCGACGACGAGCGTTCCCGTGGTGCGCCGAGTCGTCGGGCGGCGGCGCGATGGCGTGGGTTGCGCGATTGGCCGCCACGCGGGCCCGCCCGCCCACGGGGACCTACCGCTCGTCGTGGGGTTCGCCGCTCTGCCATCGATGCGGGCCCCGAGCGGCTGATGGCGCGTTGGTGCGTTCGGTGGCGCGCTGCGGTTCGTCGCGGGCACGGCTGGGCTCGCGTCCGGTGCGGGCGCCGAGCCGGTTGAGGTGGCACGGGCACGGTTGCTCCGCCGAGCGCGGTCCGTGTGCCCGCCCGGCGAGAAGGATGGGCCGGTGGCGTGCACCGGAGCGACCGGGTGCGGCCAGGCCGGCACGGTCTGCGAACCCGTCCACGGCACCGCGGTGTGCCGCCTCCGTCGACACGGGCCTCGATGCGCTCCCCTGCCCGACCCCGCCCGGTCGGGCGAGACCACGGCGTGACCGGCTCCGCCCCGGACGTGGGCGCCTCCCGGTGGAGGTGAGGAGGTCCCGTGAGAACCACGGGAGCGATCTGCTGGGGTCCCGGTGAGCCCTGGGCGATCGGAGCTCGAGGAGGGCGACCACGTGGTCGCGGCGTACATCCCCGCGTGCGGGCGGTGCGCGTGGTGCGCCCGCGGCCGGTCGAACCTCTGCGACGTCGGCGCCCGGATCATGGGCGGTGTCGCGATCGCCGACGGCACGCACCGGACCACGGTCGGGGGCCGGGGCGCCGCGCCGATGTCGCTGCTCGGCACCTTCTCGCCGGACATCACGGTGCACGAGTCGCAGGCGGTGCGGATCCGTACCCGGGTGAGACCGTCGTCGTGGTCGGCTGCGGCGGCGTCGGCGCCAACGCCGTGTGGGGCGCGGCGACGGCGGGCGCCGCCCGGGTGATCGTCGTCGACCCGTCGCCGGTCAAGGAGGGCCTGTCGAAGCGGTTCGGTGCGACCCACTGGTTCCCCACGATGGCCGCGGCCGCCGAGCCGGTCCGCGAGCTGACGTGGGGGGTGCGGGCTGACGAGGTCGTCGTCGCCGTCGGCGAGCTGCAGCCCGAGATCGTCCAGGAGGCGCTCACCCTCACCGCGAAGGGCGGCGTCGTGGTGCCGGCCTGCCTCGGGAGGGTGAGCATGGACGCGGTCGCGCTGAAACCGTTCTGGCCGGCGATGCTGGAGAAGCAGATCAGGGGCACGGTCTTTCGCGGGTGCAACCCGCGCACGGACATCCCGCGGATCCTCGACCTCGACAAGGAGGGCCGGTACCCGCTCGAGGAGCTGGTGACCAAGGAGTACCGGCTCGATGAGGTCAACGGCGGGTACGCGGACATGCTGGCCGGCACCACCATCCGTGGGCTCATCCGCTTCGACGAGTCCGACCGCCGCTGAACCGCCGGGGCCGCACGCCGCCCTTCGGGGGCGATCCTCGCGTTCGTTCACGATGGCTCCGTTCCGGGATCGGTAGGGGTGACCGGGCCCGCGCGGGCGCGGCCGGAGGCGGTGTCGACGCCGGGTACTGCGATCGCGACCGGTGCGTGCGCCTCGACGAGGGCGTCCCACCCGTCCAGGTGGCAGGCGGCGAGGGTCGCGCCCATCGCCTCCACCACGCGCTCGGCCCGCTCGCAGGCGGCCTCCGCTCCTTCGACGGCGGCGCCGGCGGCGGCGAGCGCGGCGAGGTCGGCCGCCGCCTCGGCGCGGTGGCGGGCGATGACCGCGGCGCCGAAGTGCAGCCCGACGACGAGGACCGTCGTGATCGCCGCGATGCCCACGGCGGCCCAGACCGTGGCGCTGCCGCGCTCGCGCCCGCCGTCCCGCTCGCTCACGGCGGGGCCGTCCCGGGCTCGACGGCGGCGACCGCCCGGCTCCCGACCCGCACCGGGAAGGGGCGCAGGACCTCGGCCGACACCTCGGCGACGACCAGGTCGCCCTCGGTGCTCAGCGTCAGGTCGGCGCCGGTGGGGGCGAGCCGGGCGGCGACCGCGCGGCCCCGCTCGGCCTCGCCGCGGGCGGCGAGGCGGGCGAGCTCGCGGGCCGCGTCGACGCAGCGGATGGATCCGCCCGCCGCGGCGATGGCGCCGACGGCCATGACGAGGAACACCGCGAGGCTGCACACCGCGAGCGCAGCCTCGACGGTGACGGCTCCTCGGTCGCGGTCGTCCGCCGACCCGCACCGGCGCCGCGCGGCACCGGCTGGAGCCCGGGCGCCCATCAGAAGTCGACCGTCAGCGCGCGGCGGACGAGGTCGGTGAGCGCCGTGAGGATGGAGTCGCCGGTGACCACCGTGTAGAGCAGCGCCCCGAAGGCCGCGGCCGCGACGGTGCCGATCGCGTACTCCACGGTGCTCATCCCGTGGTCGTCCCGGCCGAGCCGGCGCAGCCTGGCCGGCAGGAGGGCACCGCGGGTGAGGCGGGTCTGGATCATGGTTCTCTCCTCTTCATCCGTGTTGTGATGTTGCTCACCACTGGGTGAGTACCTCGCCGGCGAGGCCGACGACGACCGGGGCGATGCCGAGGACCAGGAAGGCCGGGAGGAAGCAGAGGCCGAGCGGCGCCGTGATCAGCACGGCGGCCCGCTGCGCCTTGGCCTGCGCGGCGTCGAGCAGGCCCGCCCGGGTCCGCTCGGCCTCGGCGCGGGCGAGCGGCGCCAGCGCGGATCCGGTGCTCGCGGACCGGCCCGCGGCGCGGGCGAACGTGGCGAGGGCGGGCAGCTGCTCCGCGGCGAGCCACGCGCTCTCCGGGTCGGCGCCGAGCTCGAGCAGGCCTGCGGTGCGGCGCAGCTGCGCCCCGACCCCGCCGCGCAGCGCCTCGGCGGCCGCCGCGACCGCCAACGCGACCGGCAGGCCCGCCTCCAGGCACACGGCGAGCAGCTCCCACGCCGCCGCGAGGTCGGTGTCCGGCTCGGAGGCGAGCGCCGGGTCGGGCCGCGCGCGACGCACGGCGAGGACCCCGGCGGCCGTGGTGAGTGCGGCGAGCAGCAGGCCTCCCGCCACCCCGCCCGCCGCCCCTCCGATCGCGGCGGCGGCCGCAGCGCCGACCGCCACCCACGCGGGGCGGAGCGGTGGGGGCTGCGGGGGCGGCTGTGCCGGCGGGTCGTGCAGCGCGCGCAGCCGGAGCCGGCCGTGCCGGGCGCCGGCGACGAGCAGGGCGGCGGCGATCAGCACGAGCGCGGCGGTCTGACCGCTCGTGGCCGGCGTCGAGCCCGTCATCGGGGCACCGCCGAGCCGATGATCCGCTCCGACCACGTGCTGCCCGCCGCCAGCAGCGCCACGCCGATGACGAGCAGGACCTGTCCGAGCGGGCTGCCGCGCAGGACGCCGATCGGGTCGGCTCCGACGAGCTGCCCGAGCCCGATGCCGAGCACCGGCAGCGTGGTGAGGACGCCTGCGGTGGCGCGCGGCCCGGCGAGCTGCGCCCGCACGGTGGCCGCGAACCGCACCCGCCAGCGGATGTCCTCGTGGGCGCGGCCGAGCAGGTCGGCGAGCGGGATGCCGTGCCGGTCCGCGAGGGCCCAGGCCGTGGCGATCCGTTCCACGTCCGGCCCGATGTCGGGCCGCCCCGCCGCGCCGCGGCGCAGCGCGGGCACGATCCCGTCGCCGAGCCGCGCAGCGACCGCGGCCGGTGCGAGCACGGCACGGGCGTGCGGGCCGTCGGCCTCGGTGCCGGCGAGCGCCGCGGCCGGGTGGCTGCCGGCGCGCAGCTCGTCGGTGATGCGGGCGACGGCGGCGGCCAGCTGCTCGGCGGCGGTCGCCCGGTCGTGCGCCGCGCGGCGGGCCACCCGCCGCTGCCGGATCAGGCAGGTGGCGACCACGCCGGCGATCGCACCGCCCACCCCGGCGAGGACGGCGCCGCCGACCCCGCCGACGAGGACGGGTCCGATCACGGCGGGCCGGGCGATGCGGACCCGGCGCGCGGGAGGCGGCCACAGCGCCGCGAACCGCGCCACCGCGGGCGGCGGTGGGAGGCACGCGACGGCGGCGGCGAAGGCGGCGCAGGCGACGGTTGTGGTGTTCACGTCGATCGACCTCGCGTTTCGGGAGCGGGGCGACGGGCTGGGTGGTGGTCGGTGGTCCGGTCGGGTGCGCGTGGCTGGAGCGGGCAGCGACGATGCCCGTGGTGGCGCCGTTCGAGCCCGGGGCGCGGCCTTCGCGCGGCGGTGGGTGGCCGCGTCGTGCGGCGCGGTGATCCCGTGTGCGGTGCGGCGGGGCGACGCGGGTCACGGCAGGGCCACCTCGCGCTGCGTGAGCAGGGCGTCGAGGGCCGGGCGGTCGGCGGTCCAGCCGTGGGCACGCGTCCAGACGGGGCGGACGGTGACGGCGTGGCCGGCCTCGTGATCGCGGCCGAGCACCGCGACGGTGTCGAGCACGCGCGACCCCGACGGAAGCCGCTTCACGTGCAGCACGACCTGGACCGCGGCGGCGAGCTGGCTGTGGAGCGCGTCGCGCGCGAGGCCGCCCGTGGCGGCGAGCGCCTCCATCCGGGCGGGCACCTCGTGCGCGGAGTTGGCGTGGACGGTGCCGGCGCCGCCGTCGTGGCCGGTGTTGAGCGCGGCGAGCAGATCGCAGACCTCGCCGCCGCGCACCTCGCCGACGACCAGCCGGTCGGGTCGCATGCGCAGGGCCTGCCGCACCAGGTCGCGGAGGCCGACCCCGCCGGCGCCCTCGATGTTCGCGGGCCGGGCGACGAGCCGCACCACGTGGGGGTGGCGGGGCCGCAGCTCCTCGGCGTCCTCGACACAGACGATCCGCTCCCGCGGGTCGACGGCCGCGAGCAGGGCCGCGAGCAGCGTGGTCTTCCCGCTGCCGGTGCCGCCGGACACGACGAACGCCAGCCGCGCCGCGAGCACCGCCCGCAGCAGCGCCTCGCCGGTTTCGTCGAACGTGCCCGACGCGCGCAGCCCGGCCAGGTCGTGCGCGGCGGGGCGCAGGACGCGCAGCGACAGGCAGGTGCCGTCGGCGCTGACCGGCGGCAGCACGGCGTGCAGCCGCACGCCCGCGTCGGCCACCCAGCCGTCGACGTAGGGGCTGGCGTCGTCGAGGCGCCGTCCCGCGGCGATGGCGAGGCGTTGGGCGAGGCGGCGCACCGCGGCGTCGTCGGGGAACCGGATCGGGGTGCGTTCGAGCCCCGCGCCCCGGTCGACCCACACCGCGGTCGGCCCGCAGACGAGGACGTCGGTGGTGCGCGGGTCGCGCAGCAGCTGGTCGAGCGGGCCCGCCCCGACGAACTCCTGGCGCAGGACCCGCAGGGCGGTCAGGACGTCGAGGTCGGAGGCGACGCCGTTGGACTCGGCGCGGACGGCGGCGGCCACGGCCGCCTGGGTGAGCTCGCCGCCGGTGGTGGCGAGGCGGGAGCGGACCCGGTCGACGAGGGTGGTCGCGGGGTGGGATGCCGCAACGGTGTGCGGTGTCATCGCCGTGCCTCCGGTTTCGCGCGGACGGTGCAGGGCGGGGCGCTGGTGCGGGGGTTGCTCGGTCGCCGGTCGGTCGTCCCCGCACCGGGGTGCGATCGGTGGGGGGCGCGTGTGGGGATGAGCGCGTCGAGATCGGAGGCGACGCCGTCGGTGTCCGGGCGGCCGGGCGGCCGGGTGGGGCCGTCACGGGCGGTGACGAGGCGGGATCGGAGGCGGTCGGCGAGGGTGGCGGTCGGGTGGGGTGCCGTGCTGGTGGTGGGGTTCACGGGTGTGCTCCCGATGGGGCTCGGAGGGCGGCGGCCCGCGGGGTGCGCGGCAGCTGGTCGGCTGAGCGCGGGCCTGGGCCCGAGGGCGGAGGCGCCCGTGCCGGATCCGGGGCGGCAGGCGGCGGCCCTGGTGGCCCGGGCGAACCCGCCGGTGTTGGCCGGATGGGATCGGAGGCGTTCGGCGAGGGTGGCGGTGGAGTGGGGTGCCGTGCTGGTGGTGGGGTTCACGGGTGTGCAACCGATGCGGCTCGGGCCGTGGCGGTCCGCGGGTCGTGCGTCAGGTGGGTGGGTGAGGGCGGGCCGGAGTGCTCCTGGGCGGGACGTGTGGGGCGTCCGACCAGCCCGAGGGCGGGACGTCCGCGGCGGAACCGGGGCAGCAGGCGGCGGCCCCGGCGGCCCGGGGGAGCCCGCCGCCGGTGGTGGCGAGGCGGGAGCGGACCCGGTCGACGAGGTTCGTCGCGGGGTGGGGCGCCGCAGCGGCGGTCGGTTCACGGCCGTGCCTCCGGTTCTGTGCGAGACGTCGCGGTCGGGCCGGTAGCGGGGGTTGGGAGCGGTCGGTCGGGTGGGCTCGCGCCGATGGGCTGTCGGCGTAGGGCGCGTTGAGGCGCGGGCACATCGACGCCGTCGGTCTCCGCGCGTACGGCGGCCGGGCGGGGCCGGCACCGGCGGTGGCGAGGCGGGGACGCCTCCGGTCGACGAGCGCGGTGGCGGCGCGTGCCATGCCGGCGCGGGTGGTCGTGGCCAGTGGTAGCCGGTCGACGTGGGTGGCGGGATGGCGTGCCGTTGCCGCGTGGCGCTCATGACCGCGACTGCCGAATCCGTGCGGGTGGTGGCGGGAAGGGCGAGCAGCTGGTCGGCTCGGCGTAGGACGCGTAGCGCCGCGAGCACGCCGAGGTGGGATGGCGACTTCACCGGTCTGCGCGCGAACCACGGCGGATCGCGTGAGTCGCCGCAGGTGGTGGCTGGAGCGGGTACGGATCCGGTCGACGTGGGCGACAGGGGCGGGCGTCGGCCGGAACGGGTGCTCTTGATCAACGCCTCCGTTGCGGATGGCGGAGGGGAAGTCGGTGGAGCGGGCAGCGATCCGGCGGGTGCGCCCGCGCCGATGTGCTGTTGAGGGAGGGCGTGTAGGGCCGCGCGCACGTCGAGGGCGGATTCGGCGCCGTCGGTCCCTGCACGGACGGCCCCGGTAGCACCGGGGGTAGGTGCGCCGACGGTCGTTGCGCGGGCGCTCACGGCCGGGACTCCGAGGCCTCACGGACGGCGGCGAGGACGGTGCGGGCGGTACCGGCGAGCGGTCCGTGCGGGCGCGGGGGCGCCTCGCCGCGTTCCAGGGCGCGGGCGAGGCCGGGTTCCGGGCGCATCGCGGCGAGCAGCGGGACCCCGACCGCCCTGGCGACCTCGTCGGCGTCGATCCCGCCGGGTGCGGGCCCGCGCACGACGGCGCGGACGGGGCGGCCGTGCGCCGCGAGCGTGGCGGCGACCCGCGCGCCCGCGGCGCAGGCGCGGACGTCGGCGGTGACGACGAGGGCGACGAGGTCGGCGACCGCCAGGGCCGCGGCGGCCGCGTCGGTGGGGTGGCGGGGGAGGTCGCACACGACGACGTCGCCCGCGCGCCTGCCCGCCTCGACAACGGCGCGCACGGCGGCCGGGGCGGGGCCGTGGGAGCTGCGATCGCAGGACAGGACGGCGAGCGCGCCGTCGCGGCGCCCGATCCGGGGCGACGGGAGGGCCGCGTGGAGGGCGGCGGCCGGGACGCGGCCGTCTTCGACACCGATGCCGGGCCAGCGCAAGCCGCCGAGGTCCTCGGCGCCGAGGACGAGGTCGAGGCCGCCGCCGAGGGGGTCGCAGTCGACGAGCAGGGCGCGCCCGCCCTCGCGCACCGCCGTGACGGCGACGGCGGCGGCCAGCACGGACGCCCCGGCGCCGCCGCGGCCGCCGACGACCGCGAGCACGGTGCCGCCCGGGCGGGGGCCCTCCGCGGCGTCGGTGAGCGCCGCGACGAGCCACTGCTCTGCCTCGGGCAGCGCGACGACGTGCTCGGCGCCGACCGCTACGGCGTGCCGCCAGACCGACGGGGGTGGCGCGCCGCGCACCGCGACGATGACGTCGCCCCGCCGCGGCAGCCCGGCGCGGGCGCACTGCGCGGCCGCGGCGGCGTCGAGCAGCACCAGCGGGGCGTCGCTCCAGTACGGCCGGGCCTGCGGTGGGTCGACCGCGCGTTGCACCTCGCAGCCGGCGGCCGCCGCGAGCCGCAGGAGCGCGTCGAGCAGGTCGGGGTCGGAGACCATGACCAGGCCCCTGCGGGGCGGGCCGGTCCGCTCCGTGGTCTCTCTCGATCGCACGACAGCCTCCTCGTGGACCCGGTGGGGTGGGGCGGGTTGAGGCCAGCGTGTCGGGTGGAGGGGGTGGGTGGGGGGTGATCGTGGAAGCTGTGGACAACCTGTGGTTGATGTGGACAACTCGCGCAGCGCGCGGTTGACCAGCGCGTTTTCGTCGTCCTGGTGGGGAAGAATGGGACGGGGGCTGCTGACTACCCACAAGTGATCCACAGGCCTCGCGCCGGGCCTGTGGGTCGGTGGAGGGTGGCGGTCCGGCGCCGCGGCGGGCGTCAGGCGTCGACGCGCGGGGCCCGCTCGGCCGGGCCGCCGGGGGCCCCGTCTCCGCGGGCCGACCGGGCGACCAGCCGGTCCTGCGCCGCCCGCAGGTGGGCCGACAGCCGGTCGGCGGCGTCCGCCGGGTCGCCCGCCTCGATCGCCGCGAGGATCGCCCCGTGCTCGGCGGCGACGGTGCGCGGGTCGGTGGTGCGGTGGGCCTGGAACTGGCCCATCGTGAGGTGCACCTCGCCCATGATCAGCTCGTGCATGCGGGAGAGCCGCTTGCTGCCCACGGCGTCGACCAGTGACGTGTGGAAGGCGATGTCGGCCTCGACCTGGTGGGGGAAGTCCTCGTCGGCGACCGCGCGCTCGACGTCCTCCTGGGCCCGGCGGGCCTCGGCGGGGACCGTGCGCTGTTCGGCGAGCCGCTGCACCGCGCGCCGCTCGATGCAGTCGCGGGCGAAGTAGAGGTCGAGCAGCTCGTCGACGCCGAGCTCGGGCACGACCGCGGTGCGGTGGGCGGTGCGGTGCAGCAGCCCGGCGGCCGTGAGCCGCTCGAGGCAGGCCTTCGCGGTGGGCCGCGCGACGTTGTACTCGCCGACCACCCGCGCCTCGGTGACCTTCTCACCTGGGGCGATGTCGCCGTTGATGATCCGCTGCCGCATCGACTCGTACAGCGCATCGATCATCGACGACGGCGCGAGCGTGAACCGCGACGTCCCTGCCGACATGCCCCTACGCTACTGCCCGGGAAAATTGTTAGACAAGCATGCATTGCATCTTGACTGACAAGTATCAGCTCCTTAGCGTGTGCGCAGCCACATCGACCTCAGAGCCGAGGAGCTCCGGATGGACCTCGTGACCCGACGACGTTTCCTGCAGCTGGTCGGACTGGGCGCCGGGATGACGGCCGTCGCGGCGTGCGGCGGCGGCTCGGACGGCACCGCGATCCGCTACGCGTGGTGGGGCGACACCATCCGGCAGCAGAAGTACACGGCCGCGATCGAGGAGTTCGTGAAGCAGAACCCGGGCATCGAGGTGCGCCCGGAGTTCGCCGACTACGACGCGTTCCAGGAGCGGATCACCGTCCAGACCGCGGGCCGCGACGTCCCCGACGTGTTCTGGATCCCGTCGCCGCACGTGATGAGCTACCACGACGCCGGGCTCTACCGTCGGCTCGACGACATCTCCTCGCTCGACCTGTCCCAGTTCCCCGCCGAGCAGCTGGAGCTGTACAAGATCGACGGCGAGCTGAACACGCTGCCGCGCTCCGTGCTGACCGCCGCGGTCCGCTACAACCAGACCTTCCTCGACGAGGCCGGCGCCGAGCTGCCCCCGGACGACCCCCAGCACTGGACGTGGAGCGGCCTGCAGGAGTTCCTGATCGACTACGCCCGCGACGCACCGCCCGGGCGCAAGGCGATCCACTACAACGCCCAGGCCGACCTGTGCTTCGAGGCGTGGCTGCGCCAGCACGGGCAGGACCTGTGGACCGCCGACGGGCGCATGGGCTTCGAGCCCGCCGCGCTCGAGGGCTGGTTCGAGTGGTGGGAGGTGCTGCGGCGGGCAGGCGCCGCGACCAGCCTCTCCGAGCAGGAGGGCGCCTCTCCGGAGTGGGAGGTGGTCGGCGACAAGGTGCTGATGACGTTCGGCAACTCCAACCACATCGCCGACGAGGCGCCGATGTTCCCCGACTACGAGTTCAACCTGCGGATGATGCCGGTGCTGCCCGACGCCGCCCCCGGTCACCGCTTCGGCTACCTGAGCCGCATCGCCATCTACCAGGGCATCGACGACGACAAGCTCGATGCGGCGGGCAAGCTCGTCAACTTCAACATCAACGACCCCGGCTTCCTGCGGATCGTGGGCCTCTCGGTGGGCGCGCCCGCCAATCCGCGGATGCTGCAGGAGGCCTACGCGGTGGCGAACGAGGACGAGAAGAAGATGCTCGCCGTCGTCGAGCAGGAGATGGCCGAGGAGCAGCGGCCGCGCTACGAGGCCCCGCCCGGGTCGGGCACGTGGCGCACGATCATGATCCGCGGCGTGGAGGAGGTGGCGCTGGAGCGCGCGAGCGTGTCCGAGGCCGCCGCCCGCGTGATCGCCGAGATCGACCGCGAGCTCGGTCAGGCGAAGTGACCCAGCAGACCCTCGTGCGGCCGGCCGCCGCGAGTCCCCAGCCCCCGCGGCCGCGGCGCCGGCCGCCTTCCTTCCGCAGGCAGGGCGGGGCGGCGCACGTGTTCCTGCTGCCGTTCCTGCTGGGGTTGGTGCTGATCACGGCGGTACCGCTGCTCGCGTCGCTGTACCTGTCCTTCACCGACTACGACCTGCTGCACGACCCGGAGCTCGTCGGGCTGGACAACTTCCGCCGCATGGCGGAGGACGAGCGGTTCTGGGCGTCGGTCGGGGTGACGCTGCGCTACGTGCTGGTCTCGGTGCCGCTGCAGCTGGCCTTCGCGCTGCTGCTCGCGGTGGTGCTGGACAAGGGGATGCGCGGGCTCGCGCTCTACCGCAGCGCGTTCTACCTGCCGTCGCTGCTCGGCTCCAGCGTGGCCATCGCGATCCTCTGGCGGCAGCTGTTCGGGCACGAGGGCCTGATCAACGCGGTCCTCGGCTGGTTCGGCATCGAGGGCGAGAGCTGGCTGCAGAACCCGGACACCGCGCTGTCGACGCTCGTGGTGCTCAACGTGTGGACGTTCGGGTCACCGATGATCATCTTCCTGGCCGGCCTGCGGCAGATCCCCGAGGAGCTCTACGAGGCGGCCCGGGTGGACGGCGCCGGGAGGCTGCGGCAGTTCTCCAGCGTGACGATGCCGCTGCTCACCCCGATCATCTTCTTCAACCTCGTGCTGCAGACGATCGGGGCCTTCCAGGCGTTCACCCAGGCCCACATCATCTCCGGCGGCCAGGGCGGACCCCTGGACTCCACGCTGTTCTACACGCTCTACCTGTACCAACAGGGTTTCCAGAGCTTCAACATGGGCTACGCGTCGGCGATGGCGTGGGTGCTGCTCGTCGTCATCGCCGTGGTGACCGCGGGGCACTTCCTGCTGTCGAAGTACTGGGTTTTCTACGGGGACGAGCGATGAGGGCCGGCCTGCGGCACGCGGTGATGTGCGTGCTCGTCGTGCTGATGATCTACCCGCTGATCTGGATGCTGGTCAGCTCGTTCAAGCCGAGCAACCTCGTGCTGTCCGAGCCCGGCCTCATCCCGTCGGAGGTGACGTTCGACAACTACCGGGATGGCTGGAACGCGCTCGACGAGCCGTTCTCGCTGTTCTTCCTCAATTCGCTGTTCGTCAGCGTGGGCTCGATCGTCGGGAACCTGTTCTCCTGCTCGCTGGCGGCCTACGCGCTCGCCAGGCTGGAGTTCCGGGGCAGGCGGCTGTACTTCGCGATCACGCTGGTGTCGGTGATGCTGCCGCTGCACGTGCTGGTGGTGCCGCAGTACATCTTCTTCTCGCAGCTGGGCATGGTGAACACCTACTTCCCGCTGCTGCTGCCGAAGTTCCTCGCCACCGACGCGTTCTTCACCTTCCTCATGGTCCAGTTCATCCGCACGATCCCGCGGGAGCTGGACGCCGCGGCGTGGGTGGACGGCGCCGGGCCGTTCCGCATCTTCTGGTCGGTCATCCTGCCGCTCATGACCCCGGCCCTGGTGACGTCGGCGATCTTCACCTTCATCTGGACCTGGAACGACTTCTTCACGCCGCTGATCTACCTGACCTCGACCGAGATGTTCACGGTCCCGGTGGCGCTGAACTCGATGATGAGCTCGGAGACCTCCAGCGGTGTCGGCGCGCTGTTCGCCATGTCGCTGCTGTCGCTGCTGCCGGTGCTGGTGTTCTTCGTGACGGCCCAGAAGTACCTGATACGCGGCATCTCGACGACGGGACTCAAATGAACCTGCGCACCCCCGACTGGCACCGGACGGCCACGCGCTGGACGCAGCTCACGCTCACCGAGAACGACCCGGTCGAGTTCGACCCGCAGTTCTGGATCGACGTGATGCGCCGGACCCGGTCCAACGCCGCGTGCATCAGCGCGGGCGGGTACATGGCCTTCTACCCGACGCGGATCCCGTACCACTACCGCAGCCGCCACCTCGGCGACCGCGACCCGTTCGGCGAGCTCGTCGCGGGCGCGCGCTCGCTGGGGATGCACGTGATGGCCCGCGTCGACCCGCACGCGGTGCACGCCGACGCGCTCGCGGCCCACCCGGAGTGGGTCGCCCGCACCCCCGACGGCGAGCCGCGCGAGCACTGGGCGTTCCCCGGCACGTACGTGACCTGCCCGTTCGGGCCGTACAACCGGGAGTTCGTCACCGAGGTCGCCCGCGAGCTGATGCGCGAGTACGACATCGACGCGATCTTCGCCAACCGGTGGCAGGGCCACGGCGTCTCCTACAGCGAGCACGCGCGCCGGGCGTTCTACGACGCCACCGGACTCGAGCTGCCGCTCGAGCCCTACGACCCGGACGATGCGGCCTGGAAGGCCTACCTCCCGTGGCGCCGCCAGCAGCTCAGCGAGCTCGTGGCGCTGTGGGACACCGCGGTCAAGGACATCCGCCCGCACGCGCGGTTCATCCCCAACCTCGGCTCGCTCGCCGTGCACGAGCTCGACCGCGACCTGATCGAGCGGCACTACCCGTTCTTCGTGCTCGACCGGCAGGGCCGGGAGGGCCTCGAGGCGCCGTGGGCGGCGGGCCGCAACGCCAAGCGCAGCCGCGGGGCGTTCCGGGACCGGCCGGTCGCGCTGATCTCCTCGGTGGGACCGGAGTTCCACGCCCACCGGTGGAAGGACGCGGTGGCGAGCCCCGCCGAGATCCGCACGTGGATCATCGACGGTGTCGCCCACGGCGCCTTCCCGTGGTTCACCAAGTTCAACGGCACCGTGCCCGACGACCGGTGGGTCGAGCCCGTGGTCGACGCGTTCGGGCTGCACGCGAAGGTCGAGCCGGTGCTGTCGCGGATGCGGGTGACCGCCGACGTCGCGGTGTTCGACGCGGCGCAGCCGGGCAGCGACGCGCACGAGGACGGCTTCCACCACGCGCTGGTCGAGGCGCGGATCCCGTTCGAGTTCGTCTCCGCCACCCGCTTCACCGCCGAGGAGCTCGGGCGGTTCCGGGTGCTGGTGCTCGCCAACGCGGAGCGGATGAGCGACGAGGCGTGCGCCGTCGTACGCGACTTCGTGCAGGCGGGCGGCGGCGTGGTGGCCGGGTACCGGACCTCGCTGCAGACCGCCGACGGCACGCCGCGGGGCGACTTCGGGCTCGCCGACGTGCTCGGCGTGCACCTCGAGCAGGACGCCCGCGGCCCGGTCAAGAACAACTACATCGCGCTGACCGGTGAGCACCCGGTGTCGGACGGCTACGGGGGCGCCCGCCGGATCATCGGCGGCACGCACCTGCTGCAGGTCAGCGCCGCACCCGACGCCGAGGTGCCGTTCCGGTTCGTCCCGGACTTCCCCGACCTGCCCATGGAGGAGCTCTACGCCCGCCGGCCTCCGCGGGACCCGGCCGTGGTGGTGCGGCAGGGGGCGGGGCGCACGGTCCACATCGCGTTCGACATCGGCTCGCTGTTCTGGGAGACGCTGCAACCCGACCACGGACGGCTGATCGCGAACGCGGTGCGGTGGGCCCTCGGCGCGCCGCCGCGGGTGGCGGTCGACGGACCGGGGCTGCACGACGTCGCCGTGCACTCCGGCGACGGCGAGCTCGCGGTCTGCCTGGTCAACCTCACCAACCCCGGCGCGATGCGCGGCCCGGTGCGGGAGCTGATCCCGGTGGGCCCGCTCACCGTGTCGGTCGCGGTGCCGGACGGGTGGACCGGGGCGGGCGGGCGGCTGCTCGTCTCCGGGACCGACGCCGCCGTCGCGGTCGTCGACGGGCGGGCACGTGTCGTCGTCGACTCGGTGGAGCTGTTCGAGGTGCTGCACCTGCAGTGGGAACGGTGATGCGGCTCTGGTGGCACGAGCCGTTCCGGGCGTTCCAGACCAACCTGCGCGAGATCGACGCGGGCCTCGACGTCGAGCGGGTCCTGGACCAGATCGAGGGGTTCGGCGCGAACGCGTGGCTGCTGTCGGTCGGCGGGATCGTGTCGAACTACCCGACCGATCTGCCGACGCAGACCCGCAACCCCGCGCTCGCCGAACGCCCGAGCGGCGACCTCGTCGGTGACGCCGTGGCCGCGGCGCACGCCCGCGGGATCCGGCTGCTCGCCCGCATGGACTTCTCGAAGGTCGACCGGCGCCGCGCCGAGGAGCACCCGGAGTGGTGCTTCGTGGGCCCGGACGGCGAGTGGCAGACCTACAACGGCCTCACGAGCGTGTGCCCGAGCGGCCCGTACTACCAGCGCGAGGCCTTCGCCGTGGTCGACGAGGTGCTGTCGCGCTACGACGTCGACGGTTTCTTCTTCAACTGGGCGTCCTACAACGAGCGCGACTACAGCGGCCGCTACCGCGGGGTGTGCCGGTGCCTGTCGTGCGCGCGGGCCTTCGGCGCGCCGCTGCCCACCGGCCCGGACGACCCCGCCTACCCGCGGTGGCGCCGGTTCGCCAAGGCGATGATCGACGACTTCTGCGGGCGGATGCGCGAGCGGATCGCGGCGCGCAGGCCCGAGGCGCCGCTCATCATGGGCGAGACCGCCGACATCGTCTTCCACGAGGCGAACAACGCGGTCGGCCGCCCGCTGTGGCACCACCGCACCAGCGAGCACGTCAGCGCCGCCCGCACGTACCGCCCGCACGTGCCGGTGTTCACCAACGCCGTCGGCTTCGTCGACATGCCGTACCGGCTCGCCGGCGAGGAGCCCGAGCACGTGGCGCAGTACCTGGTGCAGGCGATCTCGCGGGGCGCCAACCCGTCGACCTACGTCATGGGCACGCCGGACGACTCCCGCTACGAGTGCCTCGAGCTCGCCGGCCGCATCACCCGCCACCACCGCGACCACCAGGTCGTCTACACCGACCTCCGGCCGGCCGCCCGGGTGCTCCTGGTGCGGCCCGACCCGCTCGCCCCCGAGGTGCCGACCGCCGAGTTCCAGGGCCTGTACCGGGCGCTGCTGGAGCGGCACGTCCCGTTCGACGTGCTGGGGGAGGAGCGCCTCGGCAGCTGCGACCGGCTCGACGAGTACACGGTCGTGGTGCTCGGCGACCTCGGCGCGCTGGAGCCCGCCGCGGTCGCGGCGCTCGACGCCTTCCCGGGGGCGATCGTGACCACGGGCTCCACCGGGTTCGACGGGGACGTCGCCCAGCTGGCCGGGTCGCCGGTGGCCGAGCGGCTCGCCGTCCGCGACGGCGTCGAGGCGGTCCGGTCGATGCACCTGCTCCCCGACGACAGCCCGTACCCGGTGCCGGTGATCGGCGCCTACCACCTCGTCGCGCCGACCGACGGCGCCCGCACCGCGATGCGGGTGTTGTCCCGCGCGCCCTACGGGCCGCCGGAGAAGTGCTACGGGCACGTCGAGCTCGCCCACCCCGGCCTGCTGCGCGCGGGCCGGATGACGGTGCTGCCCTGGACCGTGGGCCGGGCCTACCGCGAGGTGGGGCTGTCGGCGCACCGCGACCTGTTCGTCGACGCCGTCGTCGCCGCGGCGCCGGTGCCGGTCGCGGCCGACACCGACCTCCCCGACCAGGTGGAGGTGGTGCTCGGCCGCTCCCGGGCGGGTCAGGTGGTGCACCTGGTGAACCTCACCGGCGCGGGCCCGCAGCGGTTCGGCCCGCCCGTCCCGGTGCACGGGGCCCGGCTGTGGATCCCGTGGTGGGACCGCCCCGCCCGCGTGCGGGCGCTGTGCGCCGGCACCGACCTGCCGGTCGTCGAGCGGGACGGTCGCCCCGGCGTGGACCTGCCCCCGCTGGGGCTGTTCGAGGTACTGGTCGTCGACGGGAGAACGTGATGGATCGACCGCTTCTCGTGCTGGTTCTCGGCGTCGCGGAACAGGAGGAGGAGCGGATCAGGGCGGCCGCGCCGGGCGCCGACGTCGTGTTCGCGCCGAGCGCCGCCGACGTCGCCGACCGGCTCCCGGACGCGGACGTGGTGGCGGGCAAGCTCGACGCGGCGCAGCTCGCGGCGGCGCGCCGGCTGCGGTGGGTGCACAGCTGGGCCGCCGGGGTCGACTCGGCGCTCTTCCCGGAGATGGTGGCGAGCCCCGTCGTGCTCACCTGCTCGAAGGGCAACGGGGCCGTCCCGCTCGCCGAGCACGCGATGATGCTCATGTTGATGCTCGACCGGCACGCGCCGCGCTGGCTGCGTGCGCAGGAGTCGCGCACGTGGGACCGCTTCCGCCACGGCGAGCTGGCCGGGACGACGTGCGGGATCGTCGGTATGGGCGGTGCGGGCACCGCGCTCGCCCGCCGCGCCGCCGCGTTCGACATGCGCGTGCTCGGCCTGCGCCGCCGCCCCGAGCTGCAGGTGCCCGACGTGGAGCGGATGTACGGGCCGGACGAGGTCGAGGCCTTCGCCGCCGAGGCGGACTTCGTGGTGGTCACGGCCGCGCTGACGCCGCAGAGCCGCGGCCTGCTGGGCGTCGACGCGTTCCGCGCGATGAAGCCGACCGCCCGCTACGTGTGCGTGTCCCGCGGCGGGATCGCCGACGACGAGGCCCTGCTCACCGCGCTGCGGGAGGGCTGGATCGCCGGGGCCGGGCTGGACGCGCACGCCGTCGAGCCGCTGCCCGCCGACAGCCCGTTCTGGTCGCTTCCGAACGTCATCATCACCCCGCACAACGGCGCGACCACCGCGCAGACCGCCCGGCGGGGCGTGGACGTCTTCGTCGACAACCTCACCCGCTTCGTCGCGGGGGAGCCGCTGCGCAACGTCGTCGACAAGACCGCCGGTTACTAGCAGCGACCCGGCCCCGGACCCGGGACGGCCCCCGCCAGGGGGGATTGGCGGGGGCCGTCGGGTGGTTCAGCTCCGGGGGGTCGAGCTGAACCAGATCGTCCGGACAGAGCCGGACAGCTTCATCGTAGCCCCTGACGAGCACATCCGCGCGTTTCTGAGACAAGCAACTGGACGGGTGTCGGTGCGGGGCCGGGCGGGTACCTCGCCCTGGTCTGGCAAGCTCGCCGGTGTGTCCGGTGCGCTCGCCACCCAGCTCTCCGCCCCGGTGCCGGGTCGCTCCGGGGCCGCTGCGTTCTTCGACCTCGACAAGACGATCATCGCCGGGTCGAGCGCGCTCGCGTTCAGCAAGCCGTTCCGCAAACAGGGGCTCATCAGCAGGCGGGCGGCCCTCCGCAGCGGTTACGCGCAGTTGCTGCTGGTGCTCTCGGGGGCCGACGCGAACACCATGGACCTGTTGCGCAAGCGGATCACCGCGCTCTGCACGGGGTGGGAGGTCGCGCAGATCCGCAGCATCGTGGCCGAGACGCTGCACGACATCGTGGAACCGCTGGTGTACGCCGAAGCGGCTCAGCTGATCGCCGAGCACCACGCGAACGGCGACGAGGTGGTGGTGCTGTCGGCCTCAGGGCAGGAGGTCGTCGAGCCGATCGCCGCACTGGTCGGCGCGGACCTCTGCGTCGCCACCCGCATGGGCGTCGCCGACGGGCGCTACACCGGGGTCATCGAGTACTACTGCTACGGCGAGGAGAAGGCGAAGGCGGCGCGGCAGCTCGCCGAGGAGCGCGGCTACCGGCTCGAGGACTGCCGCGCGTACTCCGACTCGATCACCGACCTGCCGCTGCTCGAGGCCGTCGGGCACCCCACCGTCGTCAACCCGGACCGGGCGCTGCGCCGCGAGGCCGAGCAGCGCGGCTGGCCCATCCTCACCTTCGCCGACCCGATCGCGCTGCGGTTCCGGCGCCCGCCCCTGCGCACGACGCTCGCCGCCGCCGCCGGGGTCGGGGCGGCCGCCGCGCTCGCCGCCGCGGGCTGGTACGCGTGGCGACGACCCGTGCGTTCGTGAGGCCCGTGGTGCCCCTGTGGGGGTGGCTCCGGTCACTGATCGCCACGGTGCGTGCCTGAACCGGTGCACTTCTCGACGCCACTTGCTGTGGTCCGGGTCACCGACTACAAAGGGTGGTACGGACCCCTGCCGGCCAGGGGCGGTGCGGTGGAGAAGCACCCGTCCACCCCGCGCAGGGCTCCGTGCGGGAAGCTCCGGGCGCTCCACGCACAGCACGCCGCGGGAGGCATGTCGTCGTGGGCCTGCGTACCGGGACGCCGGACGCCGAGGCCACTACCACGACACGTAGTGCACGCCTGGAACTCGGACTTCCCGCGCAGGCGGGCGGCGCCTCTCGGGGCGCCGCCCGTCGCCTGTTCTAGGTGTAGTGACTCAGGACGTTGTTGTCAGTGCTCGACGGCGTGTCGGCTTGAACGAGGGGAGGGCCTCCGGGCGAGGTGGGTGTGTCTGAGGCACCTACTTCGAACCCAGGAGGCCCTCCATGG
>Ga0310823_100301_pt1 | contig 46626 bp, 42 predicted proteins | sample P4_ome_3_FD_201316 | JGI IMG/M metagenome (GOLD analysis project Ga0310823, IMG submission 201316) | Sorghum-adapted microbial communities from Joint BioEnergy Institute, Emeryville, California, United States - P4_Day56_Rep3 | ecosystem: Engineered > Bioreactor > SSF (Solid state fermentation) >...
GTCGGACCCTCCTTCGCCTGGGGTCAGCCGGAGCCCACCTCCGGCCAGACAAACCCCCGAACATGCGAACGGGTCCGGCCTCTCTACGTCAAGGGCCCCGGCAAGCCGAGGCCCATAGCGTCTAGAGGATCGCGTCCGATGTAGCGGTGTCGAGCAGCCACGCGAACCTCTCGCGGGCGGCGGCGCGGCGCGTTGGGATGTGCTCGGTGGGCACGTCGTCGGCCGGTGGCTCGTAGCCGCGGAGGATCTGACGGGCGACGCTCGCGCGGTGCACCTCGTCAGGCCCGTCGTAGATCCGCGCCGCGCGCGCCCAGCGGTACATCTCCTCGAGCGGCAGATCGGTCGAGTAGCCCAGCGAGCCGTGCGCCTGCAGCGCGCGGTCGATCACGTCGTGCAGGACCTTCGCGCCGTAGAACTTGATCAATGCGATGTCCTGGCGGGCTGCGGTCACGCCCTGCGTGTCCATAACCCAGGCCGCCTGGAGCGTCATCAGCCGCGCTGCCTTCATCTCGGCCGCGCTGTCGGCGATCCAGTTCTGGACGGTCTGTTTCTCGCCGAGGACGCTGCCGTGCGCGTAGCGGTAGGTCGCGCGCTCGCAGAGCATGTCGAATGCGCGGCGGGCCTGGCCGAGCCAGCGCATGCAGTGGTGGATGCGACCCGGGTACAGGCGCTGCTGTGCGATGAGGAAGCCGGCGCCCTCGGCGCCGAGCAACGCGTCGGCGGGGAGGCGGACGTCGTCGTACTCGATCTCGGGGTGGGTGCTGTACCCGCCCTTCTTGATCCCGAGCGAGTCCATCGTGCCGACGTCGCGCAGGATGTTCACGCCCGGCGTGTCGGTTGGGACGATGAACATCGACGCGCGCTGGTGCGGCCGCGCGTCGGGGTCGGTGACCGCCATGACGATGAGGAAGTCGGCGATCGAGCCGTTCGAGCTGAACCACTTGCGGCCGCTGAGGACCCAGCCGTCGCCGTCCTTCGTGGCGCGGGTCTTGAGCTGGGTGGGGTCGCTTCCGGGACTGTGCGGCTCGGTCATCGAGAACGCGCTGTACAGGTCACCGGCGAGCAGCGGCATGAGCCAACGTTCCTTCTGTTCGGGCGTCCCGGCGATCGCGAGTATCTCGGAGTTGCCCGAGTCGGGTGCCTGGCAGCCGAACGCGATAGGCGCGATGTGTGACATGCCGAGCACCTCGTTCATGAGGCCCATCTTCACCTGGCCGAATCCCTGGCCGCCGAGCGCCGGGTCGAGGTGGGCGGCCCATAGCCCGCGCTCGCGGACCGTCTCCTGCAGCGGGGCCATGGCTCGGCGCAGCTGCTCGTTGGTGAGGTCGAGGGTCTCGAGCGGATAGACCTCCGCGCGCAGGAACTCCTCCATCCAGTCGAGTTGCGCCTGGAACTCCCGCTCGGTCGAAAAGCTCCATCCCACGGTGTCTCTCCCAGTTCTTTCGATTTCGTCGGCCGCGACGCTAGAGCCGGTCCGGCCGGGCTGGCTGTTCCACATCGAGACACCGTCCATCAGGGCCGAGCGGTCACCGTTCCCGTCGTGGTCGAGGAGCGATACGTGGGGTGATGGTCAAGCTCGTCTTCTGCCTGCGCAGGCGGCCGGAGCTCTCGGCGGAGGAGTTCCACCGCTATTGGCGCGAGGAGCACGCGCCGCTGGTCCGCGCGGCGCTCCCCGCGCTCGGCGCGGTGCGGTACGTGCAGGTCCGCACGGTGGCCGACGAGCGGCTGAACGCAGCCCTGCGCCGGCCGCGCGGCGGCCCGGAGCCGTTCGACGGCATCGCGGAGGTGTGGTGGCCGGACCGCGCGACCTTCGACGCCTCGCCCGCGACACCCGAGGCACGAGAGGCGGCGCTTCGGCTCATCGAGGACGAGAGACGGTTCATCGACTTCAGCGCGTCACCGATCTGGCTCGCCTACGAGGACGTGATCATTCCCGGCTCAGGGCTTCAGCCGTAGGACGACCTTGCCGATGTTGTCGCCCCGGAAGAGCCTGAGGAAAGCGCCCGGGAAGTCCTCGATCGTTCCGTCGACGACTTCCTCTCGGGCGCGCAGCTTGCCTTCGGCGAGCCAACCGGCCAGGCGCGCACGTGCCTCCGGGTACTGGTCGACGTAGTCGAACACGAGGAAGCCCTGCATGCGCGCGCGCTTGAGGAGCAGCTGCCAGTAGTTCGCCGGGCCGGCCCACGCGCTCTCGCTGTTGTATTGGGAGATCGCGCCGCACAGGACGACGCGCGCGCCGTACGCCAGGTGGAGCAGGACGGCGTCGAGAATCTCGCCGCCGACGTTGTCGAAGTAGACGTTGGCCTCGTCGGTCAGCGCGGTGGCTACATCCTCGCTGCGGTAGTCGATCGCGGCGTCGAAGCCGAGCTCGTCGACGACATACGCGCACTTCTCCTGCCCGCCGGCAATGCCGATGACCTCGCAGTCGTGGAGCTTGGCGATCTGGCCGGCGACGCTGCCGACGGCGCCCGCCGCCGCGGAGACGACGACGGTGTCACCCGCCCGCAGGTCGCCGACCTCGAAGAGCCCGAAGTACGCGGTCAGGCCAGTACCGCCGAGGAGGCCGAGCCACGTCTCCGGCGGCGCCAAGTCGGGGTCGATCCGCTGAACGCTGCGGCCGTCGACCGTCGCCTCCTCGCGGACCCCGAACCGGCCTGTGACGAGATCGCCCTCGGCGAGGTCGGGATGGCATGACGCGACGACGCGACCGGCGCCGTTCGCTCGCATGACTGCGCCGAGCTTCACAGGCGGCAGGTACGAGGGGCGGTCCTCGATCCAGCCGCGCATCGCGGGGTCGAGCGAGACGTGGGTCACCTCGACGGTGACTTGACCGTCTTGCGGCGGCACGCGGTCGATCGCGTCCAGCGACCAGTCGGAGGCGGTCGGCAGGCCTCGGGGGCGGCGGGCGAGCCGCAGCACGCGGGTGGGGGATGGCATCACAGTGCCCAGGGTCGGGCGGTGCGCCGGCCGGTGCTCGTCTCGCATTGAGACGCGCGTCCGGCATCCCGCAGACCTAGCGTGGCGGCGCATGAAGGTTCTCGAGGGCAAGGCCGCGATCGTGACGGGTTCTGGACGCGGCATCGGCCTTGCGACGGCGTCGCTGCTCGCGGAGCACGGCGCGCAGGTCGTCGTCAATGATCTCGACAGCGATGTCGCCGCGGCCGCGGCGGACTCCATCGGCGGCGATGCGGTACCCGTCGCCGCCGACCTGACGGCTGACGATGCGTGCAACCAGCTGGTCGAGGCTGCGGTCGGGGCGTTCGGCCGGCTCGACATCATCGTCAACAACGCCGGCTACGTGTGGGACGGCCCGGTGCACAAGATGTCCGACGAGCAGTTCCGCGCGATGCTCGAGATCCACACCGTCGCGCCGTTCCGGATGCTTCGCGCCGCGGCACCGTACTTCCGCGACCCCGCGAAGGCGGAGCGGGCCGAGGGCGTCGAGGTCTTCCGCAAGGTCGTCAACGTGACCTCGATCGCCGGAACCATGGGCAGTGCGGGACAGGTGAACTACGCCGCCGGGAAGGCGGGCGTGGTGGGTCTCACCAAGACGCTCGCCAAAGAGTGGGGCCCGCTGAAGGTCAACGTCAACGCAATCGCCTTCGGGTTCATCGATACGCGGATGACGGCACCGCGCGATCAGGCCGAAACCTTCACCGGACCGAGCGGCGAGACGATCCCGATGGGGACGCCGGATGCCCTGCGCGGTGCGGCGAGTTCGCTGATCCCGCTCGGCCGCTCGGCCACGCCCGAGGAAGCCGCCGGAGCGGTCTTCCTGCTGTGCTCGCCGTGGTCCAACTACGTGCACGGCCACGTCCTCAACGCGACCGGCGGCTTCATGGCCGGGATGGGCGACTGATGCCCCCTGTCGCGACGTTCCCGCCCCCCGACCTCGTCGGTCGGACCGCGGCGACGACGTTCGAGTGGACCGACCGCGATGTCCTGCTCTACGCGCTCGGGGTCGGCGCCGGCCAGGTCGAGCCGCTGGGCGAGCTCGAGCTCACGACCGAGAACTCGGCCGGCGCGCCGCTCGTCGTGCTGCCGACGTTCGGCGTCGTGGTCACCCAGGAGCTGATCGGGATGGGCGTGACTGAGGCCGACCCGTCGGCGGTCGTCCACGCCGAGCAGGCGCTGTGGCTGCACCGTCCGCTTCCCACCAGCGGGTCGGCACATGTCGAGGCACAGGTGGTCGAGGTGCTCGACAAGGGCTCAGGCGCGCTGGTGACCGTTGAGGCCACGGCCATCGACGCCCGCGCCGGCCACGCCCTGCTCACGACTCGCAGCGCGGTGTTCGTCCGTGGTGCCGGCGGCTTCGGCGGAAAGCGTGACCCCAGCGAGCCGCCGCTCGGCCCGGTCTCCGGAGTGCCGGACGAGGTGTTCGTGGCCGACACGCGCCCCGACCAGGCGCTGCTGTACCGGCTCTCCGGCGATCGCCACGCGCTGCATTCGGATCCCGTGTTCGCGGCCCGGGCGGGGTTCGACCGTCCGATCCTCCACGGCCTGGCGACGTACGGGATCACCGGCAGGATTCTGTTCAATGCGCTCTGCTTCGGGGACCCGGAGCGCTTCGTGGCGATCGAGGGGCGCTTCACGGCCCCCGTCTTCCCGGGCGCCCAGCTCGTCATCCGGATGTGGGACAGCGGTGGAGACGAGATCCGGTTCCGCACGGAGACCGGCGATGGGACGGTCGTGATCGACCGTGGCCGCCTGAGGCTGAGGCGCTGAGATGGCCACCGAGGCGAGCGCGGTCGAGATCGCTCGGCACGGCGCGCGCCGCGTCACCGTGGGGCAGCGGCGTGCCGGCGGGGCAGCCGCCCCCTGCTTCGACGCATGCCGGCACGCGTCCCGCGTCAGCGCCGCGACGCGGACGCGGGCCTCGGTCCGCTTCCTGACCACGGCTCAGCGTCCGGTCCACCGAGGCGCGCGCTTCTCGATGAACGCGGCGACGCCCTCCTTGACGTCGTCGGAAGCGAACACGACCTGCGCGCTGCGCTCGCTGCGCCTCCAGGCACCGTGCTCGTGCTCGGCTGCCGCGGCAAGGACGTTGGCGCGCGACTCGCGAACCGCGAGAGGCGCGTTCATGGCGATGCGCTCGGCCAGCTCCAGCGCGGTCTCGAGCGCCTCCCCGTCCGGGCAGATGCGGTTGACGAGGCCGTGGTGGTGCGCAAGGGCCGCCGGAATGGGATCGCCCGTAAGCGCGAGCTCCATGGTGACGTTGAGCGGCAGGTGACGTCCCATCCGGAACAAGCCACCGGCGGCCGCGACGAGCCCCCGCTTGACCTCTGGGATGCCGAACCTCGCGCTTTCCCCGGCAACGACGAGATCGCACGCGAGGACGATCTCCGTGCCTCCCGCGAGCGCCGCGCCCTCGACGGCGGCGATCAGCGGCTTGGTGCGCGCGCGTCGCGTGATTCCGGCGAAGCCGCCCTGCGCGGTCTCGAGCGCCTCTTTCGCGCCCGAGGCCAACGCCTTGAAGTCGGCGCCGGCGCAGAAGTGCGGTGGCGCTCCCGTCAGGACGAGCACGCGGATCTCATCATCGCGCTCGGCCCGCGTGAGTCCGTCCTCGATGCCCTGCGCGACGCTGCCGTCGACGGCATTTCGTGCCTCGGGCCGGTCGATCGTTAGGATCGCGGAATGGCCCGCGCGTACGTAGCGGACGGAGCTCGTGGACTCGGAGCGCGTAGGTGGGGCTTCAGCAAGCATGGTGTCGCTTTCGTGTCGATGGGCAAGACGTCGCGCTCGGGGCGAAGCGTTCAGCGGGAGGTCCACCCGCCGTCGACCGCGATGACCTGTCCGGTGATGTATGAGCCGGCATCACCGGCGAGCAGCAACAGCGTCCCGTCCAGCTCGCCGTCTCGTCCGGTGCGCCCCATCGGCGTATTGCGCTCGACCCACTTCAGGGTGCGTGCGTCCTCGAAGACCTCGGTCGTGAGCTCCGACGGGAAGAAGCCGGGAGCGATGGCGTTGACGCGGACGCCATGCGGCGCCCACTCGCCTGCGAGTTGCCGCGTCAGGTTCACGACGGCGCCTTTCGACGCGGTGTAGCTCGCTTGCGCCAGAGGAGCGGAGCCGACGAGCCCGAAGACGGAGGCGACGTTGATGATGCTGCCCGAGCCTGCGGCGAGCATCGGCGCGGCGGCCGCGGAGGTGAGGCCGAACAGCGCGGTGAGGTTGAGATCGACAACTCGGCGGAAATCGGCGATCGACGCGCGCTCGGCTGGGCCGGTCACGTGCAACATGCCGGCGTTGTTGACCAGCACGTCGATGCGGCCCCACGTTCCCATGACGTCGGCCACCAGCTGCTCGCGCGCTGCGTCGTCGACCAGGTCACACGGCATCGCGGCGATGTGCTCGTGGGTCGTGGCGAGGGCGGTGAGGCGGTCTGCGCGACGGGCGACTGCCACGACGGTCGCGCCGGCCTCGGCGAGCACGGTCGCGAACCGCGCACCGAGTCCCGAGGAGGCCCCGGTGACGATGGCCACCTGGCCGGTGAGGTCGAACAGGTCTGTGTTCACAGGTGAGCGATTGTCGGGCGGCTGTCGAGCGGCGGCCGTCCCTGTTTGAGACACCGCGAACCCTGCGCACAGCCGTACGACTGCGGAATGCCCGAATCCGTCAGCAGCGCCCTCTCGCACGAACCCTCCGGTCCACTCGCTGGGTTGCACGTGATCGAGCTCGCGAGCATGGGGCCCGGTCCGTTCGCGGCGATGATGCTCGCCGACATGGGGGCCGACGTCGTCCGCGTCGAGCGCGACGACTCCGGGGACCCGTGGACACACTCCCCGGTCCTGGACCGCACACGTCGATCGGTCGTCATCGACCTCAAGTCCGAGACCGGCGCGGGGCACCTCCTGGAGCTCGTCGAGTCCGCCGACGTGCTCATCGAGGGCTTCCGGCCGGGCGTCACCGAGCGGCTGGGCGTCGGACCCGCCGAGTGCCTCGCCCGAAATCCGAGGCTCGTCTACGGCCGGATGACAGGGTGGGGGCAGGATGGCCCGTACGCACAAACCGCCGGCCACGACATCACCTACCTCGCCACAACCGGAGCGCTACATGCGATCGGACGCCCGGGCGAGCGTCCCGTCCCGCCCATGAACCTCCTCGGTGACTTCGGTGGCGGCGGGATGCTGCTGGCCTTCGGCGTCCTGGCCGCCGTGATCCACGCGCGCGAGTCCGGACGCGGTCAGGTCGTCGACGCGGCGATCGTCGACGGCGTCGCGGCCCTGACCGCGATGCTGCAAGGGTCGCTGGCGGACGGCGCCTGGCGCGACGAGCGCGGCGTCAACCTCCTCGACGGCGGCGCCCCGTTCTACGACACGTACGAATGCGCCGACGGGCGGTACGTCGCGGTCGGGGCACTCGAGGAGAGGTTCTTCAGGGAACTGCTTCAGCGCATGGGCCTCGCGGGCGACCCCGCGTTCACCGGCGATCATCTCGATCGCCAGACCTGGCCGGGGATGCGCGCGCGGCTCACGGAGGCGTTCCTCCAACGCTCGCGTGACGAATGGGCCGCCTTGTTCCGAGAGACCGACTGTTGCGTCGCGCCGGTCCTGTCGCTCACCGAGGCGGCAGACGACCCGCAGAACGTGGCCCGGAACGTGTTCTGCGACGTCGGCGGCATGCGGCAGCCGGCGCCCGCCCCGCGATTCAGCCGAACACCGCCGGCGGCGCCGACGCCCGCGCCCCGAGCAGGCGAGCACACCGCTGACGTGCTCCGCTCGAAGCGCGGACGCGCGTGATCATCGCCCGCAGGGCGGCACGCGCCGTGTTTCAGGCGCGTGCCACACCCGTCGGGTGAGGGCGACGTTCAGAGACGGGGAGGAGGAGAGAGAACCCGCCCGAGCTGCAACGCCGCCACCGTCAACAGTGACCGACGACTACGCGTTCGACTGTCCCAAGTTGGAACGGGCCACCCCTCGATTGGCCGCGGGGTTCATCGCCATGAGCCCGCCGTCGACGACGTGCTCGGCTCCCGTCACGAACCTCGACTCGTCGGACGCGAGATGCACGATCACCGACGCGACCTCCTCGGGCGCGCCGCTGCGACCCAGAGGCAAGAACCCGAACGAGTCGGGCGGGAAGGGAAGCATCGAGGTGCTGATGGGTCCCGGGAACACCGCGTTGACGCGGATGCGATCGGGGCCGAGCTCGACCGATGCGGACCGACTCATGCCGCGAACGGCCGACTTGGCCGCCGCGTAGGCGATCGCACCCGGCATCCCGGCGAGCGCCCCCACCGAGGAGACGTTGACGATCGACCCGCCGCCGGCCGCGCGCATGTCGCCGACCACCGCGCGCATCCCGAGATAGGGACCGACCTGGTTGACGTCGATCACAGCGCGGTAGTCGGCAAGCGTGCCCTCGTCAACGGCGTTCGGGCGCATGACCCCGGCGTTGTTGACGAGGACCGTGACGGGCCCGAAGCACGCACGAGTCGCGTCGACCGCCCCCGACCACGACCGCTCGCTGGTGACGTCGAGCTCGATCGCCCGAGCACGCTCGCCCAGCGACGCGGCGATGTCGGCGGCATCCCCGACCAGAACGTCCCCCAGCGCCACAGCCGCACCCTCGGCATGCGCAGCGCGCGCTGTCGCAGCCCCGATGCCACGTGCTGCACCGCTGATCAGCACGACCTTGCCGCTGAGGCGATCTGACGAAGGAGGCATGGGCACGACCGTAAGCCCGCACCCGCCGACCGCTTGTCTCGTAATGGGACGCCGGGGTGCGTAGAGCTCGGCTTACGCTCGGCGCCTCGTTCCGAACCTTGGGAGTGAAAAATGGGCTGGGACTTCTCGACCGACGCCGAATTCCAAGAACACCTCGACTGGATGCATGCCTTCGTCCGCGAAGAGATCTGGCCGCTGGAGACGCTGGACCTGCCGCACAAGGACTTCCTACGCGCCGTCGCGCCGCTGCAGGAGCGGGTCAAGGAGCGGGGCCTGTGGGCCGCGCATCTGGACCCGGAGCTCGGCGGCCAGGGCTTCGGTCAGGTCAAGCTCGGCCTCATGCACGAGATCCTCGGAACGTCCGCGCTCGCGACGTTCGCGTTTGGCAACCAGGCGCCGGACAGCGGCAACTCCGAGATCATCGCGCTGGCTGGGACGCCTGAGCAGAAGGAGCGCTGGCTGTACCCGTTGCTCAACGGTGACCTGCTCTCGGCGTTCTCGATGACCGAGCCGCACAGCCCCGGCTCGGACCCGACGCTGCTCAAGACCCGCGCGGTCAAGGACGGCGACGACTACGTCATCAACGGGCACAAGTGGTTCACGTCCAATGGCTCGATCGCCGACTTCCTCATCGTCATGGCGGTGACCGACCCCGACGCGCGCCCGCACCAGCGAGCGTCCATGTTCATCGTCCCCGTTGACACGCCCGGATTGCAGATCGTGCGCGACGTCGCCACGCTCGACCACCTGGACTCCGAGTTCGGCACGTACGGGGCGCATTCGGAGGTCATCTACACCGATGTGCGGATCCCGAAGGAGAACCTTCTCGGAGAAGAGGGTGCGGGGTTCCTGATCGCCCAGCAGCGTCTGTACCCGGGGCGGATCCATCACTGCATGCGCTGGCTCGGCCAGGCCCGCCGCGCGTTCGACATGCTCTGCGAGCGCGCGACCTACCGGTATGCGCACGGCAGTGTGCTGGGCGAGAAGCAGACCGTGCAGAACTGGATTGCCGACAGCGCCGCGGAGATGAAGGCGGCGAGGCTCATGACCCTGCACGCCGCGTGGGTCATGGACACCCAGGGTGTCCGCGCGGCACGTCAGGACATCGCGCTCATCAAGTTCCACGGGGCAAAGGTCCTCCATGACGTCATCGATCGCGCGATCCAGCTTCACGGCTCGCTCGGCTACTCGACCGACCTTCCCCTCGAGCACATGTACCGGCACGCCCGGGCGGCTCGGATCTACGACGGGCCCGACGAGGTACACCGCGCGAGCGTCGCCCGCCAGATCCTGCGCGGATACACGCCGCCGGCGGACGAAGTCCCGAGCGAGCACATCCCGACCCGCCGGGCGGCAGCTCGCGAGAAGTTCGCATGGCTGCTCGACGCCATGACCGCGAACAGCTGAGCCGACATGACCACTGGGGCCGGTTTCGACACCATCGAGGATGCCATCGCCGACATCGCGGCGGGGCAGATCATCGTGGTCGTGGACGACGAGGATCGCGAGAACGAGGGTGACCTCATCGTCGCCGCCGAGTTCGCCTCGCCGGAGACCATCGCGTTCTTCGTCCGCTACACGTCCGGCATTCTGTGCGTCGGCATGGACACGGGGCGGCTCGACGAGCTCGCCCTGCCGCAGATGGTGCCGGCCGATGACAACACCGAGAGCGCCGGCACCGCGTTCACGGTCTCGGTCGACGCCATCAAGGGCACGAGCACGGGCATCTCAGCCGCCGACCGCTCCGCCACGGTCCGCGCGCTGGCCGACCCCGCCTCTCGGCGCGACGACTTCGTGCGGCCCGGGCATGTCTTCCCGCTGCGGGCGCGGCACGGCGGCGTGCTCAAGCGGGCCGGTCACACCGAGGCCGCCGTCGATCTGACGCGGCTCGCAGGGCTCCACCCCGCAGGACTGCTCGCCGAGGTCGTCAACGACGACGGCACCATGGCGCGCCGCGACGAGCTCCTGGCGTTCGCGCGGGAGCACGGGCTGCGGATCGTCACGATCAACGACCTCATCCGCTACCGCCACGCACGTGAGAAGCTCGTGTCCTGCGTGGCGACCACGCGGCTTCCGCTCGCCGCGGGGACGTTCACCGCGCACGTCTACGAGTCGCTCCTCGACGGCGAGCAGCACCTCGCGCTGGTCAAGGGCGATCCGAGCGCCCACGACGAGGTGCTGGTGCGCGTGCACAGCGAGTGCCTGACCGGCGACATGCTCGGCTCCCTGCGCTGCGACTGCGGCGAACAGCTTCAGCAGGCCCTCGCGAAGATCGAGGAGGCCGGCGCCGGTGTCGTCGTCTACCTGCGCGGTCACGAGGGGCGCGGCATCGGGCTGGCGCACAAGATGCGCGCCTACTCACTCCAAGACGCGGGCCAAGACACCGTCGAGGCCAACCTCTCCCTCCGCCTGCCGGTGGACAGCCGCGAGTACGGCATCGGCGCGCAGATCCTCGCCGACCTCGGCGTGAGCCGTATGCGGCTCATGACGAACAACCCCGTGAAGTACGACAGCCTCAGCGGCTTCGGCCTTGAGATCGCCGAGCGCGTCCCGCTCGTCGTCACTCCGAACCCGGAGAACGTCCGCTACCTCGACACCAAGCGCGCACGCCTCGGGCACCTGCTCGAGCACGCCGCGAACGCCTGACCCACCGGAGGACCCGATGACCGTCGACACCGCCACCGCGCCCGCGCCGCCTGCCACGACGCAGGTGGCCCAGCACATGATCGGCCGCGCTCTGCGAGATCAAGGGGTGACGTCGCTCTTCTTCATGCTCGGCATGGGCGGGCCGGACTCCCCGGCGGTCACCGCCGCGCTCGCCGAGGGCATCGACGGCTACTACGTCCGCCACGAAGGTGCCGCCGCCATGATGGCGCACGGCTACGCCCGCGTCTCGGGCAAGACCGGCGTGTGCGTGACCTCGCTTGGCCCGGGGACGACCAACGCGCTGACCGGCGTCGCCAACGCCTTCCTCGACGCTGCCCCGATGGTGCTGCTTGGCGCCGCGGCCTCCGGCACCTGGCTCGGGCGCGACGGCTATCAGGAGCAGGATCAGCTCAGCGTCTTGCGCCCGGTCGTCAAGGCCGCGCACCGCGTGGAGGTTCCCGAGCGCATCCCAGAGATGATCGCGCTCGCGTTCCACCAGGCCAACTCCGGCCGCAAGGGGCCGGTCTATCTGGATCTGCCGGTCGACGTCATGGACACCCATGTCAACCCCGACAAGGTCTTCTGGCCGGCGCCGCCCCCGGCCCAGCCTCGTCCCGCCCTCTCCGAGCACGACCTTGACCGGATCGCCGACCTCGTCGAGAACGCCGAACGCCCGCTCCTCTACGTCGGCGGCGGGATCGTCTGGTCCGGGGCGGGAACCGCGCTGCAGGAGCTCGTCGATCGCACCGGCCTGCCGCTCGTGACCACGCCCCAGGTCCGCGGCGTGGTCTCGGAGGAGCACGAACTCGTGCTCACCGCATCACGCAACCGCGCCACGCGCGAGGCGGACGTCGTGATCATCATCGGGACGCGCCCGAACTGGATCAACGCGCACTTCCGGCCGCCGCGGTTCGCGCGCGACGTGCGCTTCGTCAACATCAACATCGAGCCGGAGGACGTCGGTCGCGTCACCCCCGCCGACGTCGGTGCGATCGCCGATGCCGACGTCGCGATCCGCCAGCTGACCGAGCGGCTGGGGCCGGCTCGCCAACGCTCAGCGTGGGTCAGCGGACTCGTCGCGCGTGACGCCGAGGTCAACGCGCGGCCGAACCCGCACGCGACGGACGACACCTCGCCGATCCACCCGCTGCGGATGTGTCACGAGATCAAGGCGCTGCTGCCGCCGGACGCGGTCTTCATCATCGACGGGCACGAGACGCTCGAGTTCGCCCGCCGCACCATCCTCTCGCGCTCGCCGGGCAACTACATGACCAGCGGCCCGAACGGGTGCATGGGCGTCGGCGTGCCCATGGCCATCGGCGCCAAGGTCGCCGCGCCCGAGCGGCCGGTCGTGGTCCTGATGGGCGACGGTGGGTTCGGCTGGCACGGCATGGAGTACGACACCGCCATCCGGCACGAGCTGAACATCACCGGCATCGTGATGAACAACGCCGGGTTCACCTCGGCCCCGACCGGGGGCGAGACCGGGCGGTACCTCGGCTACCAGCGCTACGACAAGGTCGTCGAAGGCCTCGGCGGTCACGGCCAGCACGTCGAGCAGGCGGCCGACATCCGCCCGGCCCTGGAACGCGCGCTGGCCGTCGACCGCCCGTCGCTCGTGAACATCTGCGTCGACGAGCACGCCCAGGCCGCCGGCGGTCTGCTGGGCGGAGCCGGCATCGAAGGCACCTGGTGACGGTGTCTCGCATCGAGACGATCCGTCGGTTCGACCACGACCTACCGTCGCACTCATGAGCCAGACCGTTGATGCCATGTTCATCAACGCCGGACGCCGGTACGGCAGCAGGCCTGCCTGGAAGGCGCCGAACGGCGACCGGACCTACGAGGAGATCCTCGCGCAGGGTGTGCGGCTCGCCCACACCCTGCGAGCCGCCGGGCTCGCCCCGGGCGATCGCGTTGCCATGATGCTCGACGATGTCGCCGAGGCCATCGAGGTCTTCGCCGGCATCGTCCTCGCCGGCCTCGTCGTCGTTCCGGTCAACCGCGACTTCAAGCGGGACGAGCTCGACTTCATCCTGACCGACAGCGGAGCACGCGGGCTCATCTACACCGATTCCGCCGCGGCCGCCGTCGAGGAGAGCGACGCGACCGACGCGCTCCAGATCATCATCGCGGTGGGTGACAAGACACCGCTCACCAAGGGTGCAGTGCGCTATCTCGACGCCGTGGCCAAGGCCTCCAGCGCGCTTCCGGAGGCTGGTCGCAGCCCCGAGGACACGGCGATGCTCGCCTACACCAGCGGCACAACCGGCTTCCCGAAGGGCGCCATCATCAGCCACGGGGCGATACTGCTCTGTGCGCGGACGTCCCAGGCGTCGCTGGGCATGGGCAACTACACGCGGCTGGCCCACTCTGGCTCGCTGCAGTTCACGGCCCCGTGGTGGGCGATGCTGCTCCCCGTCCTGTACGGCGGCGGGTTCGTGCGCCTGCTCGGAAAGTACACCCCGGAGTCGTGGTTCGACACCATGGCCGCGGACCGCTCGACGTACACCTACGTGCCCAGCCCGCTGATGCAGACGTTCGCCGAGCTGGGGCGTCGCCGGCCCGACGTGATCGACGGGCTCAGCACGGTGCTGCACAGCGGCTCGCTGGCTCCGCGCGAGCACGTCGCGGAGCTCGTCGATGTCGTCGGCGCACGCTTCGTCGAGGGATACGGGATGACCGAGACCGTCGGCTCGATCACGACGATCACGCGCGCCGATCACCTCTACGGCCGCGATGAGGCCGAAGACTTCTTCGCAAGCGGCGGCCGCGCCGCGCCAACGGCTTCGGTGTCGATCGTCGACGAGCAAGGCAACGAGATCCCGCCCGGCTCGAACGAGGTCGGCGAGATCCTCGTCGAGTGCGACACGATGTTCCGCGGCTACTGGAACAGGCCTGAGCAGACTGCGGACGCCTTCGCCGGCGAACGCTTCCGTACCGGGGACCTCGGCCGCCTGGACGCCGCCGGCTACCTCTACGTCGCAGGGCGCAAGACCGACCTGATCATCAGCGGCGGTGCGAACGTCTACGCCGCCGAGCTGGAGCGCGTCCTCATCGGCATGCCGGGCGTCGCGGACTGCGCGATCGTCGGTGTGCCACACGAGCGGTGGGGCGAGGCGGTGGCCGCTGCGGTCGTCGCCGCTCCCGGCGCGGATCTGACCGCGGGGGACGTCGTCTCGTACATGCGCGAGCGTCTCGCGGGCTACAAGAAGCCGCAGAGCGTCGTCTTCGTGGATGAGCTTCCCCGCAACGCGAGCATGAAGCTCCAGAAGCACGCGGTCCGCGAGCTCATCATCGATCATCAACAGACCCGCGTCGGCTCCTGAGACCCCATCGCGCGCCGCCGAGGCGATCGCCCTCGATCGCCTCGGACGTCGGGGTCTCGTTCGTCGTCGATCGTGTCGGCGTAGGCGCTGCGCGCCGTCGGCCGTTCAGGCCTGTCCATGCGCGTGTCCGCACTCCGCCGACCGCTCGTTCGGGACGTCTCATCTTGGGACGTCCGCCGCTCCCGGCCCGACCTTACGGTCACCTCAATGTGGGTCGGAGGCGGCACCTGGATGGGGCCGCCGGACAAGGAGGAAGCTGTGGGTACCAATCTCAAGCGGACCCTGCTGGTCATGCTTGCCATCGCTGCCATGGCCTTCGTCGCCGCGTGCGGCGACGACGAAGGCGACAGCGGTTCCGCCGGCGGTTCATCCGCCTCGGCGGCGACATCGAGCTCCGACTGCGGCAGCGACGCCGCCAAGGCGGAGGTCGCGAAGCTGTCGGAGCGGCCGACCGACATCGGGATCACGGAGCCGATCGAAGGCGGCATGCCGAAGGGCAAGAGCTTCGCGTACGTGCAGGGCCCGTACCCGGACGCGGTCCAGATCGGCGACGAGTACGAGAAGCTCGCGAAGGTCGTCGGCTGGAAGTTCCATCGCATTGCCGCGGACGGCACTCCGGAACAGGTCAAGGCGGCATGGGCCGAGGCGGTCCGCCTCAAGCCGGACGGCATCATCCAAGGTGGAGGGGGCTGGCCCGAGGAGCCGTACAAGGCTGAGGTCGAGAAGGCGAAGGCGGCCGGCATCAAGTTGGTCGGCTTCTCCGAGACGCACGACGGCGACCCGTGGGACGTCGCGATCGCACACGGCGAAGGCTTTGCCAAGACCGGCTTCGGCGACGTCGCCGCGGCGGTCGCGGCGGCGAACATCAAGGACGGCGACAAGGTCCTGTCTCTGAACCTTCCGGGCATCGGCCTGGTCAAGGCGCAGGTCGACGAGTTCGTGGCGCAGCTCAAGAAGCTCTGCCCGAAGTCCGAGGTCGAGATCTTCGACGTGCCGCTCAGCTCACTCGGCAAGGACGCGCCGGTGAAGATCGCCAGCCACCTGCAGGCCAACCCGGATTACAAGTTCATGTACCTGACCACGATCGATCTCGCGGTCGGGCTCGACGCGGCCTACAAGTCCGCCGGCGTGACGCCGCCGCCGACGGTAGCGGTGACGACGACGAAGGCGGGCCTGGAGTCACTCGCCAAGGGGGAGGCAGGCCTCATCGGCACCGCGCACTTCCCTAGCCTCGAGGGTGCCTACCGGTCGCTCGACGCGCTCGGTCGTCTGTTCGCCGGCCAGTCGGTGGACGGCATCCAGGACGACACGATCCCGCGCTGGCTCGTGACCAAGGACAACATCCCCGCTGGCGAAGTCCCGCTGCCGGCGTCGAAGGACTACAAGCAGCAGTTCTTCAAGCTCTGGGGCATCGACGGCTGATGACCGGCCCTCGGCCCACGGCGACGGTGGACGGGACGGCGGCGCGTGCCGCCGTCCCGGCCATCGCCGTGCGCGGAATCTCTAAGACGTTCCCGGCGCAGAAGGCGCTCGACGACGTCAGCCTGACGGTCGAGGCGGGAGAGGTGCATGCCCTCCTCGGCGAGAACGGCTCGGGGAAGTCGACGCTCATCCGCGTCCTTGCCGGCTACCACCTGCCGGATCCCGGCGGGACGGTGACCGTGGCCGGCGGGCCGCTCCAGCTCGGTTCGGCGGCGGCGAGCTCCGCAGCCGGTCTCCGGTTCGTCCACCAGCACCTCGCCGTCATCCCCGAGTTCAACGCGGTGGAGAACATGGCGCTGGAGACCGGCTACACGCGCCCGGCCTTCATCGACTGGAAGGCACAGGCCGCGCAGACCGAGCGGCAACTCGCCCTGCTCGGCGTCGAGATGGACATCTGGCGCCCGCTGAGCGAGTGCAAGCCGGTGGAGCGCAGTGCGGTCGCGATTGCACGGGCCATCGACCTCGAAGGGGGCGTGGCGGCCGTCGTGCTCGATGAGCCGACCTCCTCGCTGCCCGAGCCCGAAGTCCAGCAGCTGTTCAAGGTCATCCGTGAGCTCACGAGCCGCGGCATCTCGGTCGTCTACGTCTCACATCGGCTCGACGAGGTCTTCCAGATCGCCGACCGCGTCTCGGTCCTGCGCGATGGAGTTCATCGCGGCACGGTCGACCGCGCGTCGCTGACTCGCCATGGGCTCATCGAGATGATCGTCGGGCACAAGCTCGCCGACGACTACGAGGAGCCGCTTCCTCATCCGCCGGTCCGCGAGGAGCAGGTGCTGGTCGTCGAGGGCCTCACTGCCGGCCGGGTCAACGACCTGTCGTTCTCGGTGCGCGCCGGCGAGATCGTCGGTGTTGTTGGCCTCGCCGGTTCGGGGCGTGACGACCTCGCGCGAGCGCTGACCGGCGCGATACCGGTCGAGCGGGGCACCGTCCGGGTGGACGGCGAGGAGGTCAACCCGATCGCGCCGAGGCAGGCGATCGAGCGTGGTCTGGTGCTCGCGCTCAGCAACACCCAGCCGGGCAGCGCGGTCGCCGGTTTCCGGCTGCGCGAGAACGTGACGATGGCGTCGCTGCCTCGGTACCGCGGATGGCTGCGGTCGCTCCGCGGCCGCCGTGAGCGCGACGACAGCCGCCGTTGGATCGGCGAGCTGGACATCCGCCCGGGCGACCCCGAGCAGTCGTACGGCTTGCTGAGCGGCGGCAACCAGCAGAAGGTGATTCTCGCCAAGTGCCTGAACGCCGAACCGAAGGCGCTCGTCCTCGATGACCCGACCGCGGGTGTCGACGTCGGAGCTCGCCAAGCGTTGTACCAGCTACTCATCGATCAGGCCGCTACGGGGCTCGGCGTGCTCGTCTGCTCGAGCGACCTCGAGGACGTCGTGAGCAGCTGCAGCCGCGTGCTCGTGCTCCGCAACGGGCGTATCGCGGCCGAGCTCAGGGGGGAGCTCGACGAGCGCGAGCTCATGTCCATCTCTGCCCACGGTGCCGATGGTCCGGCGCTGGTGGGAGCCACAACAGAATCCTGAAGCAGCACGGAGGAGAGAGATGCCTGTCGTCACACCGAACGTCGACCGCGCCGGCGACTCGGCGCCCACGGCACCCGAGCCCGCGGTCGCTGCGACGAAGCTCGCGCCGCTCCAGCGGCTTTTCGCCGGACCCCTGGGTGTCCGGAACATCGGCGCGATCTACGTCTGGGTTGTGATCATCGTCCTGTTCGCGATCATCTCGCCCGACGTCTTCCCAACGGGTCAGACCGCGAAGTCGATCGTGAACCAATACGCGATCACCGGGATCGTCGCCCTGGCGCTGGTCGTCCCGCTCGCGGCCGGCGTCTACGACCTCTCGATCGGGTTCATCATGTCGTTCGCCGGCGTGTTCGTCGCCTACCTGCTCGACACCACCGCGGTGTCACCGGTGGTCGCCGGCGTGGTGACGCTGCTGGCCTGCGTCGCGATCGGGCTCGTCAACGCGTTCGTCTGCGTGACGCTGAAGGTCAACTCGTTCATCGGGACGCTCGGGTCCGGCGCGATCATCGCGTCGCTGACCACCGCGATCTCCAACGACCAGCCGATCACCGGACGCGTCGGCGAAGAGACATTCGGCAAGCTCGCGAGCGTGAACGTCGCCGAGGTGACGCTTCCCGTGCTCTACCTGCTGATCATCATGGGCTTGCTCGGCTACTGGCTCGAGCGGACCGGCAGCGGGCGGCAGCTCTATGCGATCGGCTTCAACCTCGAGACGGCGCGGCTCACCGGCGCACCGGTCAAGCGCCTCATCACGACCTCGCTCATGTGCTCGGCGGTCATCGCCGGCTTTGCGGGCATGGTGCTCGCCTCGCGGGTGGCGTCCGGCTCGCCGAACGCGGGTGCTGCGTACCTGATCCCCGCGTTCTCGGCAGCGTTCCTCGGTGCGACCCAGTTCCGTGCCGGGCGGTTCAACCCCTGGGGCACGGTCATCGCCGTGATGCTGCTCGGCACCGGCAACATCGGTCTTCTCGTCTCGGGCGGTCCGACGTGGACGCCGCAGCTGTTCACCGGCACCGTGCTCATCGCCGCGGTGGCGCTCACCGCGATGGACCGCGGCGGGTTTCGCGACGCCCTGCGCCGGCGCCGGCGGAAGAGGGCGACCCCGGAGGCGGCTGCGTGACCGAGGCTCCAGCGGTACTGACCGAGCGCCGCGAGCGCGTTCTCGTCATCACACTAAACCGGCCGCACGTACGGAACGCGATCGACCTCGCGCTGCTGAGCGGGCTTGCCGACGCGCTCGATGACCTCGACGCGGATCCCGTGCTCCTCGCCGGGATCCTGACGGGGGCGGGAGGCGCATTCTCGTCGGGGATGGATCTGAGGGCGTTCGTCGCCGGCGAGCCCATCTGGCTGGGCGGCGAGGACGGGCGTGGAATGCGCCACGTCGTCACCCGCAAGAGCCGCAAGCCGCTGATCGCGGCGATCGAGGGTCTTGCGGTCGCCGGCGGGCTCGAACTGGCGCTGACCTGCGACGTCCTCGTCGCGGGGCGGTCGGCACGATTCGGGATCCCGGAGGTGAAGCGCTCCATCGTCGCGGGTGGCGGCGCACTGCGGCATCTGCCGCGACGCATCGGCCCGGGCGCCGCGATGAAGCTGGCGCTGACCGGCGATCTGATCGATGGTGCCGAGGCGCAGGCCAAGGGGCTGGTCGATCAGCTGGTCGACGACGGGGCCGCACTCGAGGGCGCGCTGGAACTCGCCGGCGCGATCGGCCGAAACGGGCCACTGGCGGTCCTCGCGACCAGGGCGATCTTGCGCGAGCAGACGTGCTGGACCGACGACGAGTTCTGGGAGCGTCAAGCGGTGTACGTCGAGCCGGTGATCAGTTCGGACGACGCGGTCGAGGGCTCGCGAGCGTTCTCGGAGAAGCGTGCACCGGTCTGGACGGGTCGCTGACCATGACGCGCATCGGGATCACCGTTCCGTTCGACGGCCTCGCGCTCACCGACCATCGCGAGCCGCTTCAGCGGCTGATCGACGCCGGGTACGAGGAGATCTCGACGGGTGAGGTCAACGGCCTGGACGCGCTGACCCCGCTCATCCTCATGGGCGGCTGGCATCCGGAGCTCACGCTCTCCTGCGCGATCGTGTCGGCGTTCACGCGCGGGCCGGCGACGCTCGCGATGACCGCGGCAGCGATGGCCGAGGCCGCGCCCGGCCGGGCGCGCTTCGGGATCGGCGCCGGATCGGACCGGATCGTCGAGGGCTGGAACGGCATCCCGTTCGTCAAGCCCTACAGTCGGGTGAAGCACACGCTGCGATTCCTGCGCGGGGCGCTCACGACGGGGCGTGCCGACCGGGGCGCAGACGAGCTCGGCTCGAGCGGGTTTCGGCTGACCCGCGTGCCCGCCGTCCCACCGCGGCTCACGCTCGCCGCACTCGGGCCGCGGATGCAACAGCTCGCCAAGGCAGAAGCCGATGGTGTGATCCTGAACTTCCTCAGCGCCGCGGACGTCGAGACCGTGCGTGCGCAGACCGCCGCCACGCCGCGCGAGGTCGACGGTGACCTCGAGGTCGAGGCAAGGATCTTCGTCATCCCCGGATCGGACGGCGCGGTCGAGGCCGCGGCGCGGCGGCACATCGCTGCGTACCTGACGGTGCCGGTCTACACGAACTTCCAGCAGTGGCTGGGCCGCGGCCCGCAGCTGGTCGAGCTGCTCGAGGCGTGGAACTCCGGCGACCGCAAGCGCGCGTTGCGTGTGATCCCCGACGAGCTCGTGACCGACCTCTTTGTGACCGGGACGCCGGCGGAGTGCGCGGCCGGCGTCAGGCGCTACGCAGACGCGGGCGTCGACATCGTCACGATCAGTCTGTTCCCGCCCGTCGACACGCACTTCGACGCGCACACGCAGGTCGAGTTCCTCTGCCGGATGGCCGACCACCTCTAGGGCGGCACTCCGGCGGCACTCGCCCGCGTCGCTGAATCCGAACACGCGGCCGCGTGCAGGTTCGGGCCGTCTCGGAGTGAGACACCCGGGCTCTGAACTGGCCGCGTAAGGTCCGCCTCAGCTGTGGTTGTGGTCGAATTCTGGGAGGACCATCGTGAGCACTTTGAGCCGGCTCGGCAAGGATGAGCTGCTGGCCAGCATCCGCGAGATCGCGCCGATCATTCAGGAGGAGGCGGTCGCTGGCGCGCATCGGGGTGCGCTCACCGAGCGTGCGCAGGAGGCGCTGATCGGAAGCGGACTGATCGGCACCGCGGCGCCGGCCGAGCTCGGCGGTTCCGGTCTACCCGGCGCTGACTGGCTCGAGGTCCTGGAGGAGATGAACCGGGTCGACGGCCACGCGGGATGGGTCCTGATGGCGTTGAGCTCGCACGCGGGCCTCTTCGGGGCGGCGCTGTACGACGACGGCGTCGAGGAGATCTTCGCAAACGGCATCCCGCGGATCGCCGGCATGCCGGCTCCGCGCGGACGCGCGGTGCGGACGGAGGGCGGGTACCTCTTCACCGGCAAGCACCAGTTCGCGTCCGGCGCCGCGCTGGCCACGCACTTCGTCGCGGGCGGGATCGTCCACGGCGACGACGGCAAGCCGCTCATGGCGGACAACGGCGTGCCCGAGATGGTGATGGTCGTCATCCCGCGCGACGAGGTCCACGAGCAAGGCAACTGGGACGTCAACGGCATGGAGGCGACCTCGAGCATCGACTACGAGATCGGGCCCGAGCTGTTCGTGCCGGAGCGCCGCACGCTGCCGCTGAACCCGTGGCGCCAGGACTTCCCCCGCGGCGTGACCTACTGGAAGATCGGCGTCGACGCGCTCGGGCCAGCCGGACACACGCCCTGTTGCCTGGGCATGGCCCAGCGAGCCCTGCAGGAGGTCGCGACGATCGCACCGACGCGCATGCGACGGGACATGGAATTCCCGACGCTCGCCGACCAGCCGACGTTCCAGCACGACCTCGTCCAGCTCCACGGGCAACTGACCGCCGCCCGCGTCGCGTTCCACGACGTGATGGCAAAGGCCGACGCCGAAGTGACGCAGACCGGGGGTCCCGCGTCGCCGCTCATGACCCACCGGATCAAGCAACTCGTGCGGAACGCGCACGACGTCGCCGTCAAGTGCGGCGATTTCGCGTATCAGCATGCCGGCTCGACCGGTTTCCGCAACGGCCACGTCGTCAGCCGTCTGCTGCGCGACCTGCACACGATCAACACGCATGTCGTGGTCGACCCGCAGCTGCTCAACGCGGCCGCGCCGGCGGTGATCGCCGACCTGCAGGAGGGCCTGGCGGCGTAGGCCGGCTCGCTCGAGACGCACCGCAGGTCGATCGGTCCCCGCACGGAGCATGTCGTCTTCGCCAACGCACCCAGGGTCCGGGATGGAGGCAGAATCGTGAGCGCGCATGACGAGCTTCGATTCGACGGCGAGGTGGTGGTCATCACCGGCGCGGGGAGCGGCATTGGACGCGCATGCGCGATCGAGCTCGGCCGCCGTGGGGCGAAGGTCGTCGTCAACGACATCAGCGCCGACGCCGCCGAGGCCGTCGTCCGGACGATCGCGTCGGCCGGCGGAGAGGCGCTGGCCAGTTCGGACTCGGTTGCCACCGAAGAGGGCGGCGCGGCGATCGTCGGAGCCGCCCTCGAGTTCTGGGGTCGGGTCGACGCCGTCGTCGCGGTTGCCGGCAACATGCGTCCTGACCGCTTCGAGCAGACCCCGTTCGAGGACTTCCGGGCCCTCTTGGACGTTCATGTGCTGGGGTGCGTCAGCGTCTTTCAACCCGCTTACCGGCACATGATCGCCAACGGCGGCGGCCGGCTTGTGATCATGAGCTCGACCGCCGGGACTTTCGGCGGTCTGGGCCACGGGAACTACGGCACCGCCAAGGCGGGCCAGGTCGGGCTCATGCACTCGCTCGCGTTCGAAGGTGCGCCGCACCGGGTTCGCGTCAACACCGTCTTGCCCTGGGCGCGCGGGACCGGACTCCAGACCGAGGCGGCGGCCGCGAGCGTCTTCCAGGAACGCCCCGACATGCCGACGTTCGCGCCGGAGGACCTGGCCGAGATGACGCCAGAGCGCATCGCCTCGATGGTCGTGGCACTCGCACACTCATCATGCCCGTGGACGAACCGTCAGTTCACCGCGTTCGGACGCTGGTACGGGCGCGTCTCGACCGCTTACCACGACGGCTGGGTCACCGACGGCAGGGCGACTCCGGAGGACATCGTCGAGAACTGGGACGCCATCGTCGACGGCCTGGTGCACGTGTTCGAGGGCGACCTGGTCGACTTCAACGAAGCGGTGCTCTGCGGATGGACATCCTCGCGACCGACAGCGTGAAGCCGCAGCAACACCCCGCCTGAGTCAGTCGCCGGTCTTCATGGCCTCAAGGTCGGCGAGCGTCGCGAGCCGGTTGCCCGTCTGCGACAGCGCGTTCGCGTGGCCGAGCCAGTGGGCGTCGAAGGCAGCCTGCATGGCAGCGCGCTGACCCTGGATGTCGAGCGTGAGGTTGACCGCGCGCTTGACCTGCGCGAGCGCGAACGGATCGACACTCGCGATCCGCCGGGCAAGGTCCATGACCTCCTGGTCGAGGTCCGTGCGGGGTACGACCTGGTTGACCATCCCCAGGCGATGCGCCTCCGCGGCGCTAAGCCGCGAGCCCGTGAAGAGGATCTCCTTCGCCTTGCGGGCGCCGAGCTCCCACACGTGTGCGTGGTACTCGACGCCGGGTATGCCCATGCGGGCGACCGGGTCGCTGAAGAAGGCGTCGTCCGCGGCGACGATCAGGTCGCATGGCCAGCAGAGGTTCAGCCCGCCGGCGATGCAGGCGCCCTGGACGGCGGCGATCGACGGCTTTGGGACGTCTCGCCAGCGCCGGGCGGCGTCGAGGTAGTGGTCGGACTCCCACTGGTACCCCGCGCCCAGGCCCCGGCCTTCGCCGCCGAACGTGACGTCGCGGCCGGGCAGTGCGTCGCGGAGCGTGCGGCCGTCGAAGGCGCGGAGATCGTGCCCGGACGAGAAGCTGCGGCCGTCGGCTCGCAGGACGATGACGCGCACGGTGTCATCGTCGGCGGCCGAGCGCCAGGCGGCATCGAGCTCACGAAGGAGCTTGGGATCCTGGGCGTTGCTTGCCTCGGGTCGTGTCAGCGTGATGACGCCGACGGCGTCCTTCACTGAGAAGTCGACCGAGGGGGCGCTGCTCATCGCGGCGCCATGCGTAGGGAGCCGTCCAGGCGGATCACCTCGCCGTTGAGCATGGGGTTCTCGACGATGTGGTGCGCCAGCTCGGCGTACTCGGCCGGGTCGCCGAGCCGGCGCGGGTGTGGGACCGACGCGGCGAGCGAGGCGCGTGCCTCATCCGACAGCGTGTTGAACAGCGGTGTCTCGAAGAGGCCTGGGGCGACTGTGACGCAGCGGATCTGCGAGTCCGCCAGGTCGCGGGCGACGGCGAGGGTCAGTGACACGATCCCTCCCTTCGACGCCGCGTAGGCGGCCTGACCGATCTGCCCGTCGTAGGCGGCGACCGACGCGGTGTTGACGATGACACCTCGCTCGCCGTCGATCGGCTCGTTCTGCTGAATCGCGGCCGCGGCGATCCGCAAGGTGTTGAACGTGCCGACGAGGTTGACGTCGATCACGCGCTGGAAGTCATCCAGGGGATGGGGGACGCCCTTGCGAACGGTCCTGGTGGCCACTCCGATGCCGGCGCAGTTGACGAGTGCTCGGAGCGAGCCGAGCTCGGCCGCTTTGTCGACGGCGGCGTCGACTGCATCAGCGTCGCGGACGTCGCCGCCCACGAAGGTGAATCGGCCGTCGAGCTCCATGTGCTCGCGAGCGCTCGGCAGATCGAAGATGACGACGGTCGCTCCGGCGTCGGCCAGCCGGCCGGCCGTGGCAAGGCCGAGGCCTGAGGCGCCCCCGGCGACGAGGGCGACGGATCCTTCGATGTTCACATGGTCTCCTTGGCGTGGGAAGGTCGCGGGCTCACGCGCGGGCGCGTGCGCGCGCGTGTATGAGATCGCCGAGCCGGCGTTCGTGGTGGATGGCGTCACCGAAGCGACGCTCGCACTCGAGGACTCGGCGCTGGAGCAGGTGGACGTCGTGCTCCCACGTGAAGGCGATGCCTCCCAGGACCTGCAGCGCGCCCTCGACGACGGAGCGCGTGGCGCGGGCGGCGAGTGCCTTCGCGATCGATGCGGACTCGGAGGCGCCGGCGAGCCCGAGGTCGACCTGACGAGCGGCGTCGAGCACGGTCGCCCACGCGGCCTCGCGCTCGATGTGCCGTTCGGCCATGAGGTGCTGGAGGGCCTGGAACGAGCCGATCGGGCGCCCGAACTGCTTTCGCGTTCCGGCGTACTCGACCGCCATCGCGAGCGCGCGTGAAGCGGCGCCGATGCCCTCGGCGGCGGTCGCGACCGCGCCGACATCGAACGCCGCGGCGATCGCCGCGGCGGCGAGCGGCCCGCCGAGCAGTCGGCCGTCGCCGATCTTCACTTCGTCGAACGCCACGCCGCAGGCGGCGCTCGTCGGGTCGAGCGCCGCATCGCGGCTGACGCTCACACCTCGCGCCGTGCGCGGGATGAAGGCCACGGCCGGTGCCCCGTCAGCGTCTGCGCGTGCGATCACGGCGAACGCGTCGGCGCGCTCGGCGTGGTGGACGCCGAGCTTCGTGCCCGACAGAACGGTGACGCCGCTCGCGCCGGCGTGGATCCGGCAGGTCAGGTGGGCGAGGCTCCAGTCGCTTGTCGGCTCGAGCGCGGCGAGCGCGACCGTCGCCTCGCCCGTGGCGATGCTCTCGACGAGGTCGTCGCGCGCGTCGCTCGGGACTGCCGCGGCGAGGCGTGCGGCGACGGCGGTGTCGACCAGCAGCGCCGGAGCGACGTGCGTCCCACAGCGCTCGGCGAGCAGGCACAGCCCCGTCACCCCGAACGGGTCGTCTTCTTCGAGCCCGACCGCGGTCCAGCCCGCCTCGGCGATGGCGTCCCACAGCGGTGAGGCGTCGCCACCTCCCTCGAGGAACTCGCGCGCCAGGGTCAGAGGCGCGCGCGCGTCGAGCAGGGTGTCGGCGACGGACGCGAGGTCCTGTTGCTCCGGACTGAGGGTCAGCTCCATCACGCGCTCCTGGGGAGGCCGAGGACGCGCTCGGCGATGATGTTCTTCTGGATCTGGACGCTGCCGCCGTAGACGAGGCTGGCGCGGCCGTACAGGTAGCCGTGCTGCGTGCGGACCGTGTCGACGCCCCAGTCGACACCGTGGCCGTGAGTCGAGTATGCCCCCAGGACGTCCATGGCGGCGGCCATCACGGCCTGTTCGGTGTTGGCGGCGACGACCTTGTCTACTGACGATTCGAACCCCGGGGTACCGCGCTGCATCGCGCGGCCGGCGCTCAGGCTGGTCTGGCAGCGCAACGACTCCACCGCGATGTGAGCGCGCGCGAGCGCGCTACGGATCTCCGGCGACTCGATCGCCGGGCGTCCCGCTCGGGGTACGGCGGCGGCGTGGCGGATGATGCGCTCGAGTCGCACGCGCATCTGGACCTGAGTGGCCATCGCCGCCGGGCCGCGCTCGTGGGACAGGGTGTGCATCGCGATCTGCCAGCCGCGGTTGAGCTCGCCGAGCAGGTTGGCCTTCGGGACCACGACGTCGTCGAAGTAGACCTCGCCGAACTCGGGGTCGCCGGTGACCTGCACCAGCGGACGCACCGTCACGCCCGGCGAGCGAAGGTCGACGATGAGGTAGGAGATGCCCTTGTGTGCCGGGGCCTCGGCATCGGTCCGGGCGAGGACGGCACACCAGCGCGCGTGGGTGACGAAGGAGGTCCACACCTTGTGGCCGTTGAGGACGAAGTGGTCTCCGGCATCCGTCGCCCTGGTCTTCAGCGAGGCGAGATCGGATCCGGCGCCAGGCTCAGAGAAGCCCTGGCACCAGATCTCCTCGGCGGAGAGGATCCGTTCGAGATACGCCTCCTTCTGCTCGTCGGTGCCGTGCGCGACGAGTGACGGGCCCAGGACGTCCAGGCCGACGAAACCGATGATCTTGGGCGCCTCGGCCTTCGCGAGCTCCTCGTTGACGATGATCTGCTCGCGCTGCGTCGCCCCTCGTCCGCCGTACTCGCTGGGCCAGGTCAGCCCGACGAGGCGGGCGGCTTGGAGCTTGCGCTGCCAGTCCCGGAGGAAGTCGACGTAGGCGTCGAATTGGGTGGGTACGTCTTCCGGTGCCGGCTGGTGCTCGTCGAGGAAAGCGCGCACTTCTTCACGGAGCGCCCGTTCTGCATCGGTGGCCGCGGTCTGCATGCGGCCCGACGTTGTCAGGCCCTGCGACGCGCGCGGCGTCTCAATCGGAGACGATGACGATGCCGCGGGGTCGAGGAGAATTCGAGCGTGTCAGATCCCAAGCGCACCATCGACGGGGTAGTCCTGCGAGCGGCCGATGCCACGTAGAGAAGATCAAAAGCTCTGGATCCGCCGGAAGGCCGCGCTCCTGTGGGCGGACAAGGGCTACGCGGCGACCAGCGTCGACGAGCTGTGCGAGGCCACGTCGCTCGGGAAGGGTGCGCTCTATTACCACATCGGCAGCAAAGAGCAGCTGCTCTTCGAGATCAGCGTGGCTGCCAGCGCGAACGTGAACGAGGCCAGCGATCAGGTCCTCGCCATGGACACCTCGGCGGCGGAGAAGCTCCGGGGCATGAGCAGGGTCCTGATGTGCGCGATCGCCGAGAACCTGCCCGAGTGGGAGGTCTCGCTCCGTGAGCGCAAGACCTTGAGCGGAGAGCGGCGACGCATCGTCCAGGCACAGCGCGAGCACTACGAGAGCCTCTGGCGGAAGTTGCTGTCCGAAGGCGCCGGGCGCGGTGAGTTCGTCGTGACCAACCGCGTCATCCTCAACGGCATCCTCGGGATGTTCAACTACAGCTACACGTGGCTTCGTCCCGAGGGCGGCATGACGCCGGCTGAGATCGCCGACTCGTTCGCCGAGCTCGTGCTGGAGGGACTGACCCGATCGGCCTCTGGCCGCGCGTCCTCGAAGGCCGTAGGGCCCGCAGACGACGCGCTCATAATCAGGTACTCCTGACTGTCTCATACCGAGACGCTGAATCGCAGCGTCCGGTCTTCCCTTCCCGTGGTCTCCGATTAGACTGATCGGTACACAAGTCGTTGTCGCGCTTGTCTAAGGAGAGAGATGAGGGTTACTGACGCGGGCTCCGTCGCGGCTGTTCCGACAGCGGCGCGGTCCGAGATCGAGGAGTCGTTGCACCGTTGCGCGGCGCTGAAGCTCGACCGCAGTCGCACCGTGTCGTCGTCGTCGCTCATGGCGAGCGGCGGCCGTCGGGATGAGCAGCTCCGGCGCGTGGCTGCGCCCGTGATGGACGAGCTGTGCGGTCTCCTCGAGGGTGTCCCCACAGGCGTCGTTCTGACGAACGACGCGGTGAAGGTGATCGACGTGCGGGCGAGTGACCCGGAGGTCCTGCGCTTCATCGAGGACGGCGGGGGGACGATCGGCTCCGACTGGTCGGAGGAAACCATGGGAACGACCGCAGTCGCGCTCGCGGTCAAACTCCGCAAGCCGATCCGCGTCGCAGGCGACGAGCACTACCTCGAGCGTCTCTCGGGCGTCACCGCCGCAGCGGCCCCCATCTTCGACCCATTCGATCGATCGGTCGTGGGCGCCCTGAACCTCTCGGGACCGAACCATGCTGCCTCGCCGCACATGCTCGCCGCGGTCGCGCAGGCGGCGCGGAGCGTCGAGCAGGCGCTGTACGAGCATGTATCAGCGAGCGAGCATCGTCTGGTCAACCTCTTCTCCCGCCACGCCGACGAGGCGCCCGACGAGGCGCTCTTCGCCGTCAACGAGCGGATGGTGCTCAGCAACGCGGCAGGGTTTCATCTGCTCGCTGTCGCCGAGCGGAACAGCCTGTGGGGTCAAGCGCTCGACGCCGCGGCGTCGACGCGCGAGCACACGACGACGAATCTCCTGACGCTGGGCGACGGTCGGTCATTGACGGCGACGTTCGAGAAGGCCGATCCGGTGTCGACCCAGGCTGGGATGTTGGTCCGGGTGGCCTGCGCCGGTGCCGCCGAGGATCCCTCGACGCGACCGCCCCTGTCGGTGGTGGGACGTCAGCGGCCGTCCACCGCCCGTCATCTGGACGAGCAGATCGCGGCCGCGGCCGCGGTGAGCGACGGCGTGCTGATCGTGGGCGAGGCCGGCGCGGGCAAGGTGGCTGCGGCCGCGGAGGTCCACGTGCGGTCCGGCCGCGGAAGGGTCGCGATCGTCGACGGAGCGATGGGCGCGGTGTCCGGCGGCCCGGATCTCCTCCGCGACCTTGCCGCGGCCGCCAGTCAGCCGGACACGACGCTCATCATCCGCCACGTTGACTGCCTCGGGCAGCGGGCGCTCACGACCCTGCGCAGCCTCTTCGCCGGCCGATGCCAGCCGGCACGAGTCATCGCAACGATGAATGTGACCGCGGACGCGTCCGATCTGGACGACCTCGTCGACCTCTTTCCACGTCGGTTCCGGGTCCCGGCTCTGCGGGACCGCCGCGAGGAGCTGGCCGAGATCGTCGCGACGATCATGCGACGTCACGGCGCTCGGGGACGGATGCAGCTACAAGCCGTCCAGGCCCTTGCGGTCCACGAGTGGCCGGGCAACGTCCGGGAACTCGAGGCGGTCGTCCGGTCGGTCGTCGCGTCGCGCCGGACCTGCGACATCACCCAGCGCGACCTGCCGTCGGAGTACTCGACGCGTCCGCGGTCGCGCCGGCTCACGCGCATGGAGCACGTCGAGCGCTCTGCGATCCAGCAGGCGCTGGACGAGGCCGGCGGGAACCGGACACGCGCCGCGGAGATCTTGCAGATCGGCCGCGCGACGCTGTACCGGAAGATGAAGTCGTACGGGCTCGTCGAGTCTCTCGGCGCCACCGCCTGACGCAGGTCAGGCGGTGGCGCCGGCTGGACGGCGCGCGCTGCGGTCAGACGCGCTGGATCAGCGTGCCCGTTCCCAGCCCGCCGCCGCAGCACATCGTGACGAGCCCGGTCTCCTTGTCGCTGCGCTCGAGCTCGTGCAGCAGCGTCGTGATCAGGCGCGCGCCGGTGGACCCGAGTGGGTGGCCCAGGGCCATGGCGCCGCCGTTGACGTTGACGCGGTCGAGGTCGGCGCCGAGTTCTCGCTGCCACGCAGCGACAACCGGCGCGAACGCCTCGTTGATCTCGACGAGGTCGATGTCGCCGATCGCCATCCTGTTGCGCTTGAGGAGCTTCTGAGTCGCGGGGATCGGCCCTTCGAGCATCGTGACGGGATCGCAGCCCACACTGGTCTGGTCCACGATCCGCGCGCGCGGGGTGAGACCTAGCTCGTCCGCCTTCTCGGCGGACATCAGCAGCACCGCCGCGGCGCCATCGGAGATCTGCGACGCGTTACCGGCGGTGATCTTGCCATCCTGCTTGAAGGCGGGCTTCAGCCCGGCGAGACGCTCGAGCGTCGTGTCCGGGCGGATGCCCTGGTCGGTGACGTACTCGCTCCCGTTGACCTTGAAGGGAACGATCTCGCGCTCGAAGCGGCCCTCCTCGGTGGCCTGTTGGGCCAGACGGTGCGAGCGGACCGCGAGCTCGTCCAGCTCGCGCCTGGAGATCTCCCACTTGTCCGCGATCATCTCCGCGCCGAGGCCCTGACCGACGATGTTGTGCCGGTCGAGCAGCTTCTCCGTGAAGGCTCTGCCGTACTTGTCCTGCACCTCATCGGCTGCGGCGAACGAGTTGTGGCCCATGTGCTCGACGCCGGATCCAATCACGACGTCGTGGACGCCGGACGCGATGAGGCCGGCAGCGAAGCCAACCGCCTGCTGCGCCGACCCGCACTGGATGTCGATCGTGGTCGCGGACGTCTCGATCGGCAGCCCCTCCTGCAGCCACGCGTTCCGTCCGATGTTCATCGTCTGCTCGCCGAACTGCTGGACGCAGCCGGCGATCACGAGCTCGACATCGTCGGCGCCGATGCCAGAGCGCTCGACCACGGCCGAGTAACAGCGGCCGAGCAGGTCCGCCGGGTGAACGTCGCGGTAGTAGCCCTTCTCACGGTGTCCACGCCCGACCGGCGTGCGCACGGCCTCCACGATCACGACCTCGCGGCCCCGCTGTCCATGGCTCATGCCAATGCCTTTCCGAATGCGATTTGCTCTGCGTAGTCGGCGAGTCGGAGCACGCCTTCTGAGAAGTTCTTGACGAACGGGTCGTCGGAGGCGCCGGTGAGGGTGCGGCGGAAATTGCCCTCCATGAACACGACCGACTTCCACGCAGCCAGCACCTGGTACCACTGAAGGTCGTTCAGGGCGCGCCCGCTGCGCTCGGCGTATCGCTCGGTGAGCTCGCCGCGACTGGGGAACCCTTGCGCCCGCGTGAGCGAGAAGTGCTCGAAGGGGCCGGGAGGATCATCGCGATCGACGTATGCGATACACAGGTACCCGACGTCGGCGAGCGGATCGCCGATCGTCGCCATCTCCCAGTCGAAGATCGCGATCAGGCGCGCAGGCGCGCTACCGGCGTACATCACGTTGCCGACGCGATAGTCACCGTGCACGATCGTGGCCGGCGGTGATTCCGGCAGGTTCTTTCCAAGCCACTCGGTGACGCGGTCGAACGCTGGGATCTCGCGCGTGCGGTTGTGCTCCCACAGGCCGGTGAAGCGCCGCAGCTGGCGCTCGAGGTAGCCGTCGGGGCGACCGAAGCCCTCCAGACCGCAGGCTCGCCAGTCGACGGCGTGCAGATCGGCGAGGGCGTCCACGAGCTCCTCGCCGACGCGGCGACGTTCCGAGGGCGTGTCCAGATGGGCTGGGACCGTGTTGCTGAGGACGACGCCGTCCATCTTCTCCATCACGTAGAAGGGCGCGCCGATAACGCTCTCGTCCTCGCAGACCGCAAGCACCGCCGGGACGGCGGCGCGACGGGCGAGCGCGGCAATGACCCGCGCCTCGCGGAGGACGTCGTGAGCGCTGGGCGGCAGGGGTCCCCGCGGTGGCCGACGCAGGACCATCTCGGTGTTCCCCCGCCGGAGGGCGTACGTCACGTTCGAGTGCCCGTCGCCGATCGGACTCGCCTCGATCTCACCCGACCCCAGCCCGTGCGCGTCGAGGAAGTCACCCAGCGGCTCGAGCACCAACAGCGGCGGACGGGGGTTTCCGACAGCGTCCTCGTGCGTGACGACGATGTCGTCCGGCGCGATCGAATGCAGGCTCATACCGCGGCGACGGTACGAGTCGTCCGGGCGTGCGCGCGTCTCAACCTGAGACGTGCGGGCGGCGCTCCAAGCATGACGATCGGTGCGGCCAACGGAGAGGAGAGGGTCGTGAAGTTCGGCGTCCATGTATTCGTGACCGACAACGGCGCAAGCCCGGTGGAGGCGGCGGTGGCTGCCGAGGCCGCAGGGCTCGACGCCATCTACATCGGTGACCACAGCCACATCCCGGCAGCCAACGAGACGATCGACGGTCTGGATCAGCTGCCGGTGTTCCTGACGTGCTACGCGCGGTTCTACGACCAAATCGTGGCCCTGGCGGCGATGGCGACCGCGACGGAGGGCATCACCGTCGGAACCGGCGTCTGCCTCGTTCCGCTTCGTGAGCCGCTCGGGCTCGCCAAGCAGATCGCCAGCATCGACCACCTCTCGGGGGGCCGCGTCCACATCGGCATCGGCGGCGGCTGGAATCACCAGGAGATCGCCAACCATCGGGTCGACCCCAAGCGCCGGTTCGCCGTGATGCGCGAGCACGTCCTGGCGATGAAGGAGATTTGGACCAAGGAGGTGGCCGACTTCCATGGCGAGCACGTCGACTTCTCGGGCGTCATGTCATGGCCCAAGCCGGTGCAATCCCCACACCCGCCGATCCTTGTCGGAGGGCGCGGGCCGAAGGTGCTCGAGCGCGTGTTCGAGTACGGCGACGGCTGGGCGCCCGACGTGGAGGGCGGCCCAGATGCGATCGAGCAGCTGGTTCCGCGGATCGAGGAGTTCAAGCGGCGTCGAACGGCGTCCGGCCGCGACGTGATGCTCGTGCTCTACGGCACCGAGACCGACGCCGCCTGCGTCCGCCGGGCCGAGGAACTGGGCTTCGACGCTGTGGTGTTCAACGTTCCGCCGGGGACGTCCGAGGAAGTCCGCGCGAACATCACGCGTGCGGGCGAGCTGGCCCATGTCCCCCTCTGAGCCGGGCGGCCACTGTCCCGATGCGAGACAGCCACGACCCGTCGAGCCCGTCAGCCTCCAGACCATGCATGGACGAACCGCTCTGATCACCGGCGGTAGCCGCGGCATCGGCCTCGGTGCCGCGCGCGCGTTGCTCGACCGCGGCGCCAACGTCTGCCTGACCGCTCGCAAGCCGGAGGGCCTCGAACAGGCCGCCGCGCTCCTCGACGCCGGCGACCGTGTCCTGACCGTCGCCGGTCATGCCGGCGACCCGGCTCACCGGGCAGAAGCGGTCGAGGCGACGATGGACCACTTCGGGCGGGTCGACGTGCTGGTCAACAACACGGCGATCAACCCGTATTACGGACCGCTCGTCGACATCGACCTGGACCTTGCGCGGAAGACCCTCGACATGAACGTCGTGGCGGCCATCGGCTGGGCGAAGGCGGTGCACGCAGCCTGGATGGGGGAGCACGGTGGGTCGATCGTCAACGTGTCGTCGATCGGCGGCCGCCGTGCCGCCCCGAACCTCGGCATCTACGCCGTGAGCAAGGCAGCGCTGATCCACCTCACCGAGGTGCTCGCGCTCGAGCTCGCTCCGAGAATCCGCGTCAACGCGATCGCTCCAGGGCTGATCAAGACCGATTTCGCCGCGGCACTGTGGACCAACCAGGAGGACCGCGTCTCGGATCTGTATCCGCTCAAGCGGCTCGGCACGATCGAAGACACGGCGTCGGCGATCGCCTTCCTCGCGTCAGAGGACAGCGGCTGGATCACCGGCGTGACGATCCCGATCGACGGTGGCCTCCTGCTCACCAGCACGTCGGACAACGACCGTGCCGACCAGCCGGAAACCGCGGGGCATGCGCACTGAGGAGCGCATCGACCGTGGCGTCTTCCGAGACGTCATCGGGCGGTTCGCAAGCGGGGTCACCGTCGTCACGACGCACGTCGGCGAGCGCGACTTCGGCACCACCGCGAGCGCGGTCTCGTCGCTGTCGCTCGAGCCGCCGATGCTTCTCATCTGCCTCAACGAGACAAGCGAGACGCAGAACGCGATCCGCGAGTCGGGCCGTTTCGCGGTCAACATCCTCGCGGACGATCAGAGCGAGGTCGCCACGCGGTTCGCGACGAAGTCGTCGTCGAAGTTCCGGCCCGAGGACATCGCTCGTGCGGACTCCGGCATGCCCCTGATCGCGGGCGCACTGGCGCAGATCGAGTGCCGCGTGACGAACGCCGTCTCCGGCGGGACCCACACGGTCTTCCTCGCCGAGGTCGAGCGCGCGACCGCGACCGACGCGAGTCCCCTGACGTACTACCGAGGGCGGTTCGGCCGGTTCGAGGACACGCTGCAAGAGGCCACCTACCGCCAGCTCCGTGGCGCCGTGCTGAGTCGCGAGTTGCCCCTCGGCGAGCCGCTCAGCGTGGCCGCGCTAGCCGCGCGCCTGGAACTCGACGAGGCGCGGGTCTTCTACGCCATGGCCAAGCTCATGAGCGACGGCCTGGTGACCCGGCAGGCGGGCGACTACGTCGTCATCCCGCTTGATGCGCGGAGCGCGCTACAAGCGCTTCAAGCCCGAAGCATGATTGAGGCATCGGTCGTCGACGCGGTCGCGGGAACACTCGACGCGGCGGAAGTCGCGAAACTCTCGGAACTCGCAAACGCTGCGTGTGAGAGCGTCCGGCGCGTGCCGCCCGATCTCGCCGCGCTCGGCCGGGCCAGCCGGGCCTTCCACGAGCGCTTCATCGGCTTGCTCGGCAACGACCTCGTCACTGACTTCTACCGTCGGCTGCGCATCGAGGCGATCTGGCTGCGCGCGTTTCGCCATCAGCCTCAGCCCGGCCGCCGGTACATCGATCCGCGCTATCTACAGCAGCTGGTCGAGGCGTGTGCCCGTGGTGACAAGGCGGCCGCGAAGCGGATCATCTTCGACCATGCGCGCGAAGCCGGCGCCCGCGCGCAGGATGCCATCGACCGCGCCGGCGGCGTCGTCTGAGCCATGGTCGTGACGCGTCGAGTGACCGAAACGGTCCTAACGCGACTCCAGCCCGCCGTAGGCGGAAGGACTCGAGAACAACAGGAGGGTGTCGATGAGCACCATGGTGAGTAGGTACGAAGAACTGATTCAGCAGGCGAGGGAGATCGGCCCGCTGCTTAATCGCGACGCGGTCGCCTCGGAGGAGCAGGGCGCGCTCACACAGGCGTCCGCGGACGCGCTGATCGAGGCCGGATTCTTCGGGATGATGGCGCCGCGCGAATTGGGTGGCGATGAGCTTTCGGCGCTCGAGTGGGTCCAGGTGCTCGAGGAGCTCGGGCGCGTCGACGCGATCGCCGGCTGGGTCATGCAAGCGCTCAGCTCGCACGCCGGCGCCGTTGGTTCGGCGCTTCCCGATTCCGGCGTCGAGAAGCTGTACGCGAACGGGATCCCGCGAATCGCCGGGATGCCCGCTCCGCGCGGCAAGGCCGAACGGGTCGAAGGAGGAGTGCAGTTCACCGGCAAGCACCAGTTCGCGTCGGGCGCGAGCCTCTCCACGCACTTCATCGCCGGCGGCATCGTCCACGAAGGCGGGAAGCCGGTCGTCGGTGACAACGGCGTCCCGCACATGGTCGCGGTCATCGTTCCGCGCGAGCAGGTCCGTGAGATGGGCAACTGGGACGTCAACGGGATGGAGGGGACGGCGAGCATCGACTACGAGGTCGGGCCGCTGTTCGTGCCGGATGACATGCTCTGGTGGCTCAACCCGTGGGCGCCCGAGAACCCGCGCGGGGCTCGCTACTGGCAGATCGGGGTCGACGCCGCAGGGCCGGCAGGCCACACACCGATCGCCCTCGGCATGGCCCAGCGCGCGCTCGAGGAGATCGCCGTGCTCGCACCGACCCGCAAGCGCATCGACGCGACGTTTCCGACGGTCGCCGACCAGCCGACGTTCCTGCATGACCTCGCACTCCGTGAAGCGGAACTTCGTGCCGCGCGGCTCTACTTCCACGACATCATCGTGCGGTCGGAAGCTGAGCTGATCGAGAACGGCGGGCCGCTGCGTCACGACCTCGCGCAGCGTGTCAAGCAGGCATCGCGCCTAGCTCATGACGTTGCGCTGCGCTGTGTCGACTTCGCGTACGAGTGGTCGGGATCGGCCGGCCTGCGAAAGGGCCACGTCATCGGGCGACTGTTCCGCAACATGCACGCGATCAACCAGCATGTCGTGCTCGACCGCAACATCCTCGTGCTCGGCGCTCCGAGCATCATGCAGGACCTGAGCGCTAGCCGCGGGACGTTCTGAAGCCGAGGGAGCGGGCCGGCGAGGTCGGCGTGACGGTGCCGTTCGACGGCCTGTCCCTCGTCGAGCGCCGCCGTCCCCGGCCCGATGGGTGGATGCCAGGCAGGACGAGGTCTCGACGAGTGGGGCGAACGAGCTGGAGGGGGGTTTCCCCGCTCATGCTCTGAGCGGCCGGCAGCCGCATCTCACCCTGTCGTGCGCCATCGTCGTCTCGGCGTTCACCCGGGCCCGGGCCTGCTCGCCATGACGGCGACGTCGATGGCCGAGGCAGCGCCCGGGCGGCGCGCTTCAGCATCGGCGCGGCTTGGACCGCGTTGCTGAGCTCACGGCGCGCCGCCACATCGCGGTCTATCTGACCGTGCCCGTCTACACGAACTTCCAGCAGGGGCCGGGCCGGGGCCGCAGCTCGAGCCGCTCCTCGAGGCCTGGAGCGCGGGAGACCGCGAGCGCGCGGTCTCCGTCATCCCCGACGGTCTCCTCGACGATCTCTTCGTGATGGGCTCCCCGGCCGACTGCGCCGCCGCCGTGCGGCGCTACCCCGACGCGGGAGTCGACGTCGTGACGAAGCCGGCGGGAAGGTCGACTTCCTCTGCGAGCTCTGGGCGCAGCTCGGCTGACCGGGCACCCCCGCCCCGGCGGGCACCGGGGCGGGGGGCACGTCTCGCCTCAGCTCTGCGCGGCGGCGCGGAGCGCCTTGATCTGCTCTGCCCTCGCCTGCCCGCGCGAGGTCATGAGCGACGAGCCGCCATCGAGCGCGATCGTCTGACCGGTCATCCACGGGGTCTTGATGACGTTCAAGATGCCGAGCGAGATGTCCTCGGGTTCGCCGAGGCGTCCGAGCGGCGTCGTCTCCCCGATCTTGCGGCGGTAGTCGTCATCCGCGAGGAGCGGCCCCATCATCGGCGTCGCGGTCGGGCCCGGCGCGACGGTGTTCACGCGGATTCCCGCGTCGCCGAGCTCGGTCGCCGCGCAGCGACCGAGGTGCTGCACCGCGGCCTTGCTCGTCGAGTACAGCGCATGTGCCGGGTCGGCGATGGTCCCGTTGACGCTCCCGACGAGCACGATCGACCCGCCGACGCGGGCGGCGAGCATCGCGCGCGCGACCGCCTGCAGGCACAGGAACATGCCGCGGACGTTCACGTCGTAGACGAGGTCCCACTCCTCGACGGTCAGGTCGACGAGGCGACCGAGCTTCGCGGTCCCCGCGCTGGCGACGAGGATCGTAGGGACGCCATACTCCGCCACCGTGGTCTCGATGGCTTTGGTCACCGCGGCGGGATCACGGACGTCGCAGCGGATTCCTGGGCCGTCGATGTCCCACGAGACCGCGGTCGCCCCTTCGGCTTCGAGCGCCTCGATCGTGGCGCGCCCGATGCCCGTATGGCCGCCGGTGACGACCGCGACCGCGCCAGAGATCTGCACGACGAGCCCCCTTCAGGATGCCGCGACCGCGACGATCGGCTCCCAGGCCAATCCGGCGTCGGTCCTGGTAAGGCGGCCCCACTCGAAGTCGCGGAAGTGCGCGGGGACGAACGGCGTCCCAGTCGCGGCGAGGTGCTCGGCGAGGTTCCGGCGCGAGCGCCGTGCAAGCTCCTCATCCTCGTCAGCGACGCCCTGCCAATCCGGCTCGACCAGCTCGGCCTGGTGGTGAGCGATGTCCCCGGCCAGAATCACCGCCTCTGATTCGGACGTGATCCGGAAGCAGCAGTGGCCGGGAGAGTGCCCGGGCGTCTCGAGGACGTGGATGCCCGGGAGAACCTCGGCGGCGCCCGACCACGTCTCCATGCGGTCGGCGACTGGCGCGAGCTTGTTCTTCGGCAGCATCTCCTCGGGAAACGTCAGCTCCTCCGGGCGCGGCTCATACCCGTCCATGAAGTGCGGCCAGTCCTTCGCGTGGCAGCGGTACGTCGCGTTGATGAAGGTCGGCTTCCCGCCGACGGACGCCCAACCGATGTGATCGAAGTGCAGGTGCGTGAAGAGGACGTCGGTGACGTCCTCCGGCTTGACGCCCAGCTCCGCGAGCGAGTCCAGAAGCTCGCCCGACTTCCAATCGGGCACCTTCGCCGGCCCGAAGCCGAGGTCGATCAGCGCCACGTATCCGGCGCCCCGGACGAGGAACCCTCCGAACTGGTTGACGACGTTCGTGCCGTCGGCAAGCAGGTCGCGATAGGGCTCCCACCGCGACGCCTCGACGTCCGGGTACTCGAAGTCGACGGGGCACAGGAAGCCTCCGTCGCGGACTGCGTCGACCGTGAGTGCTCCGACCTTCATGCCCTCTCCTCTGGTTCTGGGACAGCGAGCATCGCTGATCGTCGCACGCGACAGAAGCGCCCTCCGTCTCGCTTTGAGACGCGCCGCCGGTCGTGACCGGCCGGGGCGTACCACATTGGGACGGTCGCCAGCCCCCCGGGGCGGCAGCGTTCTCCGGCGACGAACGGATCGTGTGGGACACCACATCGGAGGACGCTCATGAACACGCCTACCACTTCGACGCCCACCATTTCGCCCACCGAGTCCTACGACGTCATCGTGGTGGGAGCTGGCTTCGGCGGCCTCTACGCGCTGTACCGGCTTCGGCGCCTGGGGTTGTCGGTGCGTGTGATCGAAGCGGGTCCCAGCGTGGGCGGGACGTGGTACTGGAACCGCTACCCCGGCGCGCGCTGTGACGTCGAGAGCATTGACTACTCGTACTCGTTCGACGAGGACCTGCAGCAGGAATGGACGTGGAGTGAGCGGTACGCGTCCCAGCCGGAGATCCTGCGGTACATCGAGCACGTTGCCGACCGGTTCGACCTGCGCCGCGACGTGACGCTCGGCACCCGCGTCACCGCCGCACGCTACGACGACGCTTCGAGTCGGTGGCACGTCAGCACCGACACCGGCCGCAGCTACGTGACGCGGTACTGCGTCATGGCGGTCGGAAACCTCACGGCGCTGAACACGCCGTCGTTCCCCGGCCTGAACGACTTCCAGGGATCCACCTTCCACACTGCCCGCTGGCCCGAGGAGCCCGTCGACTTCACGGGCATGCGTGTCGGCGTCATCGGAACGGGATCGACGGGCATCCAAGTGATCCCGCAGATCGCCGAGCAGGCAGCCGAGCTCTTCGTGTTCCAGAGGACCGCGAACTTCAGCATGCCGGCCCGGAACCGGCCCCTCACTCCCGACGAGCTCGAGGCCGTCAAGGCGACGTACCGCGAGCGGCGCGAGAAGGCGAGGTGGTCGTTCGCCGGCATCCCGGTCGACCCGGCGACCAGCAGCGCCCACGCGGCGTCCGAGGAGGAGCGGCGCGCCGCCTACGACGCGGGATGGCAGGCGGGAGGTGCGCACGCGCTGATCTCCCAGTTCGCCGACGGGCTGATCGACCGGGTGACGAACGAGTTCGCAGCCGACTACGCCCGCGACCGGATACGGGAGATCGTCGAGGACCCGGAGGTAGCGGAGACGCTGTGTCCGGATCATCCGCTGGGCTCGAAGCGGATCTGCGTCGACACGCACTACTACGAGGTCTTCAACCGCCCGAACGTCACGCTCGTGGACCTCCGCGAGGCTCCCATCGATGGATTCGACGCCCACCACCTGCGGACAGCGACGATGGCCTACGAGCTCGACGCCGTCGTGTTTGCCACCGGGTTCGACGCGATCACGGGAGCACTGCTTGCGATCGACATCCGCGGCCGTGACGGCATCGCCCTGCGCGAGGCCTGGTCCGGCGGGCCCGGCACGTACCTTGGCGTGGGGATCAGCGGGTTCCCGAACCTCTTCGTGGTCACTGGCCCGTTTAGTCCTGCGGTCCAGGTCAACGTCATCATGGCCATCGAGCAGCACGTCGACTGGGTCGCCGACTGCATCGCGCATCTTGACGAGCACGGCTTCATCGCCATCGAACCGACCCCTGAGGCGCAGCACGCGTGGGTCCGGCACGTCGGTGACGTCGCAGCGGGGACGCTGCGGTCTGCAACCGACTCGTGGTGGTCGGGGGCCAACGTCCCCGGCAAGCCGCGAGTCTTCATGCCCTATGCGGGCGGTCTCGGTGCGTTCCGGCAGATCTGCGACGACGTCGCGGCCCGCGGCTACGACGGCTTCGCCCTCTCGAACCAGGAGGCGCGGGGTGACGAGCAGCGCGAGGCCGTCGGCGCCTGATGAGCGCGGTTCGCTACCGCATCCGTCCCCGATCGGTCACGTCGTCAGGTAGCCGCCGTTGACGTTGAGCATCTCGCCGACCACGTAACTGGCCTCGTCTCCGGCGAGGAAGACGGCCGCCGAGGCGACCTCGTCGGCCAGCCCGAGCCGACCCATCGGGATCGACGCCTCGCGTGTCGCGCGCTGGTCCGAACTGAGCGCCTCGAGCATCGGCGTCTCGACGAAGCCGGGAGCGATCGCGTTGACGCGGATTCCGTGCACGACGAGCTCCTTCGCGACGGATCGCGTGAAGCCGACGATCCCGGCCTTCGCCGCCGAGTAGTGCGGCGTTCCCGCACACCCGGCGACGGCGCAGATCGAGGCGAGGTTGATGATCGCCCCGCCGCCGCCGTCGAGCATCGGACCGATCGCCGCGCGCGTTCCATAGAACGTGTCATCGAGGTGCGTCGCGAGCATGAGGCGCCACTCGTCGTCGGTCAGCCGCACCGTCGCCTCGAGCGGCGACGGCGCACCGTGACGGTCCTCCCGGGCGGCGCAACCTCTGCATGTCGGCGGCGATGCCGGCGTTGTTCACGAGGATGTCGAGGCCGCCCAGCGCGTCGACGACCGCTCCCACCGCGGCGGTGACGTCCCGCGAACTCGTCACGTCGGCACGCACCGTGATCGCGTGCCTGAGCTCGCCTGCGAGCGCCTCAGCGCGGTCCCCGTCGACGTCCAGGACGGCGACCGCCGCCCCTTCGTGGTCGAACGCGCGGCAGATCGCCGCACCGATCCCCGAGGCGCCGCCCGTGACGATCGCCACCTTGTTCTCCAGCCGCATGTCCCGCACCGACCCCTCGCTATTACTGGACCGATCGCCGGTCTCCTCGGCGCATCCTTCCGACCGACGCGGGTGGGCTCCGTCTCTCTTTGAGACGTGTCTCGGACGCCTGCGTCCATAGGCTCGGCGCGCGTGACCATTCCGCGCACCGCTGCGCCGGGCACCGTCGAGCACGAGCACGTCGCGGCGGCGGAGGCTTCCGCGCCGATGACGCCCCCCGCCTGGGCTCCCCTGTCGCAGCGGGGCTTCCGCACGGTGTGGTTCGCGTTCGTGGGCACGCAGATCGTTGTCTGGGCGCAGACGGTGGGGGCGGTCGACGTCATCTCGGGGCAGACGGCGTCCGCGACCCTGGTCGCGCTCATCCAGACTGCCGTGAGCGCTCCGGGTGTTGTCCTCGCCCTGATCGCCGGCGCGCTTGCCGATCTCGTCGATCGCGGTCGGGTGGTGATCGCGGCCTGCGTCTCGCTCAGCGCGGCTAGTGCGGCCCTCGCTGTCACAACCGTCGCCGGCGTCGCGACGCCGGCGGTCGTGTTGGTGCTCATGGTCGTCACAGGGAGCGGCCTCGCGGTGCTCCTGCCAGCGCACACCGCGCTCGTGCCCGACCTCGTGTCTCGCTCGCTGCTCTTCCCGGCGATAGCCATCAACGTGGTGACGGTCAACGCCGCTCGCGCCGTCGGACCCGCGATCGCCGGCGCGCTGCTCGCGATCGCCAGCGCAGCCGTCCTGTTCGGGGTGCTCGCCGGCATCCTCGCCATCGTGGTCCTGGCACTCGCGCGCGTCGCGTTGCCCCGCTCGGTCAACAGCCGTCCGCCGTTGCGTGGAGGGCTGCTGGCCGCCGCCGTGACGGGTGCGCGGTACGCCCGCTTCTCCGTGCCGCTTCGGCGGGCGGTCGCGCGCACCATGCTCTTCGTCCTCTGCGCAAGCCCGCTCTGGGCGATCCTGCCGGTCGTCGCCGAGCGCCGCCTGGGCCTCGAGGCGTCGGGGTTCGGCGCGCTGCTTGCCTGCGTCGGTGCTGGAGCGATTGTCGGCGCGACCGTCCTCCCGCGCGCGCGGGCGCGGCTGTCGCTCGACACGCTCATCACGCTGTCGTCGCTTCCGGTCGCCGGGGTGCTGCTGCTGTTGCCGTTTGTCACCGATCCGCTGATCGCCGGCGGCATCCTGGCAATCGGCGGAGCAGGCTGGATCGGGGCGGTCATGGGTCTGTCCGGTGCCGCCCAGGCGGCCGCACCCGCGTGGGTCCGCGGGCGCGCGCTGGCGATGTGGCTTCTGGCCTATCAGGCCGGTCTCGCCCTCGGCAGCGTCGCCTGGGGCTTACTCGCCGATCTCTCCCTGCAGGCGTCGCTGATCGTGCCGGCGGGCGGGCTGCTGCTCACCGCGCTCGTCCGAGGGCTCCTGCCGCTGGATCTCGACGAGAGGCTCGAGTTGCTGCCGTCGGGAACGTGGCCGGCTCCGGAGGTCGCCGGCATGGTGGATGGCGGGGACGGGCCGGTCCTCGTGACGGTCGACTACGACGTCGCAGAGGAGAACGTGCGGGAGTTCCTTGCGGCGATGCAAGATCTGGCTGTCGTCCGGCGACGTGATGGGGCGCGCCGGTGGCGCCTGCATCGGGACCTCGCGGTGCCGGGGCGCTTCGTCGAAATGTTCGAATCAGCGACCTGGGATGAGCACTTGCAGCACCACGAACGCAGCACCACGATCGACGCGCCGGTGGAGGAGCGAGCGACGGAGCTCAGCGAGCGCTTCGCCGTCCGCCACATGGTCGGCGTGACCGGTGGCCTCCGGACCGTAGGGAGACGCGAGTGCCGTCCGTAGTGCTCGTCCGGCACGCCCAAGGCACGTTCGGCGGCGTCGACTACGACGTGCTGACCGAGCTGGGGAGGCGCCAGGTCGACGCGGTCGCGAACGCGCTCGCCCGTCGAGGTCTGCGGATCGAGCGCGTCGTGAGCGGCTCGCTCCGCCGCCAGCTCGACACCGCTGCGCCGATCGCCGCGGCCGCGGGCCGGCAGGTCGAGGTCGACGCGCGCTGGAACGAGTACGAGACCGCCGGCATCCTCGAGGCGCACTCGTCGTCCGGTGCACGGGAGGAGCGCCGACCGGCGGACGACGCACCCCCGATCTCCTCACGTGAGTTCCAGCGTCTGTTGGACGCGGCGCTGGCCGCTTGGATCGCGGCATCCGGGACGAGCGGCGCCCCGGAGCGGTGGCCGGCCTTCGCGGGGCGGGTGGAGGCCGCGCTCCGAGCGGTATCGGCCGACCTGACCAGCGGCGGCGCCGCGATCGTGGTGACCTCCGGCGGCCCGATCGCGACCGTGTGCTCCCGCCTGCTCGAGCTGGAGCCTCAGGCCATGGTGCCGTTCAATCGTGTAACGCTCAACACCGGCATGACGACGGTGAGCATCGGCCGAGGCGGACTGACGCTCGTCTCCTTCAACGAGCATCAGCATCTGACCGGTTCGGCGGCGGCGCTGCGCACGTATCGCTGAAGGCGGCTCATTCTGAGGCAGTCGCCGGCGCGCGGGTCGGCGAGGCTTCTTGCATGACGTACCGCAGGAAGTGGGGGGCGACGTGAACGCGGCGGGCATCGTGGCGACGACTGACGAGCAGGCCTGGTTCCGCGAGGCCGCGGCGACGTTCGTCGCCCGGCACATCACCCCACGACGGGAGGAGATCCGCGAGGCGCGCCGCATCCCTCGCGACGTGTGGCGGCAAGCCGGCGGAGACGGCTTCCTCGGGCTCGGCGTCCCCGAGGAGTACGGCGGCAGCGGAACCAGCGACTTCCGCTTCAACGCGGTGTTCCAGGGGGAGCTCGCGCGAGCCGGCCTGGCCTACGCCTCGGCGTTCGCGATCCACACGGATGTGGTCGCCCCGTATCTGCTGGAGCTCACGACCGAAGAGCAGAAGGCACGCTGGCTGCCGCGGTTCTGCAGCGGCGAGACGATCACTGCGATCGCGATGACCGAGCCCGAGGCAGGCTCCGACCTTGCCGCCCTGCGCACGACCGCGACGCCCGACGGCGACGGGTGGCGGCTGAACGGCTCGAAGACGTTCATCACGAACGGCATGCAGGCCGACCTGGTGATCGTCGCGGCGCGTACCGGTGGCCAGGGAGCGCGTGGCATCTCGCTGTTCGTCGTCGAAGAGGGCGCCGCCGGATTCACGCGCGGGCGCAAGCTGAAGAAGCTCGGTCAGCACGAGGCGGACACCGCCGAGCTCTTCTTCGAGGACGTCGAGCTCGGCCCTGACTGTCTGCTCGGGCAGCTCGGCGCGGGTTTCGTGCAGATGATGGAGCGCCTCCCGCAGGAGCGGCTCAGCGTCGCCGTCTCGAACGTCGCGCACGCGGCGTGGGCGCTCGAGACGACGCTCGAGTACGTCACGACGCGGATGGCGTTCGGACGCGCGATCGGAACCTTCCAGAACAGTCGCTTCCGCTTGGCCGAGCTCGCGACCGAGGTCGAGGTCACGCAGGCCTACCTCGATCGCTGCCTTGACGCGCACGCCGTCGGAGCCCTGACCGCGGTCGACGCGGCGAAGGCGAAGTGGTGGACGGCGGAGGTGCAGAACCGGGTGCTCGACGCCTGCGTCCAGCTCCATGGCGGCTACGGCTACATGGAGGAGTACGACATCGCCCGCGCGTGGGCGGACGCTCGCGTCACGCGCATCTGGGCCGGCTCGAACGAGATCATGAAAGAGGTAATCGGGCGCTCGCTCGGGCTCGGCGATCCGCGCTGATGACGACCCGGCCCTGGACCGTCGAGGTCTCCGACAAGACGCTCGTCGACCTCCGGCGACGGTTGCAGCAGACCCGCTGGCCAGATCCGGTGCCGAGCAGCGGTTGGCGATACGGCGTCGACATCGCCTACCTGCGCGAACTCTGCCGGACCTGGCGGGAGGACTACGACTGGCGCGCGCATGAGGCCCGCATCAACGCGTTCCCTCAGCTGCGCTGCGAGGTCGACGGCGTCGACCTGCACGTCATCCACGTCCGCGGAAAGGGGCCCCGCCCGTTGCCGTTGCTGCTGCTGCACGGCTGGCCCGGATCCGTCGCCGAATTCCTCGCTGTGCTCGGACCACTCACGGATCCCGCGGCGCACGGTGGCCACGAGCGCGACGCCTTCGACATCGTCGCGCCGGCACTTCCAGGCTTCGGGTTCAGCGCCGCTCCGCGGGAACCCGGATGGGGCCCCGAGCGGATCGCGAAGGCCCTGTCCGCGCTCATGACGAACGGGCTTGGCTACGAGTCGTATGGCGTGCAAGGCGGCGACTGGGGGGCGATCGTGGGTTCGCGCCTCGCCGCCCGGCACCCGGAACAGGTGACGGGACTGCACCTCAACCTCGCCCCCGTCACCTCGCCGTCCGAGGCGCAAGACGAGACGGAGGTCGAGGCGATGGCTAGGGCGCGCGCGCGGGACCGGGATCAGACCGGATACTCCCACGTGCAGCGCACCCGGCCCGACGCGCTCACCGTCGCGCAGACGGACTCGCCCGCGGGTCTCGCGGCGTGGGTCGTCGAGAAGTTCCACGCGTGGACGGACCACGACGGCGATCTCGAGTCGGCCGTCTCGCGAGACGCGCTACTGACGAACCTCATGTTCTACTGGGCGCCCAGCAGCGCGGCCAGCGCGGCGAGGATCTACCGGGAGGCGCTGCTCGAGAGACCGTCGACGGCGGCATCTCGTGTCGAGGTGCCGACCGGCGTCGCAGCCTTCCCGCGAGAGCCTTGGCGCGTGCCGCGGACCTGGGTGGAGCCGCGATACGCGGTCACCCACTGGACCGACATGCCGCGCGGCGGCCACTTTCCCGCCCTCGAGCAACCGCAGCTGCTCGTCCAGGACGTGCGCTTGTTCTTCCGTGACTTGAGGTCGCAGCCCTGACGCCGGTCGGCGCCGTCTCCAACTGGGACGCTACGGGCGATCCCGCGGCCATACCGTCGCGCTCGATGACTGTCGCGCCGAACTGGCGAGCCACAAGAAGCCCACTGCGGTGGTCTCGTCGACGAGCTTCCGCGCAACGCAGCAGGCAAGGTGTTCAAGCGATCACTACGGGATCTGCTGCAGCGCCGGGTCACTCCCGAGCGGCGTTCGACGGCGTCCGCGGACGGCGTAGCGCCCTAAGCCGGCGCCCTTGCCGTTTGACTGTCTTGTCGACGAAAGGAGCGTCGTGATCAGAACGCGGTTCACAGAGATTTTCGGTGTCGACCACCCGCTCATGCAGGGCGGGATGCAGTGGGTCGGACGGGCTGAGCTCGTCGCCGCGGTGGCGAACGCCGGCGCTCTCGGCACGCTCACCGCGCTGACACAGCCGACGCCGGAGGCGCTGGCCACGGAAATCGCCCGGTGCCGCGAGCTGACAGACAAGCCGTTCGCGGTGAACCTCACGATCCTCCCAACGATCTCCCCGCCCCCCTACTCCGAGTATCGGCGAGCGATCATCGAGTCGGGCGTCAAGATCGTGGAGACGGCGGGCGCAAACCCGGCCGAGCACCTGAGGGAGTTTAAGAGGCTGTCTCAATACCTCGGCGTGCAGGGCTCAAGCGCTGGGCGGCGAACCTCGGTCGCGGTGACATAACCGGCGACGGAGGTGTTGGGTGTCGCAGTCGGTCTGGCAGGTCCGCGACGAGTTGT
>Ga0310823_100304_pt1 | contig 45860 bp, 38 predicted proteins | sample P4_ome_3_FD_201316 | JGI IMG/M metagenome (GOLD analysis project Ga0310823, IMG submission 201316) | Sorghum-adapted microbial communities from Joint BioEnergy Institute, Emeryville, California, United States - P4_Day56_Rep3 | ecosystem: Engineered > Bioreactor > SSF (Solid state fermentation) >...
CTTCCCACCCGACGCCGGCAAAACGCATGCACGCCAGACCCGAAGGTCGGCACCGACCGTATGAGCCAGACGCCGGGCGAGAAGAGATCCAACCACCGCAACGCGGCAGCCTCACCCTGACACTGACGCGACCGTAGCGGCCGGGCCCGACATCCCCGCGCAGGCCCGCCCGCGGGCGGCCCTCGCCGACGCCGACTCGTGCGCCGGCTCGCGCGCAGACGGTCGGCCCGCCCGACGACGCACCCCGCTCTACGCTGACGGCCATGGCCGAGCCCGACGCCGACGACGCCGAGACCCGGCCGCGCGGCCGGCGCGCCCGCGGCGAGGACACCCGCCGGGCGATCGTCGAGGCGGCGCGCGCCGAGTTCCTCGAGCGGGGCTACGGCGCCGCGAGCATGCGGGCCGTGGCGCGCCGCGCGGGCGTGGACCCGGCCCTCGTCCGGTACTGGTTCCCCGAGGGGCGGGCCGCGCTCTTCGCCGCCACGCTCACGGACACGGGCATCGACCCCGGGCGGATCGCGGGGTCGGTCGCGGAGGGGCCGCTCGAGACGATGGGCACCCGCCTCGTCGCGGCGATCCTCGCGGCGTGGGAGCGGCCCGACGCGCAGGAGACCATGGCGCTCCTGCTCCGGACGATCGCGACGGACGCGGACGTCCCCGCGGCGATCCGCGACTACCTCATGCGCGAGGTGTTCGCCCGGGTGCGCGCCTCCGTGCCCGGGCCCGACGCCGACCTGCGGGTCAACCTCGCCATGTCCCACGTCGTGGGGCTCATGGTGGCGCGGTACCTCGTGCGCCTCGAGCCGCTCGCGTCGGCCCCGGCCGCGCAGGTGGTCGCCGAGGTGGGGCCGGTCCTCCAGCGCTACTTCACCCCCGACGTCTGAACCCGCGCCCGACGCCGGCCCGGTGCCGGCCGGGCGGCACCACGCCCGCCGCACCCGACGCCGGCGGCCGCCCGAAGTCCGCACCCGGAAGTCCTTCCGCGCGGGCCGCGGGAGGCGTAGATTTCCTCACATGGGGAATAACGATCGACCGGCGATCTCCGCCCGCGGGCTGCGGGTCGTCCGGGGCGGGCGGCGCGGCGTCGTCGTCATCGACGGCATGGACCTCGAGGTCCCGGCGGGGCGGCTCGTCGGGCTGCTCGGCCCGAGCGGCAGCGGCAAGACCACGCTCATGCGCGCCGTCGTCGGCGCCCAGGCGGACGTCAGCGGCACGCTCGAGGTGCTCGGGCTGCCCGCCGGCCACCCCGACCTGCGGCGCCGCGTCGGCTACGTCACGCAGGCGCCCAGCGTCTACGCGGACCTGACCATCGCGGAGAACCTCCGCTACTTCGCGCGGCTGCTCGGCGCGCCCGAGTCCGACGTCGCGCGCGTGCTCGCCGAGGTCGACCTCGCCCCGATCGCCGACCGCCGCGTGGGCGTGCTCTCCGGCGGCGAGCGGTCGCGCGCCTCCCTGGCGGTGGCGCTGCTCGGCCGACCCGAGCTGCTCGTCCTCGACGAGCCGACCGTCGGCCTCGACCCCGTGCTGCGCCGCGACCTGTGGCAGCTCTTCCGCAGCCTCGCCGAGCGCGGCACCTCGCTCCTCGTGTCCAGCCACGTCATGGACGAGGCCACCCGCTGCGACCGCCTCGTCCTCGTGCGGGCCGGTCGCGTGCTCGCCGACGCGACCCTGCCCGAGCTGCTCGCCCGCACGGGCGCCGACGACGCCGACGGCGCGTTCCTCGCGCTCGTCGAGGCCGAGGGGGAGGCCGCCTGATGAGCCGCCTGACGCTCTCCACCGCCTCGCGCGTGCTGCACCAGCTCCGGCACGACCGGCGCACGCTCGCGCTGATCATGCTCCTGCCGTGCCTGCTGCTCGGGATCGTCGCGTGGATGTTCTCCGACACCCCGATGGTCATCGACCAGTTCGGCCCGCTGCTCCTCGGCGTCTTCCCGATGCTGGTGATGTTCCTCATCACGAGCGTCGCCACGCTGCGCGAGCGGCAGAACGGCACGCTCGAGCGCCTCATGACCACGCCGATCGGCAAGGCCGACTTCGTGCTCGGCTACGCCCTCGCGTTCGCGGTCCTCGCCACGCTGCAGGGCCTCGTGCTCACGGGCTTCGCCGTGTGGGTGTGCGGCATGGACGCGCGCGGTGACCTGTGGCTCATCGTGGCCGTCGCCGTGCTCGACGCCGTGCTCGGCTGCGTCCTCGGCCTCGCGGCGTCCGCGCTCGCGACCACCGAGTTCCAGGCCGTGCAGATGATGCCGCTGTTCATCTTCCCGCAGCTGCTCACGGGCGGGCTGCTCATGCCGCGCGACCAGATGCCGCAGGTGCTCGAGTGGTTCTCGCGGGCCATGCCGCTCACCTACGGCATGGAGGCCCTGCGGGACCTCGCCGCGGGCGCGGAGCCGGCCGACGTCGCGGGCGCCGTCGGCGCGATCTGCGCCTTCATCGCCGGCGCGCTCGCGCTCGCGGTGCTCACGCTCCGCCGCCGCACGCCCTGAGGGGTCCGGCCCGGCCCACCCCCGGTCCGGCCCACCCCCGGCCCGGCCCACCCCCGGCCCGGCCCACCCTCGGCCCGCCCCCTCGCCTGGCCGCCCACCCCCGCCCACCGATCCTGTCCGGGTGGGCCGGACGCGGGCCTCGCCGGACGGGCAGGGCAGGTCGGCCGGAGGGCGCGGATCGGGCGCCACGGCGCGGACTGGACAGGGGCTCGCGCGGGCCTGGCCCTAGGCTGACGCCTGGACACGGCGCAGGGAGGGCAGGATGACGCAGAGCACCGGAGGCGGCGAGGGCCGCTGGCCGTTCGAGCGCGTGGCCGACGGGCCCGGCTCGCCCGCGGCGCCCGGCCAGGGCGCGCCGACGCCGCCGACGTCGTCGGGCACCCCCGGCGACCCGCCCGGCCCCGGGCGCAGGAGCGCCCGCAAGGACGACGGGAAGAAGCGCCCGCCCCTGTGGCTGCTGATCGTCCTCGGCCTCGTCGTCGTGGGCGCGGCCGTCGCGCTGGTCGTGCTGCTCACGACCGACCGGACCCAGCCCGAGCCGGCGCCCGCCTCAACGATCACGCTGCCCCCGCCGACGCCGACGATCGACCCGATCGAGCGCGCGGAGGGCACCGCGTTCCAGCAGGCCCTCCCGGCCACGGTGCTGCAGTTCGCGCTCACCGAGGAGGGCGAGCACGAGCCGCTCCTCGCCGCGGGCGCGCTCGAGTCCTACCGCCTCGTCTACTCCGACGGCGGCGACGCGACCCTGACCGTCCTGGCCGCGCAGTGGCCCGACGACGCCGGCCCGGCCGCGCAGCTCGAGGCGGTGCTCGCCGAGCTCGGCGACGTCCCCGAGGCGACCGACGAGCCCGCGGACGAGACCCCGGAGGCCACCGAGCCCGCCGACGGCGAGGACGGCGAGGAGGGTGAGGGCACCCCGACGCCCGAGCCGCCGCCCGGCCCGGTCCAGGGCCCGGTCCTCGTCGACGGGACCGAGGTCGGCCGGTACGTCTTCGTCGCGCGCGAGGACGGCACGGGCACCGTCTGGTGGACGAACACCACGGTGTTCATCCAGCTCGACGGCCCGTGGCAGGTGCTCCGCGACGTGTTCGCGGCGTTCCCGCTGTGACCTTCGCCGGGCCGGGCCCGGCTGACACCTTCGAGCACTGAGCGAGCCCCGGGAGGACCGGATGGACGCGGGTCGGGTCGCCGTCCTCGGCGGCGGCGTGATGGGCGAGGCCCTGGTCGGCGCGGTGCTGCGCGCCGGGGTCGCGCCGGGCGACGTCGTCGTGGCGGAGAAGGTCGCGGCGCGCGCCGCCGACCTGGCCGAGCGGCACCACGTGGCCACCACGGGCGACGCCGCCGAGGCCGTGGCGGGCGCCGACGTCGTGATCGTCGCCGTGAAGCCGCAGGACGTGGCGGCCACGCTGGCCGCGGTCGCGCCCCGGCTCGACCCGGGCGCGCTCGTCGTGAGCGTGGCGGCGGGCCTGCCGATCGCGTTCTACGAGTCGCGCCTGCCCGCGGGCACGCCCGTGGTGCGGGTCATGCCGAACACGCCGGCCGTCGTCGGGAAGGGCGCGAGCGGGCTGGCGGGTGGCACGGCCGCCGGGCCGGAGCACGTGGCGCTCGCGAAGGACCTGCTCGCGGCGACCGGCCTCGTGGTCGAGGTGCCCGAGAAGCACCTGGACGCGGTCACGGCGGTCTCCGGGTCGGGGCCCGCGTACGTCTTCTACCTCGTCGACGCGCTCGCCGAGGCCGGGGTGCTGCTCGGCCTCCCGCGCGACCAGGCGCTACGCCTCGCGGTCGCGACGTTCGAGGGCGCGTCGGCGCTGCTCGCCGAGTCGGGCGAGCACCCGGTCGTGCTGCGCGAGCGCGTGTCCTCCCCGGGCGGGACGACGGTCGCGGCGCTGCGCGAGCTCGACGCGCACGCGGTGCGGGCGGCGGTGCTCGCGGCGGCGGAGGCCGCGCGCGACAGGTCGCGCGAGCTCGCGGCCGAGGCGGACGCGCCGCCGACGGCGGACGCGGGTCCGGGTGCCGGAGGGCCGACGCAGTGAGGAACGGCCGGCCCCCGGCCATGAGCGACGTCGCGGAGCTCGCCGGGGTCTCGCACCAGACGGTCTCCCGCGTCCTCAACGACCACCCGAACGTGCGCCCGGAGACCCGCCAGCGCGTGCTCGAGGCGATCGCGCAGCTCGGCTACCGGCGCAACCCCGCGGCGCGCGCGCTCGTCACGCGGCGCAGCGGCACGATCGGCGTGATGTCGTCGGGCTCGGCGCTGTTCGGCCCGAGCAGCACGCTCATCGCGGTCGAGGCCGCCGCGCGCGACGCCGGGCTGTTCGTCAGCCTCGCCACCATCGCGCGCTGGGAGGCCGCGCCGGTCGCCGCCGCGCTCGAGCACTTCCTCGACCAGGGCGTGGACGGCGTCGTCGTCATCGCCGCGCACGACGAGGCGCTCGCCGCGGTGCGGTCGTTCGACGCGCCCGTGCCGCTCGTCATGGTCGGCCCGGTCGGCGTGCCCGACCCGCTGCTGACGGTCTCGGTGGACCAGTACGTGGGGGCGCGGCTCGCGGTCCGGCACCTGCTCGACCTCGGCCACCGCGAGGTCGTGCACCTCGCCGGCCCGACGGACTGGATCGACGCCCGACGCCGCATCGACGGCTGGCGGGACGAGCTCGCCGCGGCGGGCATCGAGGCGGGCGACCCGATCCCGGGGGACTGGTCCGCCTCGCGCGGGTACGAGGTGGGTCGCGACCTCGTCGCCCGCGGCGTGCCGACGGCGGTCTTCGCGGCGAACGACCAGCTCGCCCTGGGCCTCCTGCGCGCCTTCGCCGAGGCGGGCGTGCGGGTGCCCGACGACGTCTCGGTGGTGGGCTTCGACGACGTCGAGGGCGCGTCGAACTTCTACCCGCCGCTGACGACGGTGCGGCAGGAGTTCCGAGCGCTCGGCGGCCGCTGCCTGCAGGCGCTCGTCTCGGCGCTGTCGGGGGAGACGCCCGAGTCCGAGCTCGTCGAGCCGAGCCTCGTCGTCCGCCAGAGCAGCGGCCCGCCCCGCGCGCGCTGACACCGACGGCGCCCCGGGTGACGCGCCGACGGGCGGCCGCCGTGGCGTCGTGAGGCGGATGTCCGCCCCCCGCGCGCGGGCGCCCCGCCGTCGTCCGGACGGGTGGGCCGTCCGCCGGTTGACAGGCGCCTTGTGATCGCTAACATCACAGGGAGTCGCAGCGACGCGAGGGAGCACCATGACCACCGAGGACGCCGGTTCGGCGAGCCGTCCCACCCCCGCGGCGGAGGTCGTCACCGCCGGCCGCGCAGCTCTCGGCATCGAGCTCGGCTCGACCCGCATCAAGGCGGTGCTCGTCGCCCCCGACGGGACCGTGCTGGCCAGCGGCAGCCACGAGTGGGAGAACCAGTACGTCGACCGCATGTGGACGTACCCGCTCGAGGACGTGTGGGCCGGCCTGGCCGCGTGCGTCGCCGACCTGCGGGCCGACGTCGTCCGGCGCCACGGCGTCCCGCTCACCACGCTCGGCGCGCTCGGCGTGTCCGCGATGATGCACGGCTACCTCGCGTTCGACGCGGCCGGCGAGCTGCTCGTCCCGTTCCGCACCTGGCGCAACACCACGACCGGCCCCGCGGCGGCCGAGCTCACCGAGCTGTTCGGCCAGAACATCCCGCTGCGCTGGTCGATCGCGCACCTGTACCAGGCGGTGCTCGACGCCGAGCCGCACGTGCCGCAGGTGGCCTTCCTCACCACGCTCGCCGGCTACGTGCACTGGAGGCTCACCGGCCGCAAGGTGCTCGGCGTCGGCGACGCGTCCGGCATGTTCCCGGTCGACCCGGCCACCAAGGACTACGACGCGCGCCTGCTCGCCAGGTTCGACGCGCTGGTGGCCGAGCGGTACCCCAACCTGCGCCTGCGCGACCTGCTCCCCGAGGTGCTCGTCGCCGGCCAGGCGGCCGGGCGCCTGACGCCCGAGGGCGCGGCGCTCCTCGACCCGACCGGCGGGCTGCAGCCCGGCGCTCCGCTGTGCCCGCCCGAGGGCGACGCCGGCACCGGCATGGTCGCGACCAACGCCGTCGCGCCGCGCACCGGCAACGTGTCCGTCGGCACCTCGATCTTCGCGATGGTCGTCCTGGAGCGGCCGTTGACGCGCGTGCACCACGAGCTCGACGTGGTCACCACCCCGGCCGGCGACCTCGTCGCGATGGTGCACTGCAACAACGGCGCGAGCGAGCTCGGCGCGTGGGCGGGCCTGCTCGGCCGGTTCGCCGAGGCGCTCGGCACCCCCGCGGACCCCGACGCCGTGTACGGCGCCCTGCTGCGCGAGGCGCTCGAGGGCGAGCCCGACGCCGGCGGCCTGCTCGCGTACAACTACCTGTCGGGCGAGCCGATCACGGGCCTGACCGAGGGCCGCCCGGTGGTGGTGCGCACGCCGGACAGCCGCTTCACGCTCGCCAACTTCGCGCGGGCCCAGGTGTACGGCGTCTTCGGCACGCTCAGCCTCGGCATGCGCGTGCTCGCGGGCGAGGGCGTCGCGCTCGACACACTCTTCGCGCACGGCGGCCTGTTCCGCACCGCGGGCGTGGCGCAGCGCCTGCTCGCCGCCGCCGTCGGCGCCCCGGTCGCCGTCGCGCGCACCGCGGGCGAGGGCGGGCCGTGGGGGATGGCGGTGCTCGCCGCCTACCTCGAGGCCGCCGGCGAGATGGACCTGGGGGAGTACCTGCGGACGCGGATCTTCGCCGACGCCGAGGTCGACGTCGTCGGCCCCGACCCCGACGACGTCGCGGGCTACGCGGCGTTCCTGCAGCGCTACGAGGCGGGCCTGGCCATCGAGCGCGCCGCCGCCGAGGCCGTCTGAGACCCGCCGAGACGAGGGAGGACCGACCGTGACCACGTGGGACGCGCTCAGCGAGGAGGTGCGGGCGGAGATCGCGCGCGTGCGCCGCGTCGTCGCCGACCTGCACGCCGAGCTGCCGCGCTGGGGCCTGGTCGTGTGGACCGCCGGGAACGTCTCCCAGCGCGTGCACGTGCCGGACGGCGAGGACCTCCTCGTCATCAAGCCGAGCGGCGTCACGTACGACGAGCTCACGCCCGAGGCGATGGTCGTGTGCGACCTCGAGGGCCGGCTCGTGCACGGCGACCGGGCGCCGTCGAGCGACACCGCCGCGCACGCCTACGTCTACAAGCACATGCCGCACGTCGGCGGCGTCGTGCACACCCACTCGACGTACGCGACCGCCTGGGCCGCGCGCGGCGAGGAGGTCCCGTGCGTGCTGACGATGATGGCCGACGAGTTCGGCGGGCCGATCCCGGTCGGGCCGTTCGCGCTCATCGGCGACGACTCGATCGGCCGCGGGATCGTCGAGACCCTGCGGGGCTCCCGCAGCCGGGCCGTCCTCATGCGCAACCACGGCCCGTTCACCATCGGCCGCGACGCCAAGGACGCCGTCAAGGCGGCGGTCATGGTCGAGGAGGTCGCGCGGACCGTGCACATCGCCCGGCAGCTCGGCGAGCCGCTGCCGATCGCGCAGGGCCACATCGACTCCCTCTACGCGCGCTATCAGAACGTCTACGGCCAGGGCGACTCCGCCCCGATCGCGAACGACCACGAGGAGAAGGACGCATGACCAAGCCGTACGCCGGCAAGGAGATCTGGTTCGCGACCGGCAGCCAGCACCTCTACGGGCCGGAGACCCTGGCCCAGGTGGCCGAGCAGTCGCAGGAGGTCGCGCGGCTGCTCGACGCGTCGGAGGCGGTGCCGGCCCGCATCGTGTGGAAGCCGGTGCTCACCGACTCCGACGCCATCCGTCGCCTGGCCCTGGAGGCCAACGCCGACGACGCCTGCCTCGGCGTCATCGCGTGGATGCACACGTTCTCGCCCGCGAAGATGTGGATCGCCGGGCTCGAGGCGCTGCGCAAGCCGTTCCTGCACCTGCACACGCAGGCGAACGTCGAGCTGCCCTGGGACACCATCGACTTCGACTTCATGAACCTGAACCAGGCCGCGCACGGCGACCGGGAGTTCGGGTACATCGCGGCGCGCCTCGGCGTGGCGCGCAAGATCGTCGTCGGGCACGCCTCGTCGCCGACCGTGCAGCAGAAGGTCGGCACCTGGGTGCGCGCGGCCGCCGGCTGGGACGCCGCGCAGCACCTGCGCCTGGTCCGCTTCGGCGACAACATGCGCAACGTCGCGGTCACCGAGGGCGACAAGACCGAGGCCGAGGTCCGCTTCGGCGTCAGCGTCAACACGTGGGGCGTCAACGAGCTCCACGCCGCGGTGGAGGCGGTCGGCGACGCCGAGGTCGACGCGCTCGTCGCCGAGTACGAGGACCTGTACGACGTCGTGCCCGAGCTGCGCAAGGGCGGGGAGCGGCACGACTCCCTGCGCTACGGCGCGCGGCAGGAGCTCGCGCTCGAGGCCATGCTCGGCTCGCTCGGCGCGACCGCGTTCACGACGACGTTCGAGGACCTGGGCGCTCTGCGCCAGCTCCCCGGCCTGGCCGTGCAGCGGCTCATGAGCAAGGGCTTCGGCTTCGGCGCGGAGGGCGACTGGAAGACCGCCGTCCTCGTGCGCATCGCGAAGGTGATGGGCCAGGGCCTGCCGGGCGGCGCCTCGCTGATGGAGGACTACACGTACCACCTGACGCCGGGCGAGGAGAAGATCCTCGGCGCGCACATGCTCGAGATCTGCCCGAGCCTGACGACGGGCACGCCGAGCCTGGAGATCCACCCGCTCGGCATCGGCGGCAAGGAGGACCCGGTCCGCCTGGTCTTCAACACCGACCCGGGCCCGGGCCTCGTCGTCGCCATGTCCGACATGCGCGACCGGTTCCGGCTCACCGCGAACGTCGTCGAGCTCGTCGAGCACCCGCCGCTGCCGCACCTGCCGGTCGCGCGCGCGGTGTGGCGCCCGGCGCCCGACCTGGCCACCTCGGCCGAGGCGTGGCTCATGGCCGGCGCGGCGCACCACACGGTGCTCACCACGCAGGTGGGCGCGGACGTCTTCGCGGACTTCGCGACGATGGCGCGCACCGAGCTGCTCGTCATCGACGAGAGCACCACCACGCGCGGGTTCGCCAACGAGCTGCGGTGGAACCAGGTCTGGTTCCACCTCGCGCAGGGCTTCTGAGGTCGCCGCCGGGACGCGGCGGCCTCCGGCGAGGCCGCCGCGGCGTCCCGGCGAGACCTGGTACGCGCGCCGCCGGGCCGGGCGCCCGGCGGTGCGCGGGAGCACCCCTCGGGGTTGCGTTTCACCCCTCGTGACCCGTCGCTGTCTTGCGCACGCTTTCGATCACGAAAGGCTTGCGCGGTCCAGATCCGCGCATTGATACGGCCCCCGCCGTGCGGGAGCGCTGCCATTCTCGGCCGTTCTCGCCCGCTCTGCGAAGGTCACGGCGGGCGTTACGTTTTCGTAATCGAAAGTTGTCTTCGGAAAGTTGACCCAGGCGATTGTTATCGCTCACACTCGGCGTGTGCTCAAGGAGGAGGTCCTGCCGGTCCCGGTGCGGCGTGAGCGGATGCTCAAGCTGATCACCGACCGGGAGTTCGTGCGGGTGTCGGAGCTCGCCGAGGCGTTCGGCATCTCCGACGTCACCGTGCGCGCCGACCTCGCCTCCCTGCAGAGCACGCACGCCGTGCGCCGGGTGCGCGGCGGGGTCATGGCCCCCGCCCGCGGCACCCGCCCCGAGCCCTCCTTCGAGGAGTCGCTCGTCGAGTTCGCGCACGAGAAGCAGCGCATCGGCGAGTACGCGGCCTCGCTCGTGCACTCCGGCATGTCGGTCTTCCTCGACGTCGGCACGACGACGACCGCCGTCGCCCGCGCGCTCGTCGCCCGCCACGACCTCGAGCGCGTCACCGTCGTGACGAACGGCCTCAACGTCGCCCTCGAGCTCGAGAGCGCGATGCCGCGCCTCGTCGTCGTCGTCACCGGCGGCACGCTGCGCCGCCTCCAGCACTCCCTCGTGAACCCCCTCGCCACGACGCTGCTCGAGCAGCTCCACGTCGACCTCGCCGTCGTCGGCTGCAACGGGATCGACCCCGACGGGTTCACCAACATCAACCTGCCCGAGGCCGAGGTGAAGCGCGCCGTCATCGCCGGCGCCCGCCGGACCGTCGTCGTCGCCGACGGCTCGAAGCTCGGGCAGACGCACCTCGGGCGCATCGCCCGGCTCGCCGACGTCGACACGCTCGTCACCGGCCCGTCCGCACCGGCGCACGAGGTGCGCCGGCTCCGCAAGGCGGGCCTCGACGTCGTGCGGCTGGAGTAGCGCACGAGGAGGGGGCAGCAGGACTTCCTGGCCGGTCGGCGGTCAGGTAGCGGGCCCGTCCGCCGGACAGCCCATACGCAGGACCCAGCAGGATCTCGAGGAGGAGATACATGAGCACCAGGAAGTTCGCCGCTCTCGCGGCGGGCCTGACGCTCGCCCTGTCCCTCACCGCGTGCGGTGGCGGCGGCGCGGGTGGCGGCAGCGACGAGTCGCCCAACGCCGGTGGTGACGGCGGCACGTCGGAGGAGACCGAGGGTGGTCTGATCGGCGTCGCGATGCCGACCCAGACCTCCGAGCGGTGGATCGCCGACGGCAACGCCGTCAAGGAGGGTCTGGAGGAGCTCGGCTACACGGTCGACCTCCAGTTCGCCAACGACGACATCCCGACCCAGACCCAGCAGATCGACCAGATGATCACCAACGGCGCCCAGGCGCTGATCATCGCGGCGATCGACGGCACCGCCCTGACGAGCCAGCTCGAGGCCGCCGCGGCCGCCGGGATCCCCGTGATCTCGTACGACCGGCTCATCCGTGACTCGGAGAACGTCGACTTCTACGTGACGTTCGACAACTACGACGTGGGCGTCCTCCAGGCGACGTCCCTGCTCGTGGGCCTCGGCCTCCTCAACGAGGACGGCTCGAAGGGCGACGCGACGGGTCCGTTCAACATCGAGCTGTTCGCCGGCTCGCTGGACGACAACAACGCGTACTTCTTCTTCAACGGCGCGATGGACACCCTCAAGCCGTACTTCGACGACGGCACGCTCAACGTCCCGTCGGGCCAGATGGACATCGAGCAGGTCAACATCCTGCGCTGGCAGCAGGAGACGGCCCAGCGCCGCATGGAGGACCTGCTGACCTCGACGTACAACGACGGCACGCCGCTGCACGGCGTCCTGTCGCCGTACGACGGCCTGTCGCGCGGCATCATCACCGCGCTGCAGAACGCGGGCTACGGCCCGACCATCGCCGAGGGCCTGCCGATCGTGACCGGCCAGGACGCCGAGATCGCGTCGATCAAGCTCATCGCCGACGGCGTGCAGTTCGCGTCGATCTTCAAGGACACCCGCAAGCTCGCCGCCCAGGCCGTCATCGCGGCCACGGCGTACCTGCGCGGTGAGACCCCTGAGGCGAACGACACCGAGACCTACGACAACGGCGTGAAGGTCGTCCCGTCGTACCTGCTCGAGTCGGACATCGTCTACGCGAGCAACATCCAGTCGCTTCTGGTCGACTCCGGCTACTGGACCGAGGAGGAGGTCGCCTCCGGCGTCGCCGAGTGACGACGTGCTCCGAGCCCGGCCCGGCGGCACCCGCCGCCGGGCCGGGCGCCCCGGGGCACGCCCCCTCCGGCCGGCCGGACGCCTCCGGCAGGCCACCGACGAAGCGAGGACGCGCGCAGCATGACCGACAACATCCTGGAGATGCGCTCCATCACGAAGACGTTCCCGGGCGTCGTCGCCCTGAAGGACGTCAACCTCACCGTGCGCCGCGGTGAGATCCACGCCATCTGCGGCGAGAACGGCGCGGGCAAGTCCACGCTCATGAAGGTCCTCTCCGGCGTCTACCCGCACGGGACCTACGAGGGTGAGATCCACTACGACGGCGAGGAGGTGCGCTTCGGGTCGATCAACGACAGCGAGGCGCGCGGCATCGTCATCATCCACCAGGAGCTCGCCCTGGTGCCGTTCCTCAGCGCGGCGGAGAACATCTTCCTCGGCAACGAGCGGCGCGGCCCCGGTGGCCTCATCGACTGGAACCGCACCAACGCCGAGGCGGCCGAGCTCATGGCCCGCGTCGGGCTCCACGAGAACCCCGTCACGCACGTGAGCCAGCTCGGCGTGGGCAAGCAGCAGCTCATCGAGATCGCCAAGGCGCTCTCGAAGGAGGTCCGCCTGCTCATCCTCGACGAACCGACGGCGGCCCTCAACGACGCCGACTCCGAGCACCTGCTCGGCATCCTGCGTCAGCTCAACGCGCAGGGCATCACCTGCATCATGATCTCCCACAAGCTCAACGAGATCGCGTCGATCGCCGACCGCACGACGATCATCCGCGACGGCCGCACGATCGAGGTCCTCGACATGAAGGACCCCGCGTCCACCCAGGACCGGATGATCAAGAGCATGGTCGGCCGCGACCTCGAGCACCGGTACCCCGAGCGCACGCCGAACATCGGCGAGGAGGTGCTCCGGGTCGAGGACTGGACGGTGCACCACCCCACGCAGCCCGAGCGCGTCGTCGTCGACGGGGCCTCGTTCACCGTGCACGCGGGCGAGGTCGTCGGCATCGCCGGCCTCATGGGTGCCGGCCGCACCGAGCTCGCCATGAGCCTCTTCGGCCGGTCCTACGGGCGCGACATCACCGGCCGCGTCTACAAGCGCGGCGAGGAGATCAAGATCGCGAGCGTCTCCGACGCCATCGCGCACGGCATCGCCTACGCGACCGAGGACCGCAAGAAGTACGGCCTCAACCTCATCGAGGACGTGCGCCGCAACGTCACCGCCGCGGGCCTGAAGAAGGTCTCCCGCCGCGGCTGGGTGAACGGCAACGAGGAGCTCAAGGTCGCGGAGGAGTACCGCGCGAGCCTCAACATCAAGACGCCGACCGTGCTGTACCAGACCGGCAAGCTGTCCGGCGGCAACCAGCAGAAGGTCGTGCTGAGCAAGTGGATCTACACCGACGCCGACGTGCTCATCCTCGACGAGCCCACCCGCGGCATCGACGTCGGTGCGAAGTACGAGATCTACACGATCATCAACCGGATGGTCGCGGCCGGGAAGGCGGTCGTCGTCATCTCCTCCGAGCTGCCCGAGCTGCTCGGCATCTGCGACCGCATCTACACCCTCGCGTTCGGCCGCATCACGGGCGTGCTCCCCGCCGCGGAGGCCACCCAGGAACGGCTCATGGAACTCATGACGATCGAGAAGGACAAGGCACGATGACCGCCACCGCCCCCACGACCGCCCGCCCGCCGGCGGAGCCCACCACGGGCCGCAAGCGCCCGGCGTTCCTGCAGATGACCAACCTGCGGGAGAGCGGCATCTTCATCGCGTTCGTCGCGATCGTGGCGCTGTTCTCGCTCCTGCACAGCCAGTTCCTGAGCCCGAACAACATCACGAACATCGTCCTGCAGTACTCCTACATCCTGATCCTCGCGATCGGCATGGTGATCGTGATCATCGCCGGGCACATCGACCTGTCGGTCGGGTCCGTCGTCGCGCTCACCGGTGCCGTGGCGGCGATCCTCGTCATCCGCAACGGGCAGCCGTGGTGGGTCGGCGTGCTCGCCGCGCTCGTCGTCGGCTTCCTGGTGGGGTGCTGGCAGGGCTTCTGGGTCGCCTACGTGGGCATCCCGGCGTTCATCGTCACGCTCGCCGGCATGCTCCTGTTCCGCGGCCTGACGTTCATGACGCTCGACTCGATCTCGCTCTCGCCGTTCGGCGGCACCTACTACCAGATCGCCAACGGGTTCCAGAACGGCCTGCTCGGCGGCTACGGGTACGACGTCTTCACGCTGCTCGTCTTCGCGCTCGCGGTCGCCGCGTACGCGTTCACCGCGTGGCGCAGCCGCCGCGCCCGCCAGCGCTACCAGCAGGCCGTCGAGGCGTTGCCGCTGTTCGTCGCGAAGATCGTCGTCGTCGCCGCCGTGGCGATGTGGTTCGCCTACAAGCTCGCCACGCACCGCGGCCTGCCGAACGTGCTCATCCTGCTCGGCCTGCTCATCGTGGTGTACACGCTCGTGACGCAGCGCTCGGTGTTCGGCCGGCACGTGTACGCGATCGGCGGCAACCTCAACGCCGCGCAGCTGTCCGGCGTGAAGGTCCGGCGGGTCAACTTCTGGATCTTCGTGAACATGGGCGTGCTCGCCTCGGTCGCCGGCATCGTGTTCTCCGCCCGGACCAACAGCGCGCAGCCCGGCGCGGGCAACATGTTCGAGCTCGACGCGATCGCCGCGTGCTTCATCGGCGGCGCGGCGGTGACCGGCGGCATCGGCAAGGTGACCGGCGCGATGATCGGCGGCCTGATCATGGCCGTCATGAGCAACGGCATGCAGCTGATGGGCGTGGAGACGCCGCTGCAGCAGGTCGTCAAGGGCCTCGTGCTCCTCTTGGCCGTGGCCTTCGACATCTGGAACAAGCGGCGCGCGGGCACCCGCTGACCGCCCCTCGCGGGTTCCCGGCAGGCCCGGGTCCGGCTCCGGCCGGGCCCGGGCCTCGCCACGTCGTCACCCGGGGTGTTCACCCGACTGCCGCGTGAGGGTTCACCCGGTCCCCTCGAGGCTGGATCATTGCCCCTTGGACGTGCGAGGGGGATCGATGGACAAGGACGAGGCGTACCGGGCGGCGGCCGACGCGGCCGTGGCCGAGCTCGAGGAGATCGAGTCGGTCGTCATGTCGCTCGAGGCGCGGATCGTCAAGCTGCGCACGCGCGCCAAGGCGCTCGGTGCGCTCCTCGACGCCGTCCACGAGGTCGTGCCCGACGCCGCCGCGGCCCCCACGCCCTTCGCCCCCGCACCGCCCAGCCGGCTCGGGGACGACCTGCCGCGCCGTCGTCGGCTGCGGGAGCGGGGCGCACCGCCCTCGCTGCCCGCGGACCCGCTGCTGGGCGAGCCGCGGCACGTCGACCCGGACACCCGGCCCGCGTTCGACCCCGTGCCGATCGACGTCGAGGCCTGGGGCTAGGGGCGCGCCGCGAACCGCTCGAGCAGGTCGGCGTGCCCTGACACGATGAGGATGTCGTTCGCGGAGATCCGCGTCTCGTCGGTCGCGTAGACGAAGTCCTCGCCCGGCGGCTTCACGCCGAGCACGGTCACGCCGTAGCGCTTGCGGATCTGCGACTGGCCGATGGTGAAGCCCTGGAGCTCGCGCGGCGGGCGCATCTTCACGATCGTGAAGTCGTCCTCGACCTCGATGTAGTCGAGCAGCTTGCCCGAGACGAGGTGGGCGACCCGGTTGCCGGCGTCGGCCTCGGGCAGCACGACGTGGTGCACGCCGATGCGGTGCAGGATGCGCGCGTGCTCGGGCGAGATCGCCTTGGCCCAGATCTGCGGCACCTCGAGGTCGACGAGGTTGCCCGCGATGAGCACGCTCGCCTCGAGCGACGTGCCGACGCCGACGACGGCGACGGAGAAGTCGGAGACGCCGAGCTGGACGAGCGCGTCGGGGTTCGTGCAGTCCGCCTCCACGAGCGGGAACCGCCCGGTGTACTGCGCGACCTTCTCGGGGTCCCGCTCGGCCGCGAGCACGTCGTGGCCGAGCCGCTCGAGCGTCAGCGCGATGGCGGACCCGAACCGGCCGAGCCCGATGACGAGCGTGCCGGAGCCCCGGGTGTCCGGCTTCTTGTCCTGCTGCGGCCGGCCCGCGAGCGGCGCGGGCGGCCCGGGACGGGTCGTGTCAGCCAATGATCGGCCTCTCCTCGGGGTAGCGGATCACCCTGCGCCGGTCGCGCAGGGCGAGCGCCGCTGCCACGGTAATGGTGCCCGTCCGGCCGGCGAACATCAGCGCGGCGAGCACGTACTTGCCCGCGTCCGGCAGGTCGGGCGTCAGCCCGGTGCTCAGGCCGACGGTCGCGAAAGCGGAGATCGCCTCGAACACCACGACGTCGAGGCTCTCGCCGGTGATCTCCAGCAGCACCATCGTCGCCACGAACACCATGGCGCTGCCGACGAGCGTGACGGCCACCGCGAGGCGCAGGCTCTCGCGCGGGATGCGCCGGCCGAACGCCTCCATGTCCCGGTCCCCGCGTGCCTCCGACACGATGGCGAGCAGCAGCACGGCGAACGTCGTCACCTTGATGCCGCCGGCGGTCGAGGCGCTGCCGCCGCCGATGAACATGCTCGCGTCGAGCAGCAGCAACGTGGCCCCGTGCATGCCGCCGACGTCGAACGTGCTGAACCCGCCCGAGCGCGGCATGACCCCCGCGAACAGCGCGGCGAGCGGCCGCTCCCCGCCGTCGAGCGCGCCCAGGGTGGCCGCGTTCTGCCACTCCATGAGGGCGAGCAGCACCGTCGTCACGCCGAGCACCGCGAGCGACGTGACGAGCGTGAGCCGCGTGTGCAGGGTGATCCCGCGCGCGTGCCACCCGTGCCGGGCGAGGTCGAAGATCACCGGGAAGCCGAGCGACCCGATGAACACGCCCAGCGCGATGGGCAGGCAGACCATCCAGTCCCCGACGAACGGGACGAGCCCCTCCGGCGTCGGGACGAAGCCCGCGTTGTTGAAGGCGGAGATCGCGTAGAAGACGGCGTGCCAGACGGCGTCGGCGGCGTCCTCGTGCAGGTACAGCAGCCGCGGCACGAGCAGCACCGCGATGCTGCCCTGGATGACGAGCGACGTCATCACCACGACGCGGACGAGCGAGCCGACCTCGCCGAGCCCGGTGCTGCCGACCTCGCCCGCCGTGAGCAGCTTCTGCGTCAGGCCGATCCGCCGCGACACGGCCATGCCGAGGATCGAGGCGAGGGTCATCACGCCGAGGCCGCCGACCCAGATGCCGACGAGGATGACGCCCTGGCCGAAGGCCGACCAGTGCGTGCCGGTGTCGACCACCGTCAGGCCGGTGATGCAGACCGCCGAGACCGCGGTGAAGAGGGCGTCCACGAAGCGGGTGGGCTCGCCGTCGGCGGTCGCCGCCGGGAGGGCGAGCAGCCCCGTGACCACCGCGATGATCGCCGCGAACGCCACGAGGGTGAGGCGGGCCGGCGACCGGCGCGCGGCCTCGTCCACCATCTCCCGGGCCGCGGCGAGCGGTCGGGGGATCTCCATCCCCACCTCCTGCGACTTGGCCGTCTCACTCTGGCACAACCCGTCGCCCACGAGAGTCATGCGCGCCGCGAGCGGTTACCGTGCCGACATGGGGAGCGTCCGCACACGCGTCGTGTGGTCGCGCGCGCTCCTGGGCTACGACTTCGGCGTCCGCCACCCCATGACGCCGGTGCGCCTCGACCTGACGTTCCGTCTCGCGGAGCGGCTCGGCGTCCTCGCGCTGCCCGGGGTGGAGGTCGTCCCCGCCGAGCCCGCCGACGACGCGGTGCTCACGACGGCGCACACCCCCGAGTACGTGGCCGCCGTCCGGCGCGCGGGCGAGGAGGGCGTGCCCGACGTCGCGCGCGGCCTGGGCGCCGAGGACGACCCGGTCTTCCCCGGCATGCACGAGGCCGCGGCGCGCATCGTCGCGGGGAGCGTCGAGTCGGCGCTCGCCGTCTGGCAGGGCCGGGCCGACCACGCGGTGAACCTCGCGGGCGGCATGCACCACGCGATGCCCGACCGCGCGTCGGGGTTCTGCGTCTACAACGACGCGGTCGCGGCGATCCGCGCGGTGCTCGCGGCGGGCGCGCGGCGCGTGGCCTACGTGGACCTCGACGCGCACCACGGCGACGGCGTGGAGCGCGCGTTCTGGGACGACCCCCGGGTCCTGACGGTGTCCGTGCACGAGAGCGGGGCGACCCTCTTCCCGGGCACGGGCCACCCGGCGGACGTCGGCGGCCCCGAGGCGCGCGGGGGAGCGGTGAACGTGTCCCTGCCCGCCGGCACGTCCGACGCCGGGTGGCTGCGCGCGGTCGTGTCCGTGGCGCTGCCCGTGGTGCGGGCGTTCGGGCCCGACCTGCTCGTCACCCAGCACGGGTGCGACGCGCACGCGCACGACCCCCTGACGAACCTCGAGGTGAGCGTGGACGCGCTGCGTGCGGCCACGCTCGCCGTGCACGACCTGGCGCACGAGGTCGCCCACGGGCGCTGGCTGGCCCTCGGCGGGGGCGGCTACGCCATCGTGCAGGTCGTCCCGCGCGCCTGGACGCACGTGCTCGCGATCGCCGCGCACGCCCCCGTGGACGTGGCGACCCCGGTGCCGGCGGACTGGCGCGCGTACGTCGAGGGGACCCTCGGGCCCCCGGCGCCGGAGCTCATGGGCGACGGTGAGCCGGGGTCGCTGCCCGCGCCGTGGGCCACCTCCGGCTACGACCCGGGCGACCCCGTGGACCGCACGCTCCTGGCGACCCGCAAGCACGCGTTCGACTGGCACGGCCTGGACGCGACGTACGACTGAGGGTGCTTCGTCCGTTCGGGTGACTGTCACACCCGTCACTCTGGTCACCGTGGTCACGGACCCCCTAGGGTGTGCCCAGCACGTGACCAGGGACGGAAGAGGACGGATGAGCGCCGGCGAGCGGGTGCGGTACCTGACGGTGGCCGAGGTGGCGGAGCTCATGCGGCTCTCCCGGATGACGGTCTACCGCCTGGTCAACCGCGGCGAGCTCCCGGCGGTGCGGGTCGGCCGCTCCTTCCGCGTCCCGCAGGACGCCCTGGACGCCTACCTGCGCGAGCACTCCGTGGAGATCGTCGACGACGAGGAGCGCCGCCTGGGCTAGCCGTGGCCCCGGGACGCGGCACTCCCGGTGACCCGGTAGAGTTGGCGCGGACTTTCCCCGAGCGCGGGGACCCGGCCGTCCGGCGGGGGACCGCGTGACGATCCGAGAACGAGCGAGGACACGTGGGCTCCGTCATCAAGAAGCGCCGCAAGCGCATGGCCAAGAAGAAGCACCGCAAGCTGCTGCGCAAGACGCGGCACCAGCGCCGCAACAAGAAGTGATCGCGCGGGCCCGGCACGACGTGCCGGGCCCTCGTCATCTCGTCCGCAGGGCGCGCCGCACGCCGCGGACGACGAGCCCGAGCGCCCACACCGCGCCGGCCCAGCTCGCGGTCTGGGCCCCGCGCCGGGCGGCCGTGCGGCTCCGCCCCCGGAACTCCTGGACGGGCCACCCCTTCTCGCGCGCGTGACGGCGCAGGCGCCGGTCCGGGTTGATCGCGACCGGGTGGCCGACCGCGGACAGGATCGGCACGTCGTTCATCGAGTCGCCGTAGGCGAAGCTCGTCGCCAGATCGATGCCCTCGCGCTCGGCGAGCGCGAGCACGGCCCGCGCCTTGGCCTTGCCGTGCAGCATGTCGCCCACGAGGCGCCCGGTGTAGAAGCCGTCGACGTGCTCCGCCACGGTGCCGAGCGCGCCGGTGGCGCCGAGGCGCCGCGCGATGAGCTCCCCGATCTCCAGGGGGCTCGCGGTGACGATCCACACCTGGTGCCCGGCCTCGACGTGCTCGGTGAGGAGCGCGTGCGTGCCGGGGAACACCCGCAGCGAGAGGACCTCGTCCCAGATCTCCTCGCCGATCGCGGCGATCTCGGCGACCGAGCGCCCCGCGACGATCGAGAGCGCGCGCCCGCGCAGGCGGTCGATCTGCTTGAGGTCCTCGCCGAACGCGAGGTACCGCGTGTGCTGGAACCCGAAGTTGACGAGGTCCCACGTGGTGAAGAACCCGCGGGCCCGCAGACCCACCGCGAGGTGGAACGCGCTCGCGCCGCGGATGATCGTGTTGTCCAGGTCGAAGAACGCGGCAGTCGCGCCGCCCGGGCGCGCAGGGCGACCGGCGTCGCGGGGCGTCTGCTCGGCCACACCAGCACCCTACCGACCGGCCTAGGGTTGGCCCCATGACGGGGTCGACGACGACATCGGATGCCCGGGTGATCCTGTACTCGCGCACGGGCTGCCACCTGTGCGACACCGGCCGCGACGTCGTGGCGCGGGTCGCCGCCGAGTCCGGGGTCGCGTGGACGGAGGTCGACATCGACGTGTCGCCGAGCGTGCGGTCGCTGTTCGGGGAGCTCGTCCCCGCGGTGACGGTGGACGGCGTCCTCGTGGACCACTGGCGCATCGACCCGGAGCGCCTGCGTCGCGCGATCGAAGGCCAGAGGCCCTGATGGCGCGGAAGGTCCCGCCGTCGACGGTCGAGCGCCTGCCGCTCTACCTGCGCGCGCTCGACGAGCTCGCCGCGCGGAACGTCACGCAGACGTCGTCGGGCGAGCTCGCGGAGCTCGCGGGCGTCGGCTCCGCCCAGCTGCGCCGCGACCTGTCGTTCCTCGGCTCGCACGGCGTGCGCGGGGTGGGCTACGACGTCGAGCACCTGCAGGCGCAGGTCGCCGCGGAGCTCGGCCTCACGGGCGACCTGCCGGTGGTCATCGTCGGCATCGGCAACCTCGGCCACGCGCTGGCGAACTACGTCGTCGACGCGGGCACGGGGTTCCGCGTGGCCGCCCTGGTCGACGCGGACCCCGCGGTGGTGGGGACGCGCGTGGCGGGCCTCGTCGTCGAGGACGACGCCGGGCTGGAGGACATCGTCCGGCGCGAGGGCGCGACGCTCGCGGTGCTCGCGACGCCGGCGTCGGTCGCGCAGGACGTGTGCGACCGGCTCGTCGCGGCCGGGGTGACGGGGATCCTCACCTTCGTGCCGCGGGTGCTCCAGGTGCCCGACGGCGTCGAGGTGCGTTCCGTGGACCTCGCCACCGAGCTGCAGATCCTCGCGTTCCACGCCCGTCGGCGCGCGATCTCCCGCACGCCGGCCTGACCGTGCCGCCACGACCCTGCCGCCACGACCCTGCCGGCACGACCATGCCGGCACGACGAGGCCCGGGCACCCTCGCGGGTACCCGGGCCTCGGGGGATCACTGCTGGGTCACTGCTGGGCGACGGCCTCGATGTCGAGGGTGATGGTCACCTTGTCGCCGACGAGGACGCCGCCGGTCTCGAGCGCGGCGTTCCAGGTCAGGCCGAAGTCCTTGCGGGAGATCTCCGTCGTGGCGGTCGCGCCGAGGCGCTCGGCGCCGAACGGGTCGGTCGCCGCGCCCTCGAAGACGGTGCGCAGCGCGACCGGACGGGTGACGCCGCGGATCGTGAGCTCGCCCTCGATGACGAAGTCGTCGCCGTCGGGACGGATCGCGGTGGAGCGGAACTCCCACGTCGGGTACGTCTCCACCTCGAAGAAGTCGGCGGAGCGCAGGTGCGCGTCGCGCTGCTCGGCGCCCGTGTCGACGGTGGTCGGGTCCAGCGTGGCGACGACGGAGCTCGCCTCCACGCTCTCGCCGATGACGATCTCGCCGCGCGTGATGGCGACGGTCCCGTGGACCTTGGAGATCCCGGCGTGCCGGACGGTGAAGCCCGCGCGGCTGTGGCTGGGCTCGACGACCCAGGTGCCCGGGCGGACGCCGGCCGGAAGAGCGGTGGTGGTGGTGACGGTCATGGTGCCCCTTCGTCGGAAAAGTTGAAGCATCAACCAAGTAGTTGACAGTTCTACTACAGTGGGTGGCATCGCGCAACCAGGGAGGCCCCGATGGACGTTCCGTGGCTCACGGAGGAGCAGCAGCGGCACTGGCGCGCGATCATCACCGGCATCGCGCGGCTCAACGAGGCGCTCGGCCGTCAGCTCGAGCGCGACTCCGACCTCTCGACGAGCGAGTACGAGATCCTCGTGCGCCTCTCGGAGTCCCCGGACCGCACCATGCGCATGGCCGAGCTGGCCGACGCCGTCGTGCACTCGCGCAGCCGCCTCACGCACACCGTGAACCGGCTGGAGAAGCGCGGGCTCGTCGAGCGCCGCCCGTGCCCGGAGGACCGCCGCGGCGTCAACTGCGCGATGACCGAGGAGGGGTTCGCCGTCCTCGAGGCGGCCGCGCCCGGTCACGTCCGCGAGGTGCGCAGGCAGCTCGTCGACGTGCTCACGGACGACGAGCTGCGCACGCTCGGCGCGGCGATGGCCAAGATCGCCCGGGACTGAGCCGGTGCCCCTCCTCGCGCTCGGGTAGGGGAGACTGGTCCCATGGTCACGACTGTCGTCCACCTGCTCCGCCACGGAGAGGTGCACAACCCGTCGGGGATCCTCTACGGACGACTCGACGGCTACCACCTCTCCGAGCGCGGCCGGGCCATGGCCGAGCGCGTCGCGGCGGTGCTGGGCGGACGCGGCGGCCCGCGGCGCGACGTCGTGCACGTCGTCGCCTCCCCGCTCGAGCGCGCGCAGGAGACGGCGGCCCCGATCGCTGCCGAGTTCGGCGTCGAGGTCGGGTCGGACCCGCGGTTCCTCGAGGCGGAGAACCACTTCCAGGGTCTGACGTTCGGCGTGGGCGACGGGTCGCTGCGCCGGCCCACGCACTGGCGGCACCTGTGGAACCCGTTCCGACCGTCGTGGGGCGAGCCGTACAGGCAGCAGGTCGCGCGGATGCTCGCGGGCGTCGCGGACGCGCGGCGGGCGGCCGAGGGTCACGAGGCCGTGGTCGTCAGCCACCAGCTGCCGATCTGGGTGACGCGGTGCGCCCTCGAGGGCCGGCGGCTCTGGCACGACCCGCGCAAGCGCCAGTGCGCGCTCGCGTCGTTGACGTCGCTGCGGTTCGAGGGTGACCGCCTCGTCGGGATCGAGTACAGCGAGCCCGCGGCGGACCTGCTCGCCGGGGCGAGCAAGGTGCCGGGGGCGTGATCCGCCGACTCGCGGCCGCCGCGGCCCTCCTCGTGCTCCTCGTCGGATGCTCCCCGACGGTCACCGGGGGCTGGGACGAGAGCGGCGCGCAGACCGGGTACGTGTCGGGCGACAGGTCCGTCACGACGTGGCCCGCGGGCGAGCGCCCCGGGCCGGTCGAGATCGTCGGCACCACGTACGACGACGTCCAGGTCGACCTCGCGGACTGGCGCGGCGACGTCGTCGTGCTCAACACGTGGTACGCGGCCTGCCCGCCCTGCCGCGCGGAGGCCCCCGACCTCGTCGCGCTCGCCGAGGACTACGCCGACCGCGGCGTGCGCCTGCTGGGCATCAACTCGACCGACGACACCGGGGCGGCGCAGGCCTTCGAGCGCACCTTCTCCGTGCCGTACCCGTCGCTGCACGACGCCGACGGCAGCGCGGTCGCCGCGCTGCAGGGGATCGTCCCGGTCCAGGCCGTCCCGACGACGGTCGTGCTCGACGCGGAGGGGAGGGTCGCCGCGCGCGTCCTCGGCGTGGTGGACCCGTCGACCCTGCGCGCGGTGGTGGACGACCTGATCGCGGAGGCCGCCGGGTGAGCATCGGGGACACGGTCCAGGCGACCGTCCTGAGCGGCTCGATGCTCGCCGCGCTCCCCCTGGCGGCGCTCGCGGGACTCGTCTCCTTCGCGTCGCCGTGCGTGCTGCCGCTCGTGCCCGGCTACCTCGGGTACGTGTCGGGGATGGTCGGAGCAACCCCGGGGCGCCGCGCGGACGCCGCGCCGCAGGCCGGCCGCGGCCGGACCGTGCTGGGTGTGGCGTTGTTCGTCGCGGGGTTCACCGTGGTGTTCGTGGCGTTCGGGGTCCTGGCCGGGTCGCTCGGCGGGGTCCTCGTGCGGTGGAGCGACGTGCTGACGCGCGCGCTCGGCGTCGTCGTGCTCCTCATGGGTCTGGTCTTCGTCGGGTGGATCCCGTTCGCGCAGCGCACCGCCCGGCTGCGCCTCGCGCCGCGCGCCGGCCTGTGGGGCGCGCCGCTGCTCGGGGTGGTGTTCGGCCTCGGCTGGACGCCGTGCATCGGCCCGACGCTCGTCGCGGTCTACACGCTCGCGCTGGACGAGGGGAGCGCCGCGCGCGGTGCCCTGCTGTCCGTCGCGTACTGCGTCGGGCTCGGTCTGCCCTTCCTGCTCCTCGCGCTGGGCTTCGAGCGGTCGACGGGCGCGTTCGGCTTCCTGCGCCAGCACCGCCTGGCGATCATGCGGGTGGGGGGCGCGCTGCTCGTCCTCGTGGGCCTCGCCCTCGTGACGGGCCTGTGGGCGTCGTTCACGACCGCGCTGCAGGGTCTCGTCGGCGGCTTCGAGACGGTGGTGTGATGCCGACCGACCTCGTGGACGAGATGAGCTCGCAGGCCCCTCCGGAGCTGCCGCGGCTCGGCGTCGTGGGCTGGCTGCGCTGGACGTGGCGGCAGCTGACGAGCATGCGCGTGGCGCTGATGCTGCTCATGCTGCTCGCGCTCGTGGCGGTGCCGGGGTCGGTGCTGCCGCAGCGCCCGCAGGACCCGGCGGCGGTCGCCCGCTACCTCGCGGACAACCCGTCGATGGGCCCGCTCCTGGACCGGCTGGGGATGTTCGACGTGTACGCGTCGGCGTGGTTCTCGGCGGTCTACCTGCTGCTCTTCGTCTCCTTGATCGGGTGCATCGTGCCGCGCATCGGGCTGCACGTCCGCGCGCTGCGGGCGCGGCCGCCGCGGGTGCCGCGCCGGTTCGAGCGGTTCGCGGTGCGCGACGAGGTCGTCACCACCGCCTCGGTGGACGACGCCGTGGCCGCTGCGCGTGAGGCGCTCGCCGGGGGGTTCCCGCGCCGCTTCCGGGTGGCCGACGGCGTCGAGGACGGTGCGCGGACGCTCAGCGCGGAGCGGGGCTACCTGCGCGAGACGGGGAACATCGTGTTCCACCTCGCGCTGGTGGGCCTCCTGGTCGCGGTGGCCGCCGGGCAGCTCTTCCACTACCGGGGGCAGGCGATCGTCGTGGAGGGCCGCGGCTTCGCGAACTCGGTGACGGACTACGACACGTTCGTCGCGGGCACCGCGTTCGACCCGGGCTCGCTCGTCCCGTTCACCATGACGCTCGACCGGCTCACCGCGGAGTTCGCGCCCGACACGCGGCCGCGGGACTTCCGCGCGGACGTCACGGTCCGCGAGCCGGGCGACGACCCGCGCCAGGCGACGATCCGCGTGAACCACCCCCTGACCGTCGGGGGAGCGAAGGTCTACCTCATGGGGAACGGGTACGCACCCGACCTCCTCGTCCGCGACGCGGCCGGCGAGGTCGCGTTCGCGGGCCCGGTGCCGTTCCTGCCGGAGGACGGGGTCTACACGTCCCGTGGCGTCGTCAAGGTCCCGGACGTGTCGACGGGGGAGCAGATCGGCATCGTGGGCTACCTGCTCCCCACCGCGGAGGTGACGGAGGCGGGCGCCCGGTCCGTCCACCCGGACCCGGCTGCGCCGGTGCTCGTCCTGACGGTGTGGACGGGCGACCTGGGCCTGGACACGGGCGTGCCGCAGAACGTGTACGAGCTCGACACGTCGCGGATGACGCAGGTCGTCGAGTCCGGTGTGCCGGTGACGTTCTTCGTGGAGCCGGGGCAGACCGTCGACCTCCCGGGCGGGCTGGGCTCGTTGGAGTGGCGGGGCCTGCCGCGGTTCGCGGCGTTCGACCTGCGGCACGACCCGGCGCTCGGCGGGGTCCTGGGCTTCGCGATCGCGGCGCTCGTGGGGCTCGCGGTCTCGTTGTTCACGCCGCGGCGGCGGATCTGGGTGCGCGCACGCGATCTCGAGGGACGTACAGTTGTCGCCTTCGCGGCGCTCGCGCGGGGGGACGACCTGGGCCTGCCGCACGAGCTGGAGCGGGTGACGGACGCGGTGCGCGCGCTCGGTGTGGCCGACGCGCAGGAGGGTGGCCCGGATGACGGTCGGTGAGCTCAGCACGCTCCTCGTGTGGGGCGCGACGACGGCGTACGCGATCGCGTTCGTCGCGTTCGCGGTCGACCTGGCGCGCCTGGCCGACACCCGCGTGGCCCAGCGGACGCGCGACCTCGTCCCCGCCGGGGTTCCCGCGGGCGGTCCCGGCGACTCCTCGGTGGACGACGTCCCGGCGCTCCCGGCCCGCCGTCGCGCGGTCGGGATCGCGATGTCGACGACGGTGCTCGGTCTGGCCTTCCACCTCGCCGGCGCGGTGCTCCGCGGGGTCGCGGCCGGCCGCGTGCCGTGGGCGAACATGTACGAGTTCACGATGATCGGCACGCTCGTGGCCGTCGCGACGTTCGTGGCGCTCACGCGCTGGCGGGACGTGCGGTTCCTCGGGACGATCGTCGTCGGCCTGAGCGTGGTGGCCCTGGGCCTGGCGCTCGCGGTGTTCTACGTGCCCGCCGACCCGGTCGAGCCCGTGCTGCAGAGCTACTGGCTGGTCATCCACGTGTCGATCGCGACGATCTCCGCGGGCCTGCTCACGGTTTCCTTCGCGGCGAGCGTGCTGCAGCTCCTGCGCGACTCGCGGGACCGCGGCTCGGCCCGTCTGGCGGGCCCGCGCTGGCGGATGCTCGAGGCGCTGCCGGCCGCGCGCGAGCTCGAGGCCCTGTCGTTCCGCATCACCGCGGTGGGCTTCGTGCTGTGGACCTTCACGGTCATGGCGGGCGCGATCTGGGCCGAGCACACCTGGGGCCGGTACTGGGGCTGGGACCCCAAGGAGGTCTGGTCCTTCGTCGTGTGGGTGGTCTACGCGGCCTACCTGCACGCGCGCACGACGGCGGGCTGGTCCGGCCGCCGCGCGGCGTGGTTCGTGATCGTCGGGTACGCCACCGTGATCTTCAACTTCACGGGCGTGAACCTCTTCTTCCAGGGCCTGCACAGCTACAGCCAGCTCTAGAGCAAGGCGTCCTGACCGCGTGCAGCCTCCGGCGCCCGCGCACCCGCCGCCTCCGCCGTCCGCGCACCCGCACGCCGTCCGGTCCCTCCTGACGGCCGTCCTGCCGGCCGTGTCGACCCCACCGGTCTCCCCGGCGGTCCTGCGGTGCCTGATCCACCGCCGGCCCCCGCGCCTCCAGGCCCTCCGCCTCCCGGCCCTTCGCCTGCGGACCCTCCGCCCGCGGGCGCTCCACGCCCGGTCGTCCCGCTACCCGGCGGGCCGGCGCTCGTCGTCCCGTCCCGGGGTGCGGTGATCTCCGCTCCCTCGCGGGTGCGGAACCTGAACCGCCCGGCGTGCCGCGTGATGGCCACGTCCCGCCGGTGCACGAGGTGGTGGTACGCGTGCTCCAGGCGATCGACATCAGCTTCGAGTTCCACTCGGACACCCCGGCGGGCAAGGACCCCGACGAGTTCAGCGCGACGTTGCGCCGGTACCACCAGATCCTCTGGTCCAAGCGGTTGCCGTGCGGTGAGCTGTTCTCCCTCGTGGCCGAGCCCCAGAGCTACCTTGTGCACCGGTCCGGGCTGGGCGTCTTTCACCTTACGAGTGACGCCATCACCACGCGGCTGCTCGGTCGCGCGTGGCGAGTTGTCAACGAGGTTCCCCCGGACGAGCTGCCCGAGGACTTCGGGTACACCATCGGTAGCTCGATACTTTTCCCGGCAACCGCGTCGACGGGGCAGCGACCATCAACGGTGCTCGCGGCTTCCATCCGCGGATCGCCGATCGCTTCGACCTGACCTTGGAGTGCATCCGGCGGCACTACGTCGGTGAGCCGAGCCCGCTGGACGGAGCGCTGCGCCGCTACGCCGACTTCTTCGCGCTGTTCGGGGACTTTAGCGGGTACGTCGACTTCTTCCTCCTCCAGGACCTCGTCGCCGACGACGGCAAGACGATCCGGTTCTTCCACACGTTCGACGACTTCACCACGCCTGCGGTGCCGAAGACGGTCGAGGAGTACCTCGCCTACGTCCTCGCGAGCAACGACTTCATCCGCGCGCGTAACGGGCGAATCCACCGATGGGTGAACAGTCTGTAGCTCACGTGGGTGTGCAAGACCGAGGTACCGGCGGAGCGCGCGTTCGACGTCGCCCCGGCCCGAGTTCGTCCACATTGGCGTCCTTGAGCAGGTCGCCCACTTCGCGCCTTCGGTCTCTTCGATATTGCGAGCTCTCAGTGGGCCGCTCGCAGGACGTAACCAGATCAAGTTGGGGACCGGTCGAGCCGAGGTAGATAGGGTGCAGCTAGGGCGTGTCTCCGATATCTGGGGTGAGGCTCGCGGGAGTCTGTGCGGGTGACGTCGTCTTCGCGGTATCGGGTGTTCTCTGATGAGCAGTGGGCTCGGATCGAGCCGTTGTTGCCTTCGAACCAGGGGCGGCGGGGTCGTCCGTTCGGTGATAACCGGCGGGTGGTGGAGGAGATCGCCTACCGCTACCGGACCGGGATCCCGTGGCGGGACCTGCCACGGGATCCGTTCGTGCCCTGGCAGACGGCGTGGAAGCGCCATCGCCGCTATGCCGCGGACGGCACGTGGGACCGCGTGCTGGCCCAGCTGCTGGCCGAGGCGGACGCGGCCGGGCAGGTGGACTGGACGGTCTCGGTGGACGCGACGATCGCCCGCGCCCACCAGCACGGCACGAACACCACCCGCCCCGACCAGGACACAGGGGGCGTCGGCGAATCACAGGAATCTGCCGGTCGGAGCGTGTGAACCTGCAGGTCACGGCATCGGGCGCTCTCGTGGTGGGCTGACCACCAAGATCCACGCCGCGGTCGACGGGCATGGGCGCCCGCTCGCGGCGGTGATCACCGGCGGGCATCGCAACGACGGCGCGTTGCTCGCTGCGGTCCTGGCCGACATCCGCGTCCCACGACTGGCCGGCGGCCGGCCACGCACCCGACCCGACGCGGTGATCGCCGACAAGGCGTACTCGGCCGGCACCTACCGCCGGGCGCTGCACGCCCGCGGCATCATGGTCGTCATCCCCGAGAAGTCCGACGAGATCGCCGCCCGCAAACGACGCGGCCACCGCGGCGGCAGGCCCCGCAGCCTGGACACCACCGCCTACCGGCGCCGCAACGTCGTCGAACGCCACTTCGCCCTGACCAAACAGTGGCGAGGACTGGCCACCCGCTACGACAAACTCGCCATCACCTACCGCGCCGCGGTCGTCCTGGCCGCGTGCATCACCTGGTCACGTATATAGGAGACACGCCCTAGGCACCGCGTCCGGCGGTAGTGCCCGAGCCTCGTTCGTCTGAGTCGCGAAAGATTGGGTCGATAGTTGAGTTCAGTCGTCATGGGGGAGTCGACGCTCGACGTCGCCCCGGGTTCGGTGGTCCTGGTCCGGGACGAGGAGTGGCTCGTCACCGCGGTGGAGCAGACGGCCGACGGGCCGTTGGTGCATGTGCAGGGGCTCTCGGAGCTGGTGCGTGACACCACGGCAAGCTTCTACGCGAGCCTCGACACGATCGTCCCCTTCGACCCGGCGAAGACGCGGGTCGTCGCGGACGACAGCTCCCAGTTCCGTCGCGCGCGCCTGTGGCTGGAGTCGACCCTGCGGAAGACGGCGGTCCCGCTCGACGACGGTTCGCTGACGGCGTCCCTCGGCGCCCTCGTGGACCCCCTCGACTACCAGGTCGAGGCGGTGCGGCGGGCGCTGAGCCCGGACAACCTGCGCCCGCGCATCCTGCTCGCGGACGCGGTGGGCCTGGGCAAGACCATCGAGATCGGCATGATCCTCAGCGAGCTGGTGCGTCGTGGTCGCGGCGAGCGCATCCTCGTCGTCACCCCGCGTCACGTGCTGGAGCAGATGCAGCACGAGATGTGGTCGCGGTTCGCCCTGCCGTTCGTGCGTCTGGACTCGCAGGGCATCCAGCGCATCCGCCAGAAGCTCCCTGCCACGCGCAACCCCTTCGCCTTCTACAAGCGCGTGATCATCTCGATCGACACGCTCAAGTCGGACAAGTACCTGCAGCACCTGCGCAAGCAGCGGTGGGACGCGGTGGTGGTGGACGAGTCCCACAACGTCACGAACTCCTCCACCCAGAACAACCGTCTCGTGCGGGTGCTCGCCCCGAACACCGAGGCGCTGATCCTCGCCTCGGCCACGCCCCACAACGGAAAGCCTGAGTCCTTCGCGGAGCTCATCCGCCTCCTCGAGCCCACGGCGGTGGCCCCGGACGGGCGGACGGTGGACGAGGACGAGGTGAAGCGTCTGGTCATCCGCCGCCACCGCAACAGCCCGGAGGTGGCACGCGTGGTCGGCTCGCAGTGGGCTCCGCGCAAGGAGCCGCGCAACATCCTCGTGGACGCCTCCCCGGAGGAGGACGCCGTGGCGCGCGAGCTCGAGGAGACCTGGCTCCGCCCGGCCGGCGGCACCGCGCCGGGGCGTTCGAGCCTCTTCCCGTGGACGCTCGCGAAGGCGTTCCTGAGCTCGCCCGCCGCGCTCCTGGCCACCATCGAGGAGCGTCTCAAGCGCATCACGCCTCAGCCTGGCCACGAGAACGCCGAGGTCGAGGCCCTCGAGCGCCTGAGGGGACTCACCGAGGCCGCGCTGAGAGGCCGTTCTGCGAAGTACGAGAAGCTTCTCGAGCTCGTCGCCGAGGCCGGCGTCTCGCGGACCGGCACGAAGCGCATCGTCATCTTCGCCGAGCGCGTCCCCACCCTCCACTGGTTGCGCGAGCGGCTGATGAAGGACCTGCGGATGACGCAGGAGCAGGTCGGCATCCTCCACGGCGGCCTGCCCGACGTCGAGCAGATGGCGGTGATCGAGTCGTTCAAGCAGGCGTCCTCGCCGCTGCGCGTCCTGGTCACCGGTGACGTGGCCTCCGAGGGCGTGAACCTGCACGCCCAGTGCCACGACCTGGTGCACTTCGACATCCCGTGGAGCCTCATCCGCATCGAGCAGCGCAACGGTCGCGTCGACCGTTACGGCCAGACGGTGCCGCCCCAGATCACGGCACTGCTGCTCAACCCCTCCAGCCCCCGGTTCTCCGGTGACCTGCGGGTGCTGACGCGCCTGGTGGAGAAGGAGCACGAGGCGCACCGCATGCTCGGTGACGCCGCGTCCCTCATGGGCAAGTTCGACGTCGAGGCGGAGGAGGAGCAGATCCGCCAGGTGCTCGCGGGCACCAAGGAGCTCGACGAGGTGGTGCAGGACGCCGCGGGGGTGGCCCAGCAGGACACGCTCGCGGGGCTCTTCGCCCGCCTGGCTGCCGCACCCCAGCACGAGGCCCCGCGGCCGAGCGCAGCGCTGCGCACGGGCCTGTACCAGGACGACCTGGAGTTCCTGCGCGACGCCCTGGTGGAGGCCTTCAAGACCCCCGGCAGGTCGTCCGCCCAGGGCGGCGTCTCCTGGCAGGAGTTCCCCGAGCACGCGCTGGTCTCCCTGGTCCCGCCCAAGGACCTCGCCCGCCGTCTGGAGGACCTGCCGCAGAGCTACCTGGCCGAGCGCCGTGTCACGGAGGAGCTCAAGCTGGTCACCACCAAGGACCGCGCCAGGCAGATCCTCCACGCCGCACTCCAGGACCCGGGCTCGACCTGGCCGGAGGCCCACTACCTGGGCACCCTCCACCCCGTGCTCGACTGGGCGGCGGACCGGGCCCTGTCCCGTCTGGACCGCAACGCGGTCCTCGCGGTGCGCGGAGAGGTGGATTCCCCGACCGTGCTTCTTGTGGGCACGCTCTCGAACCAGCGCGGGCAGGTGGTGGCCTCGTCCTTCGCCTCGGTGGAGTTCCCGAACCCGGGCAACCCCCGGTTCCGGCTCCTGACGGTGCACGACTCGGCGGCGGAGATGATCCGGGCGGTGGGGCTGTCGGAGCCGCGCGCGAACGTCGGGCCCGTGGCCGGCGTCGCGGCGATGTCGGCGCTGGTCGCGCCGGCGGTGGAGGCCGCGCAGGCGGAGCTCGAGCAGCTCTTCGACGCGGCGGCACGTGCGGCGGAGGAGAAGGTCGCCCGCTGGTCGGAGCGCATCGCTTCGTGGGACCGCGAGGCTGCGGACATGGCGCAGCGTCTTGAGCTGCGCCTGCGGCGGCTATCGGTGGAGCAGGAGAAGGAGCTGGTCGAGAAGATGGCACCCGCACGGCGTCTGGTCCGTCCCGTTCTCGTGGTGGTCCCGGCCGACCACCCGGCGGAGGTGGCGTGATGGCCACGAGCGACGCCCTGGTGGTGGGCGAGCACTGGATCTCGGAGCACTTCTTCACCACGGAGGCCAAGGGCGAGTCCTTCGCCAAGGAGGTCCTCGAGCTGCGCAAGCGCTGGGAGGATCAGGGTGCGGACTCGGCGCGTGCCCGGGTGACGGCGGCCCGCAGCGAGCTCGAGGCGGCGCTCGCGGCCCTGTTCGACGACGACGGCGAGCCGCGCCAGGACGAGGAGGCCGCCCTCGGGGCGCGCGAGCTGTACGGCCGACTCCGGGTGGCGCTCGGCTTCCACGACCCGGGTCGCGCTGTCGAGACCTCGGGCGACGTGCGCTTCGTGCGCACTCCCGGTACGCAGGGCGTCGCTCCGCTCGTCATCGTCGACGCCGCCCCGGTCGCTGCCGTGGAGGACCTGCTCGACAAGGAGCGGCAGACCCTCCTGGAGCCGTGGCAGCCCGACGACGGCGACCCGGTCACCTCCGTCCCGCGGCTCTTGTCGACCCTCCTGGTGGGCGACGAGACCCCGGACTTCGCCCTGGTCCTGGCCGGGCGGTGGCTGCTTGTCACGGACAAGGAGCGCTGGCCGGAGGGCCGCTACCTGGCCGTCAACCTCCAGCTGGTCCTGGAGCGCAACGACCAGAGGCGCGGCGGCGAGCTCGACCGCGCCCTCGCCTGCGTCAGTGCCGACTCCCTGGCCCCGGACGCCGACGGCGACATCTGGTGGTCGGGGGTGCTGGAGAAGTCGGTCAAACACACGGTGGGTGTCTCGAAGGACCTGCGCGAGGGTGTGCGGCAGTCCATCGAGATCATCGCCAACGAGGTGGTGCGTCGCCGCGCCGCGCACGGCCTGCCGCCGTTGGAGCAGAAGGATGCCCAGGTGCTCGCCGTGCAGGCGCTGCGGTACCTGTACCGCATCCTCTTCCTGCTCTACGCCGAGGCCTCCCCGGAGCTCGAGGTGCTCCCCGTCGGGGCACCCGAGTACGAGCAGGGCTACAGCCTGGACCGTCTGCGGGACCTGACGCTCACGGACCTCGCGACGCCCCGCGCCCAGGAGGGCACCCACCTCTACGAGTCGCTCGACGTGCTCTTCCGTCTGGTCGACCGTGGCCACCAGCCGGTCGCGGCGGGGGAGGAGAGCGACCTCGAGGGTCTGACCTTCAACGCGCTGCGGGCGGACCTGTTCCGCCCCGAGGCGATCTCGCTCATCGCCGAGGTGCGCCTGGGCAACGACGCCCTGCAGCGGGTGCTGCGCCGGCTGCTGCTGAGCAAGGAGTCGAAGAAGTCCGACCGTGGCTTCATCTCCTACGCGGAGCTCGGCATCAACCAGCTCGGCGCGGTCTACGAGGGCCTGATGAGCTACACGGGCTTCTTCGCCGAGGAGGACCTCTACGAGGTCGCCAAGGGCGGGGACCCGGAGAAGGGCTCCTGGGTGGTCCCGGTGACCCGCGCCGAGGGCATCGACCAGAAGGACTTCGTCATCGAGGTCGACGAGATCACGGGGGAGAAGCGAGCCGTCCGGCACCCGAAGGGCAGCTTCGTCTTCCGTCTCTCCGGTCGCGCCCGCCAGCAGTCGGCCTCGTACTACACGCCCGAGGTGCTCACCCGGTTCACCGTCTCCCAGGCGCTCGAGGAGCTCCTCACCCCGGAGCACACGGCCGAGGACGTCCTGAAGATCACCGTCTGCGAGCCGGCCCTGGGATCAGGCGCCTTCGCAATCGAGGCGGTGCGCCAGCTGGCCGAGGAGTACCTCAAGCGCAGGCAGAAGGAGCTCGGCCAGGAGATCGACCCTGAGCGGTACCCGCAGGAGCTCCAGCGGGTCAAGGCCTACATCGCGCTCCACAACGTCTACGGCGTGGACCTCAACGCCACGGCCGTGGAGCTCGCGGAGATCTCCTTGTGGCTGGACACGATGGTGGCCGGCCTCCAGGCCCCGTGGTTCGGACTACACCTGCGCCGCGGCAACTCCCTCATCGGCGCCCGCCGCGCCACCTACGCGCGCAGCGAGGTGGAGAACAAGTCCTGGCTGAAGAACCTCGCCCGTGAGGACGCGCTGGCCGAGCTGCTCACGCAGGAGTGGCCGCTCGCCGGTCGCATCCACCACTTCCTCCTCCCGGCGGCGGGGTGGGGCTCGGCCGTGGACGCCAGGGAGGCGAAGGAGCTCGCCCCCGAGGCGCGCGAGGCGCTGAACGCCTGGCGCAAGTCGATCGTCTCCAAGCCCAGCAAGAAGCAGCTGGACCAGCTGGTCAACCTCGCGCACCGGGTCGAGATCCTGTGGCGGCTCGCGCTTCGCCGTCGTGAGATCGCCGAGCAGGCGATCAGGCGCTCGATCCCGCTGTGGGGCCGTGACGCCGAGGAGCACGGACCGGCGGTGACGCGCGAGGAGATCGAGACGGCACTTGCGGACGCGAACGGTTCCTACCAGCGCCTACGCCGCGTGATGGACGCTTGGTGCGCCCTGTGGTTCTGGCCGCTCACCGACCAGCTCAGGACCGTCCGCGTGGACGACAGCGAGCTGAAGGTCGGTCCGCCGTCGCTGCAACAGTGGATCGACGGGCTCACGGAGCTGCTGGGCATCCATCAGGAGGCCGGTGCCCGCGCCCGCCAGTCGGAGACCTTCGGCTCGACGATGAGCTGGGAGGAGCTCGGCGACGCGGAGGACCTCGAGCTCAAGCTCGCCGGTGCCCGCGATGTCGACGGCGTCCTGAAGCGCCACCCGTGGCTCCAGGTCACCGAGCGCATCGCCCAGCAACAGGGCTTCTTCCACTGGGAGCTCGACTTCGCGACCGTCTTCGCACGGGGAGGCTTCGACCTCCAGGTTGGGAACCCGCCGTGGGTCCGGCCTCGCTCCGACGTCGACGCCCTGCTCGCCGAAGGTGACCCGTGGTGGCAGCTCGCGAACAAGCCGTCCGAGTCCGCGCGCGCAGCTAAGCGGCAGGCGACTCTCGTGCTTCCCGGGATCCGTGAACTGGTCGTCGACGGAACGGCCGAGGTCGCAGTGACGGCGGCCTTCGTCGGAGCGCTCACGGAGTTCCCGGCGCTCACTGGGCTTCAGCCCGATCTCTACCGCTGCTTCATGGTCCAGACGTGGCGGCATCAGTCCCCGCGCGGCACAGTCGGCCTGATCCACCCCGAGACTCACTTCACTGATGAGAAGGCGGGGCTCCTGCGGTCCGAGACCTATCCGCGGCTCCGGAGACACTGGCAGTTCATCAACGAACTCGTGCTCTTTGAGATCGATCACCACGTCTCCTACGGCGTGCACGTGTACGGGTCGAGCCTCGCTCGGCTGGCATTCAAACAGGCAACGAAGCTCTACCACCCCGACACGGTGGGGCGGTCGCTCGATCACGACGGCAGCGGTCCGGAGCCGGGCCTCAAGGACCCAGACGGTCGGTGGGACTTGCGCCCGCATGCCTCACGGATCATCACGGTGGACGAAGACGAGCTCCAGACGTGGCGCGCGGTGCTCGAGAGCTCCGACGTCCCGCTGGTGCGCACCCGGATGCTCTACACGGTGAACCGGTCCGTCGCGCGCGTGCTCGAGAAGCTCTCTCGCGCGCCCCGGATCGGCTCGCTCGGCCTCGAGTTCTCCCGTGGCTGGGACGAATCGATCGACCGGAAGAAGGGCTACTTCGAGTCCGGGTGGGGGAGGCCCGAGTCGTGGGACGACGTCATCCTGCAAGGGCCGCACCTCCACGTCGCGACCCCGTTCTACAAATCGCCGAACGAGACGATGCTCCACAACCAGGACTGGTCCGCCGTCGACCTCGAGACGTTGCCGGCGGACGCGATCCCGGTCACCTCGTACAAGCCCGCAGGCGACCGCTACGCCTACGACGCCGACTACACCCACTGGGGCCCCGACGACGACCCCATCCCCGCCCGCGACCACTACCGCATCGCCTGGCGCCGAATGGCGGCGAACACCGGCGAGAGGACGCTGATCTCGGCGATCATCCCGCCCGGCGCGGCACACGTGCATCCCGTCTACTCGGCTGGGCTGCCGTCCGGGGACCTTCGGACCCTGGTCAGGCTGCAGGGGGTCCTCGCATCACTTGTTACAGACCTTGCTGTCCGCTCCGCGCCGAAGTCCGAGATTCTCTACTCGACGCTTGAGCGGCTCCCTTGGCTCTCGGAGTTTCCCCTCAACGACGAGCTTCTACTTCGCGTCCTTCGTCTGACGTGTCTGACCGGTGCCTACGCGGATCTGTGGGAACAGTGCCTGCCTGCGGAGCCGTCGCGTATCACGTGGACCTGTACTGCTCAGGGGCTCGTCGATGGTGATCTCGGGCACATCGCTCGGCAATGGTCGCCGCTCGCTCCGCTCCGGCGCGCCGCCGCGAGGAGGCAGGCGCTCCTCGAGATCGACGCGCTAGTTGCGATCGGCCTGAAGGTGTCCGCTGACGAACTCTGTAGCACCTATCGCACTCAGTTCCCAGTGCTCGCAGGCTACGACCGGAACGTCTACCTCTACGACGCCAACGGCCGCCTCGTGCCCACCGAGGTCCGCCAGGCCTGGCTCAAGAAGGGTGAGAACCTGACGGTCGAGGAGCGCACCGCCATCCACCCGGCCGGCACCGTCTACACCTACGAGCTCCCGTTCCGCTTCCTCGACCGTGAGGCCGACATGCGGGCGGCCTACGCGGAGTTCGAGCGCCGTCTCGTCGAGCGAGGGACGGCATGACCGAGCTCCTCCCCAGCCTGCAGGCCGAGCGCATCCGCTCCAGCCTCGTCGACTACCTGACCACCACCTTCGCTCTCGCGGACGCGGACGCGCGGCGCTCGCTCGCCGAGTTCCTCACCGACCGGGAGACCTCGATCTTCAAGGGCCCCTTCGTGCGGACCCGGCTGCCCTTCGCGCCCGCTCCGGCGGGCTGGGAGCGGCTCCTCTCGTGGCCCCTGCCGTACACGCCGTACCGCCACCAGGCCGAGGCCTTCGCCCGTCTGCGTAGCGTCGACGACCTCGGCAACCCTCGCCGTCCGCTCCCGACGCTCGTCACCACGGGCACCGGCTCGGGCAAGACGGAGTCCTTCCTCTTCCCGATCCTCGACCACGTGGTGCGTGCCAAGCGGGCCGGGCAGCAAGGCGTCAAGGCGCTCATCCTCTACCCGATGAACGCCTTGGCCAACGACCAGGCCGCCCGCCTCGCCACGCTCATCACCTCGCAGCCCGAGCTCGGCTCGGTCACCGCGGGCCTCTACACCGGGCAGGACACCGTCCAGCGCACGAAGGTCACCTCCGAGGGGCTCATCACCGACCGCTCCCTCATGCGCTCCGCACCCCCGGACATCTTGTTGACCAACTACAAGATGCTCGACCAGCTCCTGCTACGCCACGAGGACGCGAACATCTGGAAGCTGAGCGCAACCTCCCTGCAGTACCTCGTCCTCGACGAGTTCCACACCTACGACGGCGCCCAGGGCACCGACGTGGCCATGCTGCTGCGCCGACTCGGGCTCACCCTCAAGGCCTGGGCACCTCCCCTGGACGACGCCGACAGGCAGCGCCCCCTCGGCAGGATCACCCCCGTGGCGACCTCCGCCACCCTCGGCGACGAGGGCGACCCCAGCGCCATGATCGACTTCGCCAGCACCGTCTTCGGCGAGGCGTTCGACGAGTCGATGGTGGTCACCGAGTCCCGCCTCAGCCTCGAGCAGTGGTCCGCCGACGCCGTCGAGCGGTGCCGGGCCGCGGGCCTCTCCCCGGCGACGCTCCGGAACACAGAGGTCCGTGAGCTGGCCGCGACCCTCGCGCATGTGAGCGACGTCGAGGACATGACCGCACGGGTGCTCGAGGCGCTCTGGGACCTGCCCGCAGGCGCGGGTCTCCCCGCCGGCCTCAACGCCTTGGACCTCGTGCGCGCCCATCCCCTGGTCCACCGCCTCGTCGAGCGGACTGTCCACGCCGTCCACGAGGACGAGCTCCTCACCGCGCTCCTCCCCGGGGTCAGCGGCCGGGAGGCCGGCGGCGTCGTCCTCGCGCACCTGCTCGCGACTCTCTCCCACGTGCGCGCCAGCTTCGGGCTCGAGGCGCTCTCGGTCACCCTGCACCTGTGGGTCCGCGAGCTCACCCGCATCGACCGCACCGCCGAGTCCAGCGCCTCCTACCGCTGGTCCGACGACGGCGTCCACCTCTCCGCCAGCGAGGACGTGGCACCGTCGTTCCCGGCGATCTACTGCCGCCACTGCGGCCGCTCGGGATGGGGAGTCGAGCTCGCCCCCGAGGGCTCGTCGCTCGCCGTCACGGACACCGAGATCCGCACGAACCACGCCGCCAAACGGGGTCGCTTCCGCGCGCTCCTCTACGCGCCGGGCGAGGCCGACGCCGCTGTGCTCGGCGAGGACGCCGCCGGCCCCCAGGCCGGGCCGCTCGAAGGGCTCCGATGGTTCCACACCCGCCAGCGCGTCCTCCTGGACTCGCCCCCTGCCGACGACGACCCGGCCCTGCGAGAGGGTCACGTCCTGCCCGTCCTCACCCACGTCGGGACCGACGCCGACGCGCTCTCCCGCGACGACGTCTGCCCCTCCTGCCAGCAGCACGGCGGCATCCGCTTCCTCGGCTCGGCGATCGCCACGCTCCTGTCCGTGACGCTGTCGACCCTCTTCGGCGACCCCGAGCTCGACGCGGCGGAGAAGAAGGCCCTCGTCTTCACCGACTCCGTCCAGGACGCCGCCCACCGGGCCGGCTTCGTCGAGGCGCGCTCGCACAGCCTCACCCTGCGCGCCGTCCTCCGCGGGGCCCTCGGCCAGGCTCCCAAGACCCTTGAAGAGCTCGTCGACCAGGCGATCCGCGACGCCGGCGACGACATCTTCGCCCGCTACCGCCTCCTGCCGCCCTCCCTCGTCGAGCACAAGCAGTTCCGCGCCTTCTGGGAGGCGGAGACCCTGAGCGCCGTCCCGGCCGCGGTCCGCACCCGCGTGCGACGGCGCCTGCTGTTCGACGCGAGCCTCGAGGTGGGTCTCCTGTCCCGAGTCGGGCGCACCCTCGAGGCCACGGGCGCCGTCGCCGTCCACGTCGAGGCCGGCCCGCCGACCAAGCTGGTCAGCATCGCGCGGAAGGTCGTCCAGGAGTCCTCCGGGCAGGACACCCTCGACGGACACCTCGCCGGGCTCGACGACGCCACCCTGCTCGCATGGGTCCGCGGAGTCCTCGAGCGCATGCGCGAGCGCGGCGGTCTCTACCACGAGTGGCTCCAGGGGTACCTCAGGTCCGACGGCTCCCGCTACCGGATCTGGGGCGGACGGCCCAAGGACCAGGGCATGCCCGCCTTCCCCAAGGGGCGCAGCGCCCCCGCCTTCCCCCGGGTCGGAGCCTCGAAGGACGGCAAGGACCAGCTCCTCGACCCCGTCACCTCCGCGCAGTCCTGGTACAGCCGCTGGGCCGCACGCACCCTCGGCGTACAGCCCGGCTATGCCGGCCTCGTCGCCAAGCAGCTCTTCCACGCCCTCGCCCAGGGAGACGTGCTCCGCGCCCACAGCGCGGACAGCGGCGCGACCATCTACTCGATCCCCACGGACGCCGTCGTCGTCCACCCCGTCGACCTCGACGCCCTCACGGCGGGGGAGCACCTGCTCGTGTGCGAGGTCTGCCGTCACCAGATGCCCGGCACGCGGGAGACGGTCGACCAGCTCGACGGCGCCCCCTGCGTGCTGACCCACTGCCCGGGACGGATGCACCGGACGCCGGGCGAGGACAACTTCTACCGGCACCTGTACGCGTCGGCGGACATGCGGCGCATCGTCGCGCGCGAGCACTCCAGCCTCCTGGACGACAAGACCCGCCTCGGCTACGAGACGGCTTTCAAGAGCGCTGACGCCAACCCCGAGGCGCCGAACGTGCTTGTCGCCACGCCCACCCTCGAGATGGGCATCGACATCGGCGACCTGTCCACCGTGGTGCTCGCCTCGCTGCCCCGCACCGTCGCCTCCTACGTCCAGCGCGTCGGCCGGGCCGGACGCCTCACCGGAAACGCCCTCGACCTCGCCTTCGTCACCGGCCGGGGCGAGCACCTGCCGCGCATCGGCGACCCGCTGTCCGTCATCAACGGGCAGGTACGGCCCCCCGCCACGTACCTCTCGGCGGAGGAGATCCTCAAGCGGCAGTACATCGCCCACCTCGTCGACGCCTTCGCCCGCGACCCGCAGCGCCCGCACCCGCAACGGGCCACCGCGGCGATCGGCACCACCGACAAGGGGTCCTTCCTCGACCAGCTCATCGAGTACGCCGAGTCCGAGCCGCAGGCCCTGCTCGACACCTTCCTGACCGCTTTCACGGGCGTCGACGACGACGTCGCCGCCATGCTCCGCGCCTGGGCCACCCCCGGGCAGGAACCGCGGTCCAGCGGGCTCGCGCGCCACCTCATGGACGCCGCCGCCCGCTGGCGCACCGCCTTCGACGAGCTCAAGCACCGCCTCGCGCACGTCGAGAAGGTGCTGCCCGAGCTCACGAAGGTCGCCGAGACGCCCGGTGCCAACGACGACGACCGCGCCGCGGCGAAGAGCGCCGAGGCGACCCGGAACCTGTACACCGCCCAGCTCAAGCACCTGCGTGGCGAGCACTGGATCGGCGTCCTCGAGGCCTTCGGCGTCCTGCCCAACTACACCCTCCTCGACGAGGTCGTCACCCTGGACGTGGACCTCACCTGGATCGACCCCGACACCGGCGAGTACCAGAGCGAGGACCGCACCTACGAGCGCGCCGCGGCCACGGCCCTCACCGAGCTCGCCCCCGGAGCGGTGTTCTACGCCCGCGGCACCGAGATCACCATCGACTCGGTGGACCTGGGCCCCGAGGGCAATGCCGTGCGCACCTGGGCGCACTGCGCGCAGTGCGGCTTCGCCAGCCAGGTCACACCCACCGAGCCGGCGCCCTCGGTGTGCCCGCGCTGCGGGCACACCGAGATCGCCGACACCGGGCAGCAGTTCAAGGTGGTCGAGCTCGAACGGGTCTCCGCGAACGTCCGCCGCGACGAGGCCGCCATCGACGACTCCCACGACACGCGCCAGCGCCGACAGTTCAACGTCGTGGTCGCCGCGGACATCGACCCGACCAGCTTCACGCACTCGTGGTTCGTCGACGGGCTCGACTTCGGCGTCACGCACCTGCGCCGCCTGACCGTCAGGTGGCTCAACACCGGGCGGCGTTCCGAGCAGGGCACCTCGAGCCAGATCGCGGGCGCTCCGACACCCATGGCCGGGTTCCGCCTGTGCTCCTACTGTGGTCACCTCGACCAGGCCACCGGCAAGAACGAGGCCCGCGAGCACAAGGCCTGGTGCATCTACCGCACGAGCGCCGAGGAGAAGACGGTGGACGTGCTCCTCTCGCGCACCCTGCGCACAGAGGGTCTTCTCATCCGCCTGCCCTCCTCCGTCACCACAGGCGACAACTACGCCGAGGACAGCCTCAAGGCCGCCATCCTCCTGGGTCTCCGGGAGGCTTTCGGAGGCGCACCGGACCACATCGGCGTCGAGGTCGTGCCGAAGCCGGTGGCGACGACGGGGGCCGGCGGTACCACCGCACGCGCGCTCCTCCTCCACGACACCGTGCCCGGCGGGACCGGTTACCTGGCCGGGCTCGCGACGCCCGAGGGGCTGTGGAAGGTGCTCCACCTCGCGTGGCGGACGGTGAGCACCTGCGCCTGCGGGGACGAGGAGCGCCTTGCCTGCCACCGTTGCCTGCTGCCCTTCGCGGGCCCCGCCCCGGACCGGGTGTCCCGGCGTTCTGCAGAGCGCCACCTGGCGGCGATCCTCGCGGGCAAGCAGGAAGCACCCGAGGGGTGGGAGCCTCCCGCCGCCCCGGCATGGCAGGTCACCAGCGAGGAACCCGCCAACGTCGGCTCCCCGCTCGAGCTGCAGTTCCGCAAGGCCTTCGAGGAGCGGATCAAGCTCCTGGGGAACGCGACGATCCAGCAGGTGCCGGGCCACCACGGCAACACCCTGAAGATCACCCTCAGCGGCGGCGAACGGAAGTGGTCCCTCACACCCGAGGTGCCCCTCGGTGGCGTGCAGCCCGACTTCGTCCTCCGCAGCGACGACCCGAACGTCCCGCCCGTGGCGATCTTCTGCGACGGCTGGCAGTACCACGCCAGCCCGGCCCACAACCGCATCGCCGACGACGCGCAGAAGCGCCACGCACTGCGGTACGAGAAGAGCGAGCCCTACGTCGTCCTCAGCGTCACCGAGCCCGACCTCAACCTCGGAGGGGCGAACGTTCTCGACCTGGGAGAGACCGCGTCCCAGGTCGTCCTCGAGCTCGGCTACGGGTTCTCGCCCACCACGCTGGCGACCATGCGCGGCGGTGTGCTCGACATGCTGGTCGCCTGGATCCAGTCGCCCGACCCTGCAGCGATGCGCGGCTTCGCCGAGGCGCTGCCGTGGTACTTCGGCTCGAACCCTTCCCAGATGGTCGCGCTCGGCGACACCCCCGTCGAGCGCGTCGCCACGCAGGTGCTCGAGGGAACCTTTACGCCCGCGGAAGGTGCTCCCGACGGATGGGTCGCGGACCTCGGCGGGCTCGTCGTCGTCGCCCGCGCCCACGACCTCAGCGCACGCCCGATCAGCGTCGAGCTCGCCGCCGTCCTCGACGACCGCCCCGAGGCGCTCACGGACCCAGACCACCGCAAGGCCTGGCGCACGTGGCTCGCCATCCTCAACGCGAGCAACCTCCGCGTGAGCCGCACCGTCGTCACCGCGCTGAGCCTCGTGACGGACCAGATCGGCGTCGCCGCGGCCACCCCGCGAAGCACCACCAGGTTTGACCTCTCGCACGAATGGCAGACGGTGCTCGAGCTCGCCCAGGGGGAGGAGGAGGAGGGATCGGTGCTCCACGCCCTCGCCGAGGCCGGAGTCCCCGTCCCCGAGCTCGGCGCCGAGGTCGAGGACGGCATTCCGCTCGACCTGTCCTGGCCCACCGCCAAGGTCGTCTTCGACCTGAGTCTCGACCCCGACACCCGCCACGAGCTTGAGCGCGCCGGCTGGTCCGTCGTCAGCGACGCCGAGTCCGCGCGCGCCGCACTCGTGAAGGAGGCGTGATGCCGAACATCATCATGAGCAAGCTTGGCAACCAGCTCGACGGTTCGCTGAAGAAGAAGGCGTACGCCTTCCTCGAAAAGCTCACGACGGACGACACCGCCGTCGGGCTCCACATCGAACCCATCAAGAACGCCGTCGACCCCCGCGTGCGCACCGGCCGGGTCGACGACAACTTCCGCGCCGTCCTCTTCAGGCTCCAGGGGACCGACGAGCCGACGTACGTCTTCCACGGCATCTGGAAGCACGACGAGGCGATCGCCGTCGCCATGAAGACGACGCTCACCGTCAACCCGGTCAAGGGGATCGCGGAGATCAAGGTGGTCGAGCCGACCGGGGGACACCTAACGCCTCCCGCGCCCGTCACCCCGGTCACCCAGCCCCCGCTCCTCGTGGCCAAGGGCGTCACCGAGGCCGAGCTCGTCGACGAGCTCGGAGTCGACCCGGACCTCGCGGCCGCCGCCATGGCCGCCACCGACGACGACGCGCTCCTCGCTCTCGCGGCGCGGGCCGTCGAGTGGCAGGGACTCGCGATCCTCGACCTGGCGGCAGGTCTCAGCCTGGCTGAGGTCAAGGAACGGCTCAGCCTCGACGAACCCGTCGAACGGCACGGCGACGAGACCGAGGACGAGGCCATCCTCCGCGGCCTCGAGCATGCGGCGGCCAAGCTCACCTTCACCTACATCGAGGACGACGAGGCCCTGCGCCGGGCGATCGAGGAAGGTGACTTCGGTGCCTGGCGCGTCTTCCTCCACCCCGAGCAGCGCCGGTACGTCACCGGCAGCTGGAACGGCCCCTTCCGTCTCTCCGGCGGCGCGGGCACCGGCAAGACGGTGGTCGTCCTTCACCGGGCCCGCGAGCTCGCACGGAAGAACTCGCGCGCGCGCATCGTCGTGACCACCTTCACCACGAACCTCGCCGAGGCGATGAAGCGCGACCTCCGGCGCCTGGACCCGAGCCTGCCGTTCGTCGACGAGGTCAACCGGCCCGGCATCCTCGTGATCGGCGTCGACAGGCTCGTCTCCCAGGTGCTCAAGCACGCGGGTTCCGACGCTGACCGGGCCGCGAGCCGGGCGCTCGGCGAGGGGTTCCGGGCCTGGCCCGTCCGTCCCGGGAACGAGCGCTGGCGCGAAGTCCTCGAGCTCCACGACAGCGCCCTGCCGGCGAACCTCCGATCCGACTCCTTCTTCCAGGCCGAGTACACCTCCGTCGTACTGCCCAACCTCGTCACGCACCGCGACGCCTACCTCAAGGTCCGCAGGCCGGGGAGCGGCGTCGCACTCGACAGGGCCAAGCGCAACGCCGTGTGGCAGGTCGTCGAGGCATACCGGCGTCGCGGAGCGGTCGAGGGCACCCTGGACTTCGACGAGGCAGCCATGGTCGCGGCCGTGCACCTGCACCAGCTGCGCGAGACCAGGTCCGCGACCCTCGCCGACCACGTTCTCGTCGACGAGGCCCAGGACCTCACACCTCCCAGGTTCCACTTCCTTCGAGCGCTCGCGGGCGAGAAGCACCGCGACGACCTCTTCATCGCCGAGGACTCCCACCAGCGCATCTACGGACGCAAGGTGGTGCTCTCCCGTTGCGGCATCGAGATCGTCGGGCGATCGAGGCGCCTGACCCTCAACTACCGCACCACCGCGCAGAACCTCAGGTTCGCCCTGGGGATCCTCAAGCCCGGGGAGTACGTGGACGTCGAGGAACAGCCGGAGAGCACCCTCGGTTACCGCTCGGCGCGATCCGGCCCCACGCCGCAGGTGCACCCGTGCGCCAGCCTCGCCGAAGAGTACGACAACGCCGCCGCCACCGTCCGGCGTTGGCTCGAGGCCGGCGTGGTGCCCGAGACCGTCGCGATCCTCGCGCGCGACGGCTATCAGCGCGACAAGGTCGCGGTGGCTCTGGAGGAGCGGGGCGTCCCGGTACGCGCCATCGACCGCGAGGCGATCCGACCCGGCCACCCCGTGGTGATGACCATGCACCGTGCCAAGGGCACCGAGTTCTCGCGGGTGCTGCTCTTCGGCGTCAGCGAAGGATCCATCCCCGCTGCGCTCCACTCCGAGAAGTACTCGGAGAACGCCTGGGACGACGCCCTGCTGCGCGAACGGTCACTTCTCTACGTGGCTGCCACACGCGCCCGCGACGAGCTGGTCGTGTCGTGGAGCGGCGCTCAGTCACAGTTCCTCGCGAGCGTCTAGGAGTGTCGGGCGGGGTGACCGCCTGTGGGTCCCCCACCCGACGATGTTCGCACGACTCGTCGGCTGCCTCAGCGGAGGCGACGCTCGAGCAGCGCGAAGAGCCCGAACGTGAGAGAGATCGAGAGCACGATTCCGACCGGAATCAGCGCCTCGGCCGGCCAGGGGCGCTGGAACTGGGCGACCGTGAGGCCGAGTGGCACGGTCAGTGACAGCACCGCGACGAGATTCAGGAGCCAGTTGACGCTCTCCTCCGCCTGGCGCGCCACGGTCGCGTTCGCCTCCTGGAGCTCCCGGCTCGCCTCGTCGCGGCGGCTTTCCAGACGAAGGTTCTCTTGACCTCCGCGATCCGACCACTCTGACTGGGCACGCACAGCTCAGGTGCCGCGTGTCTTGATGCGGTCGCGAGGTGACGTCCCGCTGAGTGGTGGAGTTTCTCGACACCGTGCGGGTCAGTGCGGTGATCATGCCGTGAGTAGCTCGGGAGCGTCTACCTCCTGTGGTCCGGTGGTCAGGGCAGTCATCGCGGCGAGCT